>Ga0114950_10001769_pt1 | contig 16437 bp, 10 predicted proteins | sample N075metaG_FD_83503 | JGI IMG/M metagenome (GOLD analysis project Ga0114950, IMG submission 83503) | Deep subsurface microbial communities from Kermadec Trench to uncover new lineages of life (NeLLi) - N075 metaG | ecosystem: Environmental > Aquatic > Marine > Ocean trench > Sediment | place... | reverse complement strand
CCTGTCGCCGCAGATCGAGGTCGATCCCGACATCGCCGCGCGCGCCCGCCGGTCGCTGGAACGCATGCTCGCGATCTGAACCCCGGCGGCAACCGCACCCGCCGCTGGTCATCGATGGCCCTGGCCTGCCCGCCCGGAACCCCGCCCCCCAGCCTGCAAACCCGTACAATACCGGGCATTGGCGATTGACCCACACTCCAGATGACTGAGACGCGATACGAAGTTCTGATCATCGGCGGCGGCCTTGCGGGGATGTCGCTGGCGTTGCGTCTCGCCGAATCGGGGCGCGACGTCGGCCTGGTCACCAAGGGCCCGTTGACGGAAAGTTCCAGCAATTGGGCACAGGGCGGCATCGCCGCGGCCATCGGCCCGCGCGACACGACCGAGTCGCATGCGGCCGACACGCTGGTGGCGGGCGCGGGACTGTGCAAACCAGAAGTCGTCGCGCAGACGGTCGCGCGCGGGCCGGCCTGCATCCAATGGCTTATCGACAAGGGTGTCGAGTTCACGCAGGCAGAAGGAGATGGCCACGCGGAACTGCACCTGACGCGTGAGGGCGGACACTCGGAGCGCCGCGTCGTGCACGCGGCCGATGCGACCGGACACGCCGTCATGGCAGTGCTGGAGGCGAAAATCTCGGCACACCCTCACATTCACATGCTGCTGGACCAGATCGTCGTCGATCTGATCACGACCGCGAAGCTGACCGATACCGGCCACAACCGCTGCCTCGGCGCCTATGCCCTCGATCGCAATACGCATCGGATCAATACCCTGTCGGCGCATACGGTCGTGCTGGCAACCGGTGGCGCATCCAAGGTCTACCTGTATACCAGCAACATGGATACGGCCACGGGCGATGGCATCGCGATGGCCTGGCGGGCCGGCTGCCGGGTTGCCAACCTGGAGTTCGTACAGTTCCACCCGACCTGCCTGTATCACCCGCACGCAAAATCCGTACTGATCTCGGAGGCCGTGCGTGGCGAAGGCGGCCACCTGCTGCTACCCGACGGTACGCGCTTCATGCCGGAACACGATGCACGGGCAGAACTCGCGCCGCGGGATATCGTCGCGCGGGCAATTGATTACGAAATGAAGCGCGGTGGTTTCGACAGTGTCTACCTCGACATCAGCCACAAGCCGGCCGAAGAGGTGCTGCGCCGGTTCCCGAATATCGCCCGGAACTGCCTGGCATTCGGCGTCGACATCACGCAAGAACCAATCCCCGTGGTCCCTGCCGCGCACTATACGTGCGGCGGCATCATCACCGACCTGCACGGTCGCACCGACATTCCCGGCCTGTTCGCGATCGGTGAATGCGCCTGCACCGGCCTGCACGGTGCGAACCGGCTCGCGAGCAACTCATTGCTGGAATGTGTCGTCTTCGCCGCCGCCGCTCATGAACAGATTCTCGCCGAACTGGAGCAGACGCCGCTGCAACCGCCACCGTTGCCGGCGTGGGATGAAAGTCGGGTTACGGACCCTGACGAGCAAATCGTCGTCTCACACAACTGGCACGAGTTGCGGCGTTTCATGTGGGACTACGTCGGCATCGTACGTACCAACAAGCGGCTCGAACGAGCGTTGCATCGCGTGGAATTGCTGCAAGGAGAGATCGCCGAGTACTACGGCAACTTCAAGGTCACCAACGACCTGATCGAACTGCGCAACCTGGTGCTCATCGCGGAGCTAACGATCCGCAGCGCACAAATGCGCCACGAGAGTCGCGGCCTGCATTACAACCTGGACTACCCGGACGCCTTTCCGGATGCGAACGCAACAGACACCGTACTGAACCCCGACTGGAATGGGATCGGAGCAATGCCAGTCATTGATATATAAAGAAGAATTTCCGACAAATCGCCTATAGACCAATATGTCACGAGCAATTAACGGGTTATAGAAGTCCGACCCCCTCGCCGCCCTCGCCCCCTCGCCGAGTCACCAGGTACTCTGAGCCGATTGCGGCCAGGCTTGTGGTGCCGGCGAACTGCATGATGCGCTTCAGTTCCGAGCGCAGCAACGCCAGCACGCGGGTCACGCCCTGCTCCCCGAAGGCGCCCAGGCCCCACAGGTAGGGCCGGCCAATGCAGATGGCATCGGCTCCGAGTGCCAGCGCCTTGAAGATGTCCGTCCCGCGCCGGATGCCGCCGTCAATCAGCACGGGTATTTCCCCATCCACGCCGTCGAGCACCTCCGGCAGGGACTCGAGCGTGCCGCGGCCGCTTTCCTCCTGCCGGCCGCCGTGATTCGACACGATGATGCCGTCGACACCGTGGTGCACACTGAGTTCGGCGTCCTCGCGGGTCACGATGCCCTTGAGCACGATTTTCATCTGCGTGGATTCGCGCAGCCATGCAATGAGCTCCCAGTTCATCGACGGATCGCCGATGCCCTTCGGGCCGTCGTAGTTATCGAAGTTGCCCATCGGCACCCGTCCCGTCGAACTGCGCGCGCGGAACCAGCGTTCGGCCTCGCGGTTACCGAGTGTCGGGCCGTCGATCGTCACCACCAGTACCCGGCAACCCGCCTGCTCGGCACTCCGAATCAGGTGCCGGGTGAAAGGCCGGTTCTTGCTGACATAGAGCTGAAACCAGAGTGGTCCGCCGGCCACCGCGGCGATCTCGCCAATGCTGTAGCTGCTGACCGTCGAGCAAATCATCAGGTGTTCCCTGCCGGCCGCACCGCGCGCGCTGGCCAGTTCACCGCCGGCATGCAGGGTTCGCTGACCACCGACCGGCGCAAGAATAATCGGCGAGCGCAAGCTCTCGCCGAATAACTCGACGCGGGTATCGATGTGGCTGACATCCACCAGCCGCCGGACGCGAATTTGCCAGTCGTCGAACGCCCGGCGATTGGCGCTCATCGTCTTGCCGTCGTCGGCGCCGTTGACGATGAAGTGCCAGGCTTGCAGATCCAGCGTACGCTGGGCAGCCGCCTTGATCTGGAAAATATCGAGCGACTTCTGCGCCGTCTCCGGGATGGCAAGCTCGGGCCGCGCTCCCGCCGCGGACGGCCACCAGGCCGACAGCGCAGCCATCGAGGCCAGCGCCGGCGAGCCAAGCATGAACTCCAGCAGCCGCCGCCTGGCAAGGCTCGTCAACGGCTGCAAAGTCGGCTCACGGGCCGCGTCATTCGACGCACCGCTACCTCGGATCCTGTCCATCATCCCCCCTTATTTTCTCTGACCCGGCGTGCATGCCGCTCAAGCAAACCACTGAATGGATAGAATAAATTAATAATATACAATAACTTATTGTATTTATATTAACGGATTTCTCGCCATGAAACCCCACCATGCTATATAATTTCTGCCAGTGACCGGCGGCCAATGATTCTCAAACTACAAGCTCGCCGGTATCCTGTCGAGTCGACCCGCACCCGGTGCCCGCAGCCGCGCCTGATGCCGGAGTTGTCCCGCGGACCGCAATAAGAATTGATACGAGGAGTACAGACGCCATGGTTTCCAGGCGCACCGAAATTTTCGCTCACGACCTTGAGATGCAGGAATGGCTCGAGTCAATGGAGTCATTGTTGCAGGCCGAAGGGCCCGAGCGCGCCAAGGCGATATTCCGTGCGGTGCAAAATTACCTGGCAAATGAAAACGTCATCGTCGAAGAGGCCACTCTGAATACGCCCTACCGCAACACCATCCCGCTGGAGAACCAGCCCGCTTACCCGGGTGATATCGAACTCGAGACCCGTATCGAAAATATCCTGCGCTGGAACGCGATGGCCATGGTGCTTAAGGGCTACGACAGCGGCAGCGGCGTCGGCGGACACATCGGCACCTATGCGTCGACCGCGACGATGATGGAAGTCGGCCTTAATCATTTTTTCCGCAACAAAACCGATGACTACGGTGGCGACCTGGTCTGCATCCAGGCCCACGCCGCGCCGGGCGTCTATGCCAGGGCATTCCTCGAAGGTCGCCTGAACCTCACCCAGCTGAAGAACTTCCGCCGGGAACTCCAGGCCGGCGGCGGGCTCTCGTCTTACCCACACCCCCGTAACATGCCGGACTTCTGGCAGATGCCATCGGCCTCGATGGGGCTGTCGACGCCGAGCGCCATCTATCAGGCCCGGTTCGCGAAATACCTCGAGCACCGCGGCCTGAAGCCGGACAACGGCGGTAAGGTCTGGGCATTCATCGGCGATGGTGAGTCCGATGAACCCGAAGTGCTCGGCACGATCAACATCGCCGCCCGCGAACAGCTCGATAACCTCGTGCTGATCGTCAACTGCAACCTGCAGCGCCTGGATGGTCCCGTGCGCGGCAACGGCAAGATCATCCAGGAACTCGAACGCAGCTTCCGCGGTGCCGCCTGGAACGTCATCAAGGTCATCTGGAGCGGTGAATGGGACAAGCTGTTCGCGATCGATGCCGAAGGCGTCCTGCAAGAACGCATGGAGCGGGCGGTCGACGGCGACTATCAGATGTACTCGGTATCGAGCGGCGAGGAAGTTCGTCACCACTGGGTCGGCGACAACCGGAAGCTCCAGGACATCATGCGGGTGCTGTCCGATGAAGAGATTCGCTGTATTCGCCGCGGCGGCCACGATCACAAGAAGGTGTACGCCGCCTTCGACGCCGCGGCACGCAATACCAACGGGCCCACTGTCATCCTGATCAAGACGATCAAGGGCTACGGCATGCAGGGCTACGAAGGCTCTAACGCCGTCCACCAGAAGAAGAACTTGAGCCGCGACGAACGCATCGACACGGCGCGCCGGTTGGGCATTCCGATCAGCGACGAGGCAGCCAGCCGCGCGGACTTCTACACCCCGGAGCAAGACAGCGAGGAAATTCGCTACCTGGCGGCGCGGCGCGCGGCGCTCGGCGGCAGTTGGCCGCGGCGCCTGGTCAGCTGCCCGAGCCTGTCCGCGCCGGACCTTAGCCTGTTCAAAGACCAGCTCACCGGCTCGGGCGATCGCGAACTGTCGACGACGATGGCATTCGTCCGCATGCTTTCCAAACTGCTGGATCACGCCGAACTCGGCCGCTACATCGTCCCGATCGTGCCCGACGAGGCGCGCACCTTCGGCATGGAGGCTTTGTTCCGCAAGGCCGGTATCTATTCCTCGGAGGGCCAGAAATACCGCCCGGTCGACAGTTCCACGCTGATGCCTTATCGCGAGGCACGGGACGGGCAGATTCTTCAGGAAGGCATCTGTGAAGCCGGTGCAATGGCGTCATTCCTGGCGGCCGGCACGGCCTACGCGGTGCATGGTGTCCCGATGATTCCGTTCTACGTGTTCTACTCGATCTTCGGGTTTCAACGCGTCGGCGACATGATCTGGAGCTGCGGCGACATGCTGTCGCGGGGCTTCCTGCTCGGCGGCACTTCGGGGCGGACGACGCTGAACGGCGAAGGGGTCCAGCACGAAGACGGCCACTCGCAGATCATGGCCAACACCGTGCCCAACCTGCTCAGCTACGACCCGGCATTCGCCTACGAACTCGCGGTCATCGTGCGCGATGGCATCGACCGGATGTACCAGCAACACGAGAACATCTTCTACTACATCACCATCCACAACGAGAACTATGCGATGCCCCCGATGCCTGACGGCACGGCCGAGGGCATCATCAAGGGCATGTACGCCTTCGAACGTTCCACCAGCCGGGCGAAGAGCGGCCGCAAGGCCCACCTGTTCGGCAGCGGCGCGATCATGAACGAGGTCCGCAAAGCGCGACAGCTGCTCGAAGACCTCGGCGTGTCGACGGATATCTGGAGCGTGACGAGCTACAACGAACTCAGCCGCCAGGGGCTGGCGGTCGAGCGGCGGAACCTGTTTGATGGCGAAGAGCAACCTGCCGTGCCGTACGTCCGGGAACTGCTGGAACAGGAACAGGGCGTATTCGTCGCCGCGTCGGACTACATGAAGGCATTGCCGCTCAGCATCGCGCGCTGGGTGCCGGGGCCCTACGTCGTACTCGGCACCGACGGTTACGGTGTCAGTGAATCGCGACCCGACCTGCGTGCCTATTTCGAAGTCAGCGCCGAGTACATTGCCTATGCCGCCATGGCATCGCTGGCCGGGAACGGCCGGGTCACTCGCGACGAACTGGATGCAGCGGCCGCACAGCTCAAGATCCGGCGCGACAAGCCGAATGCTGCCGTATCCGGGCCGCCAGACTATCAGCAGGCAACCTGGGGCAACTGACGCAGCGCCCCGGCTTTGCGACAGGCTCGCGCACCCAGGTCCGGCGTCACGCGGCAATAGATGCGCCTGGCGGCACTGCCGTACCAGATACTCGCACGAGCTGCCCAGACAGCGGGTATTAACCGCGACAGCAGTGGCCTGGCCTGCTATTGCCGCTCGGCATTCAGCCGCTGCACGAAGTCCAGGTCAATATTCGTGACGCCCTGCTTTTTGGCCTCGTCAACGATGCCCTGCAGCGCCTGGGTCAGGAACGCCTTCGGAATGCCGGTCAGTTGCTTGCAGGCATCCTCCGTGAAACGAACCTCGTCGTCGAGCCGGTTGGCTTCGTACAGCACAACCTCGTGGTCCGGGCCAAGGTCGGGAATCGGCAGCGCATAAGGCTCCTTTACCTCGCCAAACCAGAATTTCGACGCCCCGCGGAAACCGAAAGTCAGCGCCGCGTCCGGCATCGTCGTACCACCACCCTCGAGGTTCTTTTTCCAACTCTCCTTCAACAGGATATTGTCGATGTTCAGCAGCAGGTGCGCCGACACGGAGTCGCGCAGTATCGGATTTTCGTTGATGCGCTCGATGTCGAGCGTACACTCATAAACCTGGTAGGCTTCCTTGATGATCTTCGGGTAAATAGTGTTCGACTCACGGCCCGGCGTCGGGCTGTCGATCAGTTCGAATTCGTTATACGCCATTTTCTCCTCGGGCTCCTGGCCTGGGTAGCCGAACTTGAGGATCATCTCGATTTTTTCGCGATCGTACTCGATGAAGTTCATCGCGCATTTCAGCGTGCGGCTGACATTCCTGTGCGTATTCGAGTTCGGTCGACTGACGACCATCCATGAGCGCCGCTCGATGACCTCGAACGGGAAACTCAGCTGATACGGCCCGATGCTGGTAACGCCGTTCTCGTCGACCGTCGTGATGAGCGCGAATGACGACACGTAGTAGGAACTGGTCTGATACCAGTTATCCCGCATCGGACTATCGACAAAAGCTTCGTTCTTCGTACTCATCAATCTCGATCTTCGGGAGTTCGGATCGCCGGTGTTCGTTAACGGCGGCACAAAAATTTGCAACGCAGTTTACCAGTCATGCCAATCCATGAATGTAACAAACCGTAACGATGGCGCGCAGCTCAAAACATTTGGCGGCGCACGTGACCGGCAAGCTCCCCCGCTGAGCGATCACCGGACGTTTCACCCGCCCCGTCACGCGTCGATGATAATGATGTGAACCCGCGCCGGCCCGTGTGCCCCGAGCTTGCTGGGCACGCCGAGGTCGGCCGTGCGCGACGGCCCGACGATCCAGTTCATGGTGCGCGGCCAGCGGTCCGTAAAGTCGCCGCGGAGTCGCGTCCACAGTGCCTCGAAAGTCGGCAGAATATCGACGGCGCGCACCGCGGCGATGTGCGTGGCGGCCAGGAACTTCGCCTCATTCGGTACACCGGAGGACGACAGCATGATCAAGGCCCCCGCTTCCGCCACGCCGGCATAGCAGCCGGTCACCAGCGTATCGCCGTCGCGCTTCACCGGCCCCCCGGTGATCTGCAACGGTTGTGCGGCGGCCCACACCGCCGCGTCGAGGTCGAGGTCCGCAGCCACGACAACCCGCATTGCGAGGCCCTGGCCGGTCACGTATCGAAGCACGGCTGGCGGCACGTCTTCCATGCGGCCGACATGCTCTGACGTCGCGGCCTCCTCGCCCGCATATGCACAGAATTGCTCGATGCCGCCGAGCAGGGCCGCGGGCGTGCGATATGCAGGGGGTGCATCCGGAACCGCGTCGGCGCCGGCACGTGCGCGGCGGATCGCCTGCAGAATCGAATCACGCGCGGCAGCGGACGAACTCATGACCTGCGCCGCCGCCATTCATCCTGGAACGTGCGCCCGGTCGGTGCGGGCAAATCCCGGCAATCGGTCCAGGCGGCACCGAGCAACGGCAGTCGACGAATCCAGCGCTGGCCACCCCGACCCGGCACCGAGAGGCGGCGCAGCACGCGAGCCGCACACCTGATGGCGAGGCTATATGCCGGTGGCCAGTGATTCAGCCAACGCCACAGGCCGAGGCCGAATCGTTGGCCGTCCATCACGGGCCGCGCGCTCAGTTCACGCTGCCGCCAGCGTCGCAGCAGTGACGGCAGCGGAATCCGGACCGGACACACCGCTTCACAGCGACCGCAAAATGTCGATGCGTTCGGCAGGTGCGCGGCAGCCGGCAGGCCGGCAAACGCCGGTGTCAGCACCGCACCCATCGGGCCCGAATAAACCGAACCATAGGCATGCCCGCCGATGGCCGTATAAACCGGGCAATGATTCAAGCAGGCGGAGCAGCGGATACACCGCAACATATCCTGAAATTCTGTACCGAGCATCTCGCTGCGGCCGTTATCCACCAGCACGACGTGATAATTCGCAGGCCCGCTCGCCTCCCCGTCGCGTCGCGGACCATGCACAAACGTCGTGTAATTGCTGAGTCGCTCGCCGATCGCAGAGCGCGCCAGTACCCGGAGCAAAACGCCGACGTCGTCGAGCGTCGGCACGGCTTTTTCGATACCGGTCACGACGATATGGGTGTCGGGCAGGCTGGCGGTCAGATCCGCGTTGCCCTCGTTGGTCACGATAACGGCAGCTCCGGTCTCGGCGACGAGGAAATTTGCGCCCGTGATGCCGACATCGGCCTGCAGAAATTTATCCCGCATGATCGACCGGGCCTCGGCCAGCATCTCCGTGGCATTCGTCAGGGGCCCGCTGCGTTCGATGTCATGATGCTGGTGAAATGTCTCGGCAACTTCATCGAGCGTCACATGCAACGACGGCGCGAGAATATGACTCGGCTTCTCGCCGCGCAGCTGGATGATGTATTCACCCAGATCCGTTTCGGTCACCGTGAAGCCATCGCGTTCGAGTGCGGCGTTCAGCTCGATTTCTTCGGTCACCATCGACTTGCTCTTGATGAGCCGCTCGGCCCCGGCGTCGCGGCAGATCTGTGCAACGATCCGGCAAGCCTCCTCGCCCGTCGCGGCCCAATGCACGGTGCCCCCGGCAGCCTGAACGCGCCGCTCGAATGCTTCGAGATAGCTGTCGAGCTGCCGCAGGGTCCGCTCGCGAATATCCCGCGCCCGGTCGCACAACGCGTCGAAATCCCCTCGCTCGGCCAACGCCGCGGCGCGGATGCGCGGCATGATTTCGCGCACACCGTCGAGCGAGTGCTGCAGCGTTGCCTGCTCGAGCGCATGCCGCGACAATTGTCTGAACTGACGACTGGTCGTTTCCATCAGTGATCCGCCGACCGGTCAGGTCCGATCATGCCGGCCAGTACTTCGGCCACATGCACGGCCTTGACCGCGTGGCCGTTGCGCTCGAGCGTACCCGCCATTTGCAGCAGGCAGCCGAGATCACCCGCAACCAGGTAGTCGGCATCGGTGGCCAGGATGTCACGCACCTTGCTGCCGGTGATGCGCTCCGAGATTTCCGGATACTTCATGCAGAACAGCCCGCCGAATCCGCAACAGGCATCCGGCTGATTCATCTCCCGCAATTCGATGCCGGAGATGGACTTCAGCAGTTCACGCGGCTGCCGCGCAACGCCGAGCTCGCGCAGGCCGGAACAACCGTCGTGATAAGTCACCACGCCATCGAGTTCGGCGGCCACCTCGCGCAAACCGGCGATGTCGTACAAAAAGCTCGTCAACTCGAAAGTCTTCTCCGCAAGCCGGGCAGCCGCACGGCGTGCTTCGGAACCGGCAGAAAACAGACCCGGATAATGGACCCGCAGCATCGCCGCGCAGGAGCCGGATGGCGCGACAACATAATCGAAGGGCGCGAACCGATCGATGACGCGGGACGCGATCTTGCGCGCACCCGCGCGATCCCCGCTGTTAAAATTCGGCTGGCCGCAACAGCCCTGGCGCGGAACCTCGACGACGAAGCCCGCGCGTTCGAGCAACTGCACCGCTGCAAACCCGATCTCGGGCCGATACAGGTCAACCAGGCAGGTAACGAACAGTGCGACGCGCCCGCGGGGCCGAGCGCCGGAGTCGTTTGTGGCCGTGGTCGTGTCAGACATCGCTGGTCTCAGGCATGGGCTGCATCGGGCATAGGGACAATGGATTATTCGCTTTTGAAATTAATGACTTATATAATCAATCTAACAAACCAGATAACACAAGGGCGCCCGGCCTCCCGCACCGCGCCGTGATCGCCCTGGCGGCTTCGCATGCAAAATCTTTATGCCACATTTTCGGCCGGGTTTCCTGAAAATCATGACCGCACCCTACTGAGCCTGCCGGACGGGCAGACGGCGAGCTACGCGGACGCCGAACGCGAGTCGGCACGTCTGGCGCGCCTGCTCGGCGAGCTGGGCTGCAACCCCGGCGACCGAGTCACGGTGCAGGCGCCAAAATCACCGCAGCTCGTCTGGCTATACCTGGCCTGCCTGCGGGGCGGGTTCATCTATCACCCCCTGAACGATGCGTACCCGGCCGCCGAACTCGAATACTTCCTGGGCGACGCGCGCCCGAAGCTGGCCATCTGCACACCGGCGCGAGAGGCCGAATTCCGGGTGCTGACGCAGGCGCTCGACTGCCAGGTACTGACGCTGGACGCGGACGGTGGCGGCAGTCTGCCGGCGGCCGCGGCCGGAATGCCGCCCGCATGCATCGATGCGAACTGCGGCGCCGATGCCGTTGCGGTGCTGCTGTATTCGTCGGGTACTACGGGCAAGCCGAAGGGTGCGATGCTGACGCATGGCAACCTCGCGGCGAACACTGCAACGCTGATCGACGCCTGGGGTTTCACGACGCAAGACAGATTGCTACACATGCTGCCAATTTACCATGCGCACGGGCTGTTCGTCGGGCTCGGCTGCGCGCTCATGAGCGGTGCGCAGCTCATCTTCCGACCGAAGTTCGACACGGAAGAGGCCGTGCGCGCGCTGCCCGGTGCGACCGTCATGATGGGCATTCCGACCTTCTATACCCGCCTGCTGGCAACGCCTGGCTTCGACCGCGCGTGCTGCGCGTCGATGCGGCTGTTCATCTCCGGCTCCGCACCGCTGCGCGCCGACACACACGCGGCCTTTTGCGAACGATCCGGTCACGCGATACTGGAACGCTACGGCATGACGGAAACCTCGATGCTCAGCTCGAACCCGCTCGCTGGCGAGCGCCGGCCCGGCAGTGTCGGTCCGCCTCTGGCCGGCATCGACATCCGGGTCGCCGACCGCCATGACCTGCCGGTCGCAGCCGGTACGATCGGTGCCATCCAGGTGCGCGGCCCGAACGTGTTCAAGGGTTACTGGAATGCGCCTGCCGGGACCACCGAGGCATTTACCGCCGACGGGTTTTTCCGCACCGGCGACCTGGGCCGACTCGGCAACGATGGCTACCTGACCCTGCTCGGTCGCGACAAGGACATGATCATCAGCGGCGGCCTGAACGTCTACCCGAAAGAAATCGAGCAGGCCATCGACCGGCTCGACGGCATCGTCGAGTCGGCCGTCGTCGGCGTACCCCACGCGGACTTCGGCGAGGCAGTGCTGGCCGCGGTCGTGGCGGAATCGGGAAGCCCGGTGACTGCCACCGGCATCATCGAACAACTGCACGGCCAACTCGCGAACTTCAAAATCCCGAAGCGCGTGCTGCTGGTCGGCGAACTGCCCCGCAACTCGATGGGCAAGGTACAGAAGAATGAATTACGCCAACGCTATGCAGACATCTTGTCATGAGTCATGGCTGATTGAATCATGGATCATGAGTACCGCCCCGTGAATCATCGAATCCGCCCCCGCCGCTCGGTGCTGTACGTCCCGGGCTCGAACCCGCGGGCGCTCGAAAAGGCGCGCAGCCTGCCGGCGGATGCCCTGATCCTGGACCTGGAGGATGCCGTCGCGCCGAATGCGAAAGCCCGCGCACGTGAGCAGGTCGCCGATGCCGTGCGCGCCGGCGGTTACCGGCCGCGGGAGGTCGTGATCCGGGTCAATGCCTACGACACCGAATGGTGGCATGCCGACCTGACCGCCGCCGTCACCAGTGGCGCCGACGCGATGCTGGTCCCCAAGGTCGAAACCGCCGACCAGGTCAGCAAATTCGGCGACCTGATGGCCATCAACGGTGCCCCGACCGACATGCGCCTGTGGGTCATGGCCGAAACCCCGCTGTCTATCCAGAATATCGATGCCATTGCCGTGGCCGACCCGCGGCTGACCGTCATCGTCATGGGCACCTCCGACCTGGCCATGGCGCTGCGCCTGCCGTGCGACCCGCAGCGGCTGGGCCTGCGCAGCGCCCTGTCGGCCTGCGTGCTGGCGGCCCGGGCCCACGGTCTTGATATACTGGACGGTGTCCACGGAGACCTCGCCGACGCCAGCGGCTTCCTGGCGTCCTGCGAGCACGGCAAAAAGCTGGGTTTCGACGGCAAGACTCTGATTCATCCGCGGCAGATCGATGCTGCCAACACAGTATTCGGCGTGTCCGCAGACGACGTAGCCGATGCCAGGCAGGTCATTGCGGCCTGGGAGGCCGCCACGGCCCGGGGGCTGGGGATCGCGGTGTTGAATGGCCGGATGATCGAAAACCTGCACGCGGACGAGGCGCGCCGCGTGCTGGCCCTGGCTGTGGCCAGCAGCGATGCGGACAATGCGGACGACGGGTAAAAAGACGTGATGAGGAACCACGAATGACGAAATTCCGCAAGCCGACCATCGGGGATTGGCAGGCACTGGCCGACCAGGAAGGTCGCGGCCGCAGCCATGAAGACCTGATCTGGAATACGCCGGAGGGCATCGACATCAAGCCGTTATATACGGCCGATGACCTGACCGGCATCGAACATCTCGGCGGGTTTCCCGGCTTCGCACCGTTCGTTGGCGGACCGCGCGCAACGATGTATGCCGGCCGGCCATGGACGGTCCGTCAGTACGCCGGCTTCTCGACCGCCGAAGAATCGAACGCGTTTTATCGCCGGAACCTGGCCGCCGGCCAGACCGGCCTGTCCATCGCTTTCGATCTTCCAACCCACCGCGGCTATGACTCCGACCACGAACGCGTAGTCGGCGACGTCGGCAAAGCCGGCGTGGCGATCGATACCGTCGAGGACATGAAGACTCTGTTCGATGGCATCCCGCTCGACAAGATGTCCGTATCGATGACCATGAACGGCGCTGTTTTGCCAGTCATGGCGATGTATATCGTCGCGGCCGCAGAACAGGGCACAGAACCCGGGCAACTGACCGGCACCTTGCAGAACGATATCCTGAAGGAGTTCATGGTCCGTAACACTTATATATATCCGCCTGCCCCGTCGATGCGGATCGTCGCCGACATCATCGGCTACACGGCCGCGAACATGCCGCGCTACAACTCGATCTCGATATCCGGCTATCACATGCAGGAAGCCGGAGCGACGGCGGTGCAGGAACTGGGCTTCACGATAGCGGATGGCATCGAATACGTCCGCGCGGCGCTGGCCAGCGGGCTTGAAGTCGACCAGTTCGCGCCGCGCCTGTCGTTCTTTTTCGGCATTGGCATGAATTTCTTCATGGAAGTCGCCAAGCTGCGCGCGGCACGTCTGCTGTGGGCCGAGTTCATGCAGAAGCTGTTCGCACCGCAGAATACAAAGTCGCTGATGCTGCGCACCCACTGCCAGACATCGGGTGTCAGCCTCGCCGGCCAGGATCCGTACAACAACATCGTTCGCACGACCGTCGAAGCACTCGCCGCAGTCTTGGGCGGCACCCAGTCGCTGCACACCAACTCGTTCGATGAAGCGCTCGCCCTGCCCTCCGAATTCTCGGCACACATCGCGCGCAACACGCAACTGGTGCTGCAAGAAGAAACCGGTGTCACCAAAGTGGTCGATCCGCTCGCCGGTTCCTACTACGTCGAGAGCCTGACCGCGGCACTGGCGAACGAGGCCCGCCAGCTGATCAACGAGGTCGAGGAATTGGGCGGCATGACGAAGGCGGTCGAATCCGGCATGCCGAAGCTGCGTATCGAGCAGGCGGCCGCGCTGCATCAGGCACGCGTCGATCGCGGCGATGAGGTGATCGTCGGCGTCAACAAATACCAGCGCGCGGACGAGCCGGAGATCGAGATTCTCGACATCGACAACACGGCTGTTCGCGAGTCACAACTCCGGCGCCTCGAGGAGGTCCGCAGGACGCGCGACGCGGCAGCCTGCACGGCCGCTTTGCGTGCGCTGACGGACGGCGCCCGGCACGAGACCGGTAATCTGCTTGCGCTCGCCATCGACGCGGCCCGCGCGCGCGCCAGTGTGGGTGAGATATCCGTCGCGCTGGAGAAATGCTACGGGAGGCATAATGCGGTGATTCAGTCGATCAGTGGTGTATACGGGTCCGCCTACGAAGGCGACAAGGACTTCGAAAAGATTCAACGGGACGTGGAGGCGTTCGCGAAGGACGAAGGCCGTCGGCCGCGGATGCTGGTCGTCAAGCTCGGCCAGGACGGTCACGATCGGGGCGCAAAGGTCATCGCAACCGCATTCGCGGACCTTGGTTTCGATGTCGACATCGGCCCCCTGTTTCAGACGCCCGACGAGGGTGCGCGCCACGCGGTCGAGAATGACGTGCACGTCGTCGGCGTGTCGTCGCAGGCCGCCGGCCACATGACCCTCGTACCGCAGTTAATCGAGGCACTGCGACAACAGGGCGCCGACGATATCGTGGTCGTCTGCGGCGGCGTCATCCCGCCCCGGGATTACGCTGAACTGCGCAGCGCCGGTGTTGCCGCGGTGTTTGGCCCGGGCACGAACATACCGGTCGCGGCCAGCGAAGTCCTCGGCCTGATTCGCGAGCGTCGGCGGGCGGCCTGATTCGGCGCTTGGCATCGATCATGGCCCATATACAATGGATTTGGGTTGACGTATAAAAATCGGGGTCTCACCCCTGAAGGAACCAGGCATGCAAGACATTATCCGTCGACTCGACGAGAAGCGGGCCGCAGCAAAAATGGGCGGCGGTCAGCGGCGCATCGACATCCAGCACGGCAAGGGCAAACTGACGGCCCGCGAACGTGTCGAACTGCTGCTCGACGAGGGCAGCTTCGAGGAATGGGACATGTTCGTCGAACACCGCTGCACCGACTTCGGCATGGACCAGCAGGAGAAGATCCCCGGTGACGGGGTCGTGACGGGCTACGGCACGATCAACGGCCGCCTGACGTTCGTCTTCAGCCAGGACTTCACGGTCTTCGGCGGCTCGCTGTCAGAGACGCATGCGCAGAAGATCTGCAAAATCATGGACCAGGCCATGAAGGTCGGCGCGCCGGTGATCGGTCTGAACGACTCGGGGGGCGCGCGCATCCAGGAGGGCGTCGCATCGCTCGGCGGTTACGCGGATGTCTTCCAGAAAAATGTGCTGGCGTCCGGCGTGGTGCCGCAAATCTCCGTCATCATGGGCCCGTGCGCCGGCGGCGCCGTCTACTCGCCCGCGATGACCGACTTTATCTTCATGGTCAAGGACAGCTCGTACATGTTCGTCACCGGGCCGGATGTCGTTAAAACGGTGACACACGAGACCGTCACGGCCGAGGAACTCGGCGGCGCCATCACCCACAGCTCGACATCCGGCGTCGCCGATCTCGCGCTCGAGAACGATGTCGAGGCACTGCTGACGACACGTCGCTTCATGAACTTTATCCCGGCCAACAACCGGGAGAAGCCCCCCGTCTGGCCGACGCAGGACCCGGCCGACCGCACGGAGCCGTCGCTGGACACACTGGTGCCGGATGACCCGTCGAAGCCCTATGACATCAAGGAGTTGATCCAGAAGATCGCCGACGAAGGCGACTTCTTCGAGATCCAGCCGAGCTACGCGCAAAACATCGTCGTCGGCTTCATTCGCCTCGAGGGCTCGACGGTCGGCGTGGTCGCAAACCAGCCGCTCGTGCTGGCCGGCTGCCTCGACATCAACTCGTCGAAGAAAGCCGGCCGCTTCGTCCGGTTCTGCGATGCATTCAATATTCCGATCCTGACACTGGTCGACGTACCGGGCTTTATGCCGGGCACCTCGCAGGAGTACGGCGGTATCATCAAACAGGGTGCGAAGCTGCTGTATGCATATGCCGAGGCCACTGTGCCGAAAGTCACGCTGATCACGCGCAAGGCCTACGGCGGCGCCTACGACGTCATGGCGTCCAAGCACCTGCGCGGCGACGTCAACCTCGCCTGGCCGAGCGCCGAGATCGCGGTGATGGGCTCGAAGGGCGCGGTCGAGATCATTTTCCGCAAAGACATCGGTGACGAAGAGAAAATTGCCCGG
>Ga0114950_10001767_pt1 | contig 16447 bp, 13 predicted proteins | sample N075metaG_FD_83503 | JGI IMG/M metagenome (GOLD analysis project Ga0114950, IMG submission 83503) | Deep subsurface microbial communities from Kermadec Trench to uncover new lineages of life (NeLLi) - N075 metaG | ecosystem: Environmental > Aquatic > Marine > Ocean trench > Sediment | place... | reverse complement strand
CGGGTCGTGCGTCTAACCAATGCTCGACCTCCCGAAGCAGGTCGGCGTCGTCTTCTCCCAGCGTGCTCTCAGGGTATTCATAGACTTGCCCCTTACCTCCTTCGGCTACACCGAGTTCTCCACGCCCGCGAATCCTCTGAATGCCGACCTTGCCTTGCCCCAGTTCTATCAGGCCGATCTTTCGCGACAGCTCCTCGAAGGCATTCGTGCCGAGCCGACTCCGCATGGCCTTCATGAGATAGGATCGCAGGTGCAGTCGGCTCGGCCATACACCACATGTCGCCTTGAACCCACCTATCATAGCGCACACCATCGAAAAGCTCTCGACATCCGACTCCATGCTGTCTCTCAGCATCAAAGCGTGAGACTCAGAGATCGGCAACAGCGAATCGTAGATATCCTTGGCCTCGTCCAGGCGCCCGAGCCAGAGGAGCGTCTGTCCCATGTTATATAGCGAGCCTTCGTGATTCGGACTCGCGTCCAGAGCCTGCCTGTACAAATTGACTGCAGTCTCCTTGGCCTGATGATCACCTCCCAGGGAGTGGCAGTTCGCAAGAAGATAGCAAGCATCCGCGTGCGTCGGATCCGCGTCCACGGCCTTCTTCAGCGCCTCGGTGACGTCGTCCCAGCGATCCAGCTCGCGATAGACGAGTGACAGCATGTACTGCCCGCGCGCGTGATCCGGCACGTTGGCGACGAGAATAGACAGCATCCACTCGGCCCTGTTGTACTCGCCGAGTTCATACCATGCGGCTCCCAGGAGGTAGAGGACGTCTCGATCCGGGGTCCCGATGAGCATGGCCTGCTGGAAAGCCGTTACGGCCTGCTCGAGCTGGCCCTGCATCAGGTGCCGCTTCCCCTCTTCAACCGACGCTTCCGCACTCCAGAGTTCACCGCATACCTGTTCACGCAGATGAATCATGGAGGCGTAGTAGCTCCGGTGAGCAGAGGCGCCGGCCGAACCGCTGCTTTCTCGGACCAGCCGGAGGGCGTCCCAGCCTCTGGTTCCGGGATCGAATGGGGGATTACTCATGATCATAGACTAGCAGGGGGGTGTGACAGTGGGCGGGCATCCTCCCGGCGTTCGCGCTCCAGCCCTTCGCAGGTAAGATTGCGCACTCGCATCGATTCAAAGCAGCAGCCTGGAGGCATGCATGACCGAGCAGGAGACAGGCACGGAGTCAACACCGATTACGGTAGAATCGGGCGAATTTTATTGCTCGAAGTGCGCCAGCCGTCAGGCTTACGAACTTAAGTCACCGCAGAAGCAGGCGACGTCCTGGTTCTTCCGACTGTTCTCGCAGGGTGACAGGGGCAAATTCGTGGAGTGTCAGAATTGTCACTCAACGTTCGTGCCGGCGGTACTTCAGGTCGCGGATGAGTCGTTCGATGCAGATTACCACAAGGGCATCCGTCGCGTGGCGATCCAGATGATGGCGGTGGACGGCAGCATCGACGATGAGGAAGTGGCTGCGATCAAGGAGATGTTCCAGCAGCTGACGGGCAAGGAAGTCGATGAAGCGTCGATCCGGGACGAGGCTGCCTCGCTTTCCTCAAGCAGCGTTGATGAACTGGGAGAGTACCTGTCGGAACTCGCCGACGGCATGAAAGAAAGCGGCAAAGAGCTCATCCTCAAGACGGCGTTCTGGGTGGTCGGCGCCGACGGTCAGTTCGACGAAGAGGAAGCCAAGTTCATCTACCGCGTCGGTGGAGCGTTGGGAATCTCCGCTGCGGATGTACGGGTGCTGATGGACAGGATGACCGTCAGTAAGGGCTAGGGGATAGACCCGGAATGCACCGCCGCTCGAAGCGGCATTCCGGTACATATGAAATGACCGTATCCGGGCCGCTACGACAGCTTTCGGTCAGGTTCCGCGGATTCGTGTATGACTATGCGGCAGTTATTCTATGTGTACACGTGTACACATAGAGGCAGGGCGTACTGCTAATAATAATTGTCCCCGGCGGTCCCCCTGAGCCGCGTTCTGCCCACATCTCCACAATCCTCCCTCGGCTCGTTATTCTATTCCCATGATCCAGAACATGATTTTCCAGCTGACTCAATCCGTCCCCGAATCGACTGCCTCCGCCGACCTCATACAGCAGATCGCGGATTCGCCGCCGACACTGATGAGCGCTATCTGGTTCGCCGGCCTGATTACGGTCGCGTGGATCGCGCACTTCGTCGCAAGCCGGATCCTGCTTGCCGTCGTCAACCGCGTAACGGAGCGTACGAAGGTCACGTGGGACGATACTCTGCGGGACCAGCACTTCTTCCGGCACCTCGCCTCGACGGCGCCACTGCTGGTCATCTACTTCGGCATCTACCTGGTGCCCGATGTAATCCCGGCGCTCGAAGACCTCATCCACCGCGTGGCGCTTGCCGCGCTGATCATCACGCTGACGGTCGCCATCAGCTCGTTTCTGTCGGCGGTCAACTCGATATACGTGGTGGAGTACCAGCACGCGGCCAGCCGCCCGATCAAGGGCTATCTGCAGATCGTCACGCTCGTCCTGTGGTTCGCCGCGCTGATCATCGTACTGTCGCTGTTGATGGGCCGATCCCCGGTGTTTTTCCTGTCCGGCCTTGGCGCATTGATGGCCGTTCTGCTACTCATCTTCCGGACGACGCTTCTGTCTCTGGTCGCGAGCATCCAGATTGCGACAAACGACATGGTACGCATCGGCGACTGGATCGAAATGAGCCAGTTCGGGGCCGACGGCGATGTGATCGACATCGCGCTCCACACGGTGAAAGTGCAGAACTGGGACAAGACAATCACCACGATCCCCACCTACAAGCTCGTCGAGGAAAGCTTCCGGAACTGGCGGGGCATGTCGGAGTCCGGCGGGCGGCGGATCAAGCGTGCCCTCAGCTTCGACATGAATTCGATCGGATTCCTGACCGCGGATGAAATAGAAAAGCTGAGCCGGCTGGAGTTGCTGGCCGATGATATCGAGGAAAAGCGGAAGCGGTTGGCGGAGTACAAGGGAATGCGGCCGGACCGGACCGAAGGCCTCAAGCCGACACACCGGGGGTTGACGAACCTTGGGACGTTTCGCGCCTACATGCTCGCCTACCTGAAAGCCCATCCCGGCATTCACCAGGACTTGACGCTTATCGTCCGGCAGCTGGCGCCCGGACCGGACGGCTTACCGCTGGAGATCTACTGTTTCGCCAACGACACAGCCTGGGTGAGCTACGAGGGCCTGCAATCAGATCTGTTCGATCACTTCGTCGCGATCGCGCCGGAGTTCGGCTTGCGCGTGTTTCAGCATCCGACAGGAAGTGATTTTGCGGCGCTGGCGGGGCCGCGGGACTGAGCGGTCCGTCAGTTCGGCATCCGCGTGCCGCGCCCCACATCAAGTCAGTTCAGCTTGATCGTCAGTAGTATGAATTCCGTCGGTCTCTGCAGGGCGAGTCCGATCTTGAGGGGATCGCCCGCGCGGTCACACCGAACGAAGAAGGCTTCGGATGCCTTTGCCCCCTGAAGCATGCCACTGCTCCACAGGTCAAGCAGAAACGTTGCAGTCGGTCCCGGGGCCGTAGCGCAATCGTCGCTGCCAAGGCCCTCCAGCAGGCTCTCTCTTACGAAATCCACTGTGCGGCGCACCGAGATGTAGCGGAATTGCGGGTCCTCACGGCCGCCCAGAGTGCGCGCACCCCAGGTGCGAGTACCGCGCCCGGTTGATCCTGGCCGTAAGACGAGTACGCCGTGCATCGTCAGGGCTTCGATTTCGGCTGTCGAGAGCCCGTGTTCTGGAGCCAGGGCGCCGGCCACCTCGAGGTTCGCCGGTGCGCGATGGACTCCCCTCCTGCTGTCGTTTCGGGCGATCACGCCGGCAACGTGACCACTCGGCGGTTGTGAAACGTCTCCACCAGTCGCCGGATCCTGCACGACGATCCAAGGGGCCAGCAGCGTTGCCCGATCACTGCTCACCGTGGTGCTTCTGAGCGCCGCGTAGTCATAGCGCTGCGGATCCAGCCGCGCATCAAGTAGCGCGAAGCGGTCTCCCGCCAGAGCGACATGCTGGAGAATCGCTTCATGCTGCGCCTGGCTTGTGGCTCCGGGTACGACGACGAGGTCGACGTCGATGGGACGCAGCGCCCGCAGTTCATCTCGCAGGTCGGTCATGTCGTCGATCGTATTTACTCTGAGCACCCAGGCACGAAATCCACCGTTGCCGAAAAATCCGCGCACGGCCAGCTGCAACTGGCGGTGGGCGATCACGTCCTCAGTACTCCAACTGGGCGACAGCGCAGTGAAATCACCAAATTTCCTGACAAAACCACTCAGACTCGTTAGAAAAATAGGTTGATTCGCGGGAGCAAGCCGTCCTCCCAGCGCCTTCACATCATCGGGTACGACACCGATGAAGGCGGTCACGCCGGTCGCGACCCGCGGGACGACAGGAGGTGAACCAGGATTCTGGGCGACGGCCGGACCGGGCCCGGCGGCGAACCAGACCACCGGGAGAACACCGCAGGCCAGGGCCCGCCACCACATCCGCGGGGACGTCTTCGTTTTACCTGTCAATGAGATACGGCTGCAGCTTGTCACCCGTATGGCGGGCCACTGCTGCCGCGGCCAGGCGCTCGTAATCTTCGCGCAGGACCCAGCATTGCCGCAGCACTTCGACCCAGGCCGCCCAGGCACCGATCTTGTTCGTATCGTAGTCGATCCACATGTAGCCGTTTTCACCCCACCACGTTCCCCAGGAATTCTTGATGCGCCACGCACCTTTTTGATCGCTCCAGCCCACGATCACGACGGCATGGTCTGTTGGCCCCGTGTCGCTGTCCTCAAATATGTCGCCTCCCGTGTAGGCCAAGAAGCCCGCAGTGACACGAACGGCCACGGCCACCGGTCCGTAATTCTGGAGCGCCAGCTTGATCTCACGGATCGTCGGGCTCGAGGCTTCGCTACCGACATATCCCCAATTGAGGATGCGACGCGGTAGCTGTGAGGGGTTCCGGCAGCTGCTATTCATGGCCGTGTACGGAATCACTCGCTCATCAACAGTGCCAGCGGCGAGGTACTGGTCGAACGACCGATGGTAGTACCCGCCCACGCAGTCACCGGCCGGTATGTTGCACGTGCTGACCTGGTGCTGTTCAGAAAGATCAAATGATCCTCCGTTGACGATCAGGTTCGCCGACTCGACCACGCTCGCCGCCGCGAACGCCCAGCAACTGCCGCAGGCGCCCTGGTTACGGATCGGTGTCAATCCGCCGAACGATTCCCAATTGAAGCTCGCCCGGCCAGCGATACCGGATGGCTTCTTGATGGCCGGACAGTTCGTGGTCAGGATAAACCGATCCTTGAGTTCCGTGAGTTCCAGCGTGAGTCGTGCCTGTCGCTCAACGAGCCGCCTCAGTTCCGCGGCCGGCGGCAATCTGAGGCCAGCCAGGCGCTCCGGGTCTTGATCCAGCGCCTCGGTGTAGCCGACCGTGTACCCCAATCGCTGCGTCCTGATCTGGTCGCGCAGCGTTTCCAGCAGCTCGCGGATCTGCGGCGAGGCATCCCGCTCGCGTTCCTCGTAGTTCTGAGCGGAAAGCGGTTGAACCACGGCGATGACCGAGCCGAACACGACAGCGGCGATAACCATCGCGCGCCTGAATATTCGATGTGCCACTTCAGCCTCCTTAAGAGTCCACGGAGCGCAGCGATAGCGTAACGCATCTTTAGAGCGAGAACGGGCGTTGGAGTCCGCCACTCTTGTCCGTGATTGCTACATTACCTGGCCCGACGACACAGGGGGAAAGGAAAGCGCCATGGAACCGCTTCGGGCCGGGAGGCCTGAGTTCTGCGCGGCGCACGATCTGTAACATACGACACGCACTCAAGTTAACCGCCCTGGTTCTACTCCTCGGCGCGATTGCGACGACTGTGCTCGTGTCCATGCGCCATCCGTCGTTGAGCCGGGTCTGGGATGCAGACGTCCGGGTCCTGGCCGGCGTGGAATTCCCCGGCAACGGATCTGTGCACCTCACCAACATCCGCGACTGGAGCTACACGCAGGACTCAGTCGTGTCGAAGCGGTACTTCGATGCGTCCTTCGATCCGCAGGACATCGTCGACCTCTGGATGTACGAACAGCAACTCGATGACGTCGGGTTGATCGCCCATACGTTTCTGGTATTCGAGTTTGATGAGAGTCACGGACGGTCGAAGTATCTCGGTCTGTCGGTCGAGACCCGGCGCGAGTCGGGCGAACAATTCTCGCTGATCGGGGGCATGCTCCGGTCGTTCGAAGTGACGCACATCTGGGCGACGGAGGCGGACCTCGTGACGCGCCGGGTGGAATTACTCGACTATCCATTGACGCGCTACCGATTGGACATCCCCGAACAGGTTCGCTCCCGGGTGTTCGTCAAGATGGCGAGCGAAACAGCAGACCTGGCCACAGCGCCCCGCTGGTACAACACCGTGACCAACAACTGCACCAGTTCCCTGATCCGCTACGTGAACGAGAGCGAACCCGATGCCATCCCGGTGCATTACAGCTACGTATTCACCGGAAAAGTCGACGACTACCTGGAGAAGCTCGGCTTCCTGGATCCCGAGTATTCGCTGGCCATCACGCGGGACTACCTGGCGGCGCACGAACTGAGGTAGGCGGCCGCCATGCAGTTGTTTGTGCACGGGCGTAGCGTCAGTAGTCTACGACCCACAACTCGTCCGGCTGGCGCACGATGATCACGGGCTTGCCCTGGTCGCGCTCGATGCGCCCGGTGGCGCAGATGACCTTGTTGCGGTAAACCCACTCAGGGCGCTCCACGAACCGCGCGCGGTTCACACCCCGGATCCACACCGTGAGGCCCTGATCGGGAAACGCCCGTCCGAGATCGAGGTACGTGGACCAGCGTCCCGAGGTGACGTATCGCGTGCTGGCCACGTATCCGCACACGGTGGCCACGTCTCCGACGTGCGCCTCAGCTTCCATGGCGTCCAGGCTTTCGGCCGGACGGTGCACCACGCCTCGCGGTCCCACCACGACGGCCGTCACGGGGAAATGATCCGACGGGTAGCGTCCGTCGTCGTTGAACCGCACGATCTCCGCTTCCAACACCTTCCAGCTCGGAGACACGAGTACTGCGTCGATCTTGTCTCCCGTGCGTTCACCGGTGAATCCGTTGAACGTGCCGACGTCCGTGGCCTCCCGCTGCAGAGTCCGAAATGCGTCGGCGAGTGGGACGGCCTCGACCCCGTTCGCTGTGTCTGCCGCGATCAGGCGGCGGAAGGCGGGGTTGTCCTCACCGGCGTTGAAGTCGCCCATCACGAGCACCGGGCTGGCCACGCCCCGCGCCGCGATCCGCTCGATCAGCAACCCGGCGCTTCGCTCGCGGGAAGGCTGGGACTCGTGGTCCCAGTGGGTGTTGAAAACGTAGAAAGCCGTGTCATTGACGCGGTTCCGGAACCGGGCCCAGGTAACGATCCGCGTGATTCGGTTGCCCCAACTCATCGAGCCGACCACTTCCGGCGTATCGGATAGCCAGAACGTGGAGGAGCTCAGAAGTTCGAGACGACGACGGTCGTAAAGAATCGCCGAATACTCACCGGCCTCGATCCCGTCGACTCGCCCGACGCCTACCTCTCCGAACTCCGGGAACTCAGCCCCGATTTCGTCGAGCTGAAACCGGAGCGCCTCCTGGAGCCCGAGTACGGTCGGCTCGAAGTCACGGATGACCCGCAGAACGAGGTCCCGGCGTAACGGCCACGCATTGTCCCCGTCGTTCGCCGTTCCGTAGCGGATGTTGAATGACATCGCCCGTACCTGGGCAGCGGCCTGAGCCGGCCCCGAAGCAGCGGCCCGCTGCGCCCCTCCATCCGGCGGCAGAGACGGCGACTCCGCGCAGGCGAACCCCGCGATGGCGCAGAGTATCGGGAGTGCGATGGTCCGGATGCGGTTTTCACGATCGAGCATCCCGGAATTTAGGACATCGGGTTCTCGGCCGCCTCAACAAACCGGAATGAATCGCCGCCGGCCCGCGTCCAATCTTGAAACGACCCGGACGCACGTTTGAATCAACCAATTCCGGATCTGGAATAATGCGCAAACTCAACATCATCGCCGCCCCGTTGCTCAGCCTCGGCATTCTCGCCTGCGGAGGGGGAATGATGATCGCCCCGGTCGGGGAGCTACCGGGAATCATGCGGGTAGACGGAAACCGGGAAGACTGGAACGGACGGCTGTCAGTCGACGAGGACGAGGATATCCTGTGGGGCTTCGTGTCCGATGGTGACTACCTGTACGTGACGCTGGTCGCGAAACAACAGGAACACGTCCAGCAGATCGCAATGTCCGGACTGACGGTCTGGTTCGATCCGACCGGCAAGGGCAAGACGAAGACGGCGGTCGGAATCCGGTTCCCAGCCATGCCCGACGCATTCGGCGAAGGCAGACCCGGCGGCGGTTCCGGGGGCTTACCCGGGAGCGAAGGTATCGATGGCGAGCGTCTGGCCCGGAGGCTTGCGATGGTCACGGAACTCGAACTCATACAGCCGAAAGTAGACGGCCGTGACAAACGCGATACGCTTCGAATGGCGAGCGACGCGATCGCAGATCTCGAGGTCGCAGTCAAGTACGAACTGGGCACGCTGGTCTACGAGTTGAAGATTCCCCTGCATCCCGTCGAGGACAGCCCGTTTGTTCTTCCAGACCCGGAGAACGGATTCATGGCCGTGGGCTTCACGACGCCGGAATTCGAATCCCGGAGGCGGGGCGGAGGGCGACCCGGCGGGGCAGGCGGGCGACCCGGCGGTGGTGGCGGTGGTGGCCGGCCAGGTGGTGGCGCGGGCGGTCGACCCGGTGGTGGCCAGGGCGGATTCGGCGGTGGACGACCGTCCATGCCCGAGCCGGTAGAGCTCTGGTGGCTGGTGCCCTGGACTGCGGCCGGAGAAGGATAGGCGCCAGGCGTCCCGGGAACCGGACGCGGGGCTTCGACTCATCGCGCTCGTCATCGCCAGGGCCGGTTAGTAGTCCCTCCCGGGAACACGCCGACCACCCTCGATGGTTGTAGGTTGAGGTCACCTGCGGGCCGTTCGCCGAGCAATTGCCGAATGGGTCTGCGTGCCACCTGACCACAGGAGAACCCATGACGATGCGTCTGCCCTCCGCTCTGTTCGCCGTTGCCACCTTGTTCACGCTGACTCCCAATTCGGCCCAGGCTCAGGCGGCCAACAGCGATGTCGCCGCATTCTCCCGGCGTCCCGTGGCCACGTACTCGATCGTCGCGCGCGACCCGGCCACTGGAGAGCTCGGTGTCGCGGTCCAGTCTCACTGGTTCAGCGTCGGCCCGATCGTTCCATTCGCCGAGGCCGGTGTGGGTGCAGTCGCGACCCAGTCGTTCGTGGACCCGTCCTACGGTTCACTGGGCCTCGAACTGATGAAGGCGGGGCGCTCTGCGACGGACGCGCTCGCCGGTCTGCTTGTCGCCGATGAGCATCCCGAGGTCAGGCAGGTCGCGATGATTGATGCCGACGGAAACGTCGCGGCCCACACCGGTGAGGGCGCGATCATCGCGGCGGGTCACCACGTGGGCGAGAATTACAGCGTCCAGGCGAACCTGATGGAGAGCGCCACGGTGTGGCCGGCGATGGCCGAGGCGTTCGAGACCACGGAAGGCGATCTCGCGGCCCGGATGATGGCCGCGCTACAGGCAGCTCAGGCAGAGGGTGGGGACATTCGCGGGCGCCAGTCGGCGGCGCTCATCGTGGTCAGCGGAGAGCCAACAGGCTTGCCGTGGGTGGACCGGATCTTCGACCTGCGGATCGAAGACCATCCTCGTCCGCTCGAAGAGCTGGCCCGGGTGCTGCACCTGGCCCGGGCCTATCGGGAGATGAATGCCGGTGATGAAGCGATGACGCAGAGCGATATCGCTTCTGCGGTCGAGCACTACAACGCCGCGTCCGCGATGGTCCCGGAAAGCGCGGAGATGGTGTACTGGGCGGCCGTCACGCTGGCCTCCGAAGGGCGCATCGAGGAAGCCATGCCGCGGTTTGAGCGGGCATTTGCCGCCGATTCCCGCTGGGCCGTTCTCACGGCGCGCCTGCCTGCGGCCGGTCTGCTGCCCGACGACCCGGAGTTGCTCGGGGTGATTCTCTCTGCACATGGCGGCGAGCCGGGCCGGGAAGAGTGGCACCGACTCGCCGGGATGGGGGTGGTGAAGGGGCCTTAGGGCCGGCTCGCGCTCTGGGCCTCAGCCGCCAAGTGCCTCCACCAGGAGACTTAGCCGCTTCGCATTGGCCGGGCTGGCGAAGCCGATATGTTGACCCACTTCATCTGCGAGTCCGGCCATGCCGTCACGTCGCTGGCCGCCCGAGAGGCCTGCTAGCCGGTCCAGGTCACCAGCCAGACCCTCGATAAACTCAGCAGGCACGTTCTCGTCACGGCGCAGCTGGTCCAGCAGCGCGCGAGCCACGACCAGATCCGCCGGCCACGTGATCTTCGTCTGCGTCTGCGGGTTGAAGACGTCTGTCCGCACAAGCAGCGCCGCATCGATTTCGTTCTGCGTCAGGTACTCGCTCGGCGTAAGCGTGAACACGTCCAGCCCACGCAGGATTTCCGAGCCGTAGATCGCCCCATTGTACCAGTAGGTGGACCAATAGCCGCCGAGCACGAGCTCGCCCTCGACGTTCGGGCCACGGTCGAAGTACGCGATCTCGAACACGTTGGCCGGGTCGGTGAAGTCGATCACCGAGACGCCGCCCTGGTACCAGGCCTGGACGAAGATGTCGCGCCCCGGCACCGGAATCAGCGATCCGTTGTGCGCCACACAATTTTCCGCTGCGGTCTGCGCCGCGGGGAGCTTGAAGTAGCCGGCGAATTCCAGCTTTCCGCTGCTTCGATCGAAGAACGCGTTCGCACCCCACTCAGGATTGTCTGTCGACTGGCAGCGTGGCGCGCCGCCGCCTCCCCACTCATCCGTGAACAGGACCGTCGAGCCGTCGTTGTTGAACGTGGCCGAGTGCCAGTACGCGAAATTCGGATCGAACACTTCGTCGATGCGCACCGGATTGGCCGGGTCGCTGATGTCGAGAATGATTCCGTTGCCCGAGCAGGCACCCGCCGCGATGCCGAGTTCCTGAAACACGGTGATGTCATGGCACTGATTCGTTGTGGCCGTGCTCTGTGCACCCTCTTCCGCCTCGCCACCTGCCCACAGGCCGGCGATCGCGCCGGATTCTGCATCGGCAAAGATGCGGGGTGCGTTCACGATGCGCGCGTCCTGCGGTGCATCCAACGGAACTTCAATGATCTCGATCCGGAACAACGCGGTGTTTTCGTCCTCATCCGGTGACGCGCCGGAGCAACCTTCCAACTCCGCTGCGGGCCGTACGCCGGACGTGCCCTGGACGTAGATGTACACGTGCGTATCATCGTTCAGGTCATGAACGAGCGTGTGCGTATGCGAACCGCGGCACGTCTGCACGTTGCCGACCTGCACGGGATGCTCGATGTCGCTGATGTCGAAGATCCGTACACCACGGAAGCGTTCGGCGCTGACGGATTCCGTCGGCCCGTTCTCTCCGCAGTCGAGGCGTCCGTTGGTCGCTTCGACAGACATGAACATCAGGTTGCCGTGGATGGACAGGTCGCCTTGTCCGCCCGGACAGACGAACGACGTCTTAATGCGTGGATGCATCGGGTCGGAGACATCGTAGATGTTGAATCCCCGATAGCTGCCCATGAATACATGGTTGCCGGCAAAAGCGATGTCCGTGTTGTCGAAGGCGAAGCTGCTCAGGTTGTCGCGACCTTCAAAGCCTCCCGGACGATTGAGGTGCGCGATGAGCTTCAGGCCGGAAATGGCTTCCCCGGCATCCGTCCATCCAGCGCTCAGACCGACTCGTGGATCGCCTGCTTCTGCCGTTACAGCAGGAAGATCGGCCATTGGCTCCGGCGTCGGCTCGACTGTGGGACCGTAGGCCGACGCACACCCGGCCGCCAGGACGGCGACGGCCACGAAAATGATTCTTCTTGCTGCTGCTTTCATCTCCATCCTCACTGAAGGGTGTTGAGCATGCGTTGCATGCGCGCAATCTCCGCCCGCTGATCCGCATCGACGTGCGATATCAGTGTAAACAATTCCAGTTCCAATCCTCCGCCCTCTGATGCCTCGAGGGCATCGACCATTACGAGGGCTCCCTCGTGATGCCGGGTCATCAATTCAAGGAACAGCTTGTCGAACGCCTCGTTTCCAGCGTCTGCCAGCTCGGCCATCTGCTCGGGCGTCGCCATGCCGGTCATTCCGGCCATGTCCTCGGGGACGTTGTTGCTCTCGCCGCGTTTCTCAAGCCACCGCTGCATGAGCCCGATTTCAAATACCTGTGATTCGTCGATCCGCCGGGCCAGCAAGGTGATGGTCTCGTTGCTGCTCCGGTCTCTAACAAGATGTGCCATGTCGATCGCCTGCCCATGGTGCCCGATCATGCTTCGCATGAAATCCGCATCGGCGGCGACGTAGGGTGCTGCGGTTGTGGCCGAGGACTCAGCAGAGGACTCAGCGGGAAATTCGGACGGTGTATCAGGAAGGGGGTCAGCTGGCCGCGTTCCGCTGCATGCGGCGACGAAAACGACGATCGGTAAGGCTATATGGCGCATCTCAAGATTCGGCATGTCGGCTATTCTCTCGACCAGAGAGTCACGAACGCCCCGGAAACTCAGGACGCCGCAGGCCGGGAATATGCGCGCTGCGCCTCGGCGCTGCACGTTTTCAGGAAGACACGGGGGATCAGCCCTCCCAACCGCGTTTCTGCAGGTGCTCGTCGTCGGCCGTGATCAGGCCATCGAGCTCGACCTAGTACTCATCGAGCAGGTCCAGATAATACAGATTCCAGCCACGCAGGTACTCGAATCGGCCGCCCAAAGTGGCAATCGCTGCGGGCTCCGAGGTGGCTTCCCGCCCCCGGGCCCGGTCCTGTGAATTTCCTTCGAGTACAATCGCCAGGTAAAACCGAGCCGACGATCAGCAGCCCTTCAGCGGCCAGTCTTCCCCACGGGATCTTTCCAGTGGTCAATGCCTGTCTACTTCTCGAATGCGTCGATCGTCATCTCGCCCGACATGCCTTCGTCGTCGACGCATTCTCCACGAAAGCTGTCGTCGTCGAGTTGATAGAGCGCGCATTCGATCAAGTCGTCTCCCGGGGGCACCAGCGAGAAGGTGAACTCGTCTTCGGTCAGCAACAGATCGAGCAGCTCGATGCGCATTTCCATGCCGGGCACGGTGAGCGCGGCGGCCCACTCATCTCCGGATCCGCTGAACTCGATGGCGAGGGCCATCGGTTCGAAAGAGCCGGGGTTTTGGAAAGTGGCATCCACCACCTGCACGTCGGATGCGATATCCGCCGTAGCATCTGCCGCAGCTTCCATGGTAGCGTCGGCGGCGGCTTCCGCGGTAGCGTCGGCGGTGACATCCTCCGAAGCATCTGCTGCCTCGTCCTGCGCGCGAAGATCGGAAGTGCCTGCAAGTACGAACATTGCCGCGGCAAGCAGGGCGAAACTCGAGTGCCTCATGATTCACAGTCCTGTTCTGAGTGTGTGCATTCCATCGACGCAGCCTATTACGGAACGTTGCCGAAGCAAGTTTCGTCCCGGCCCCAGGCTACTCGACGGTGAACGTGACGAACATCCCCTTTTCGACCGGGTTGGGCACTTCGGCAACCCAGGCATAGTCACCCGGCGACAGATCAACCGTGAAATAGGCCACCTCGCCCGCCGGCATATCGTGCGTACCACCCAGGAACTCGGCCGGGGCGGGTGTCGCGAGCCCGGGGACGTTCACCCAGTCCATCCAGGTGGCCAATTCGGGTAGGTCCGTGTCGTCTTCCAGGCGCACCAGGTGAACGTCGTGCCCGAGGAAATTCTCGTGCACCATCTGGTCCACGAATTCAACTTTGACCGTGTGCATTCCCGCCGCGGGGCTCTCCTGCATGACGATTCCGTTGGCCGACAGACTGAGTGTGAGCGTAGCTGTTGGCTCAAGTGCGTTTGAGATTTCTCCGGTGACAATGAGTTGTCTAGCCATGCCGTCGGCCGAATGAAATCGCCCGGCCGTCTTCACGTAGCACTCAAGGACATATGTACCCGGCTCCAGGTACACGGTCGTCTCAGCGGTCTTCCCGGGCGCCAGGAGTCCGGGACCGCCAACAAATGTGACATCCGCAAACCAGGCCGGCAGTCGTTCGAATTCTGCAAAGCCCTCCGAGGTGCGTCCCTCGTTGATCAGGTCCATTCCTGTCTGGAACACAGGAATCACCTCGTTTTCAGTATCCTCGATCGTCTTGCCGTCCGGGAGGTGGTCGATGAGAACGAAGTGCGTCAGAGGCGACTCGTTGCGAAACCGAAATGTCGTCCACCCCGGCGGGATGGTGTCGGGCGCTTCGAAACTCAGGTCACGTGCGACGACTTCGACGATTCCTGGCTGGTCATCTGCACGCGGATCGTCCGCCTGGCCGTCTTCGCCTCCGGAGCAAGCGGCCAGAGTGCCTAGCAGGGTCAAGCGAGTCAGCAGGTGCCGCATGTTAGCCTCCAGAGCGGATAGGGAGTCGAACCTGCTCTCAACCTATCCTGATTGCCGGAGCCTTGAGGCGAGAAGCGCCCTCTACTCCCCGCCCGCCGCCTCTAGCTCAAATCGCGCGTGGGCCAGATGCGTCGCGATTACGTCGTTCCCGGGCCAAAGTGCGAGGGCTCCCTCATACATCTGCACGGCGAGCGGCCAGTTCGGCAGCCGAGACGCGCTACGGCCGATACTGAATAATACGAATGGTTGGTCCGCATACAGCTTAGCTGCTCCTCCAAACACCTGCGCCACGTCGGCGAATTCGACCCCTTGTCGAAACAACCGGAATCCGAAGTCGAACAGGACACCCGGCCGGTAATGCCACATGCCCGGTTCAGTCGGCTGTACTTCTTCCGCGAACAGCTCCATCGCCGCCTCGACGCCCGACGCCTCGTAGGCCGCCATCATTCGGCTCACCAGCAAGTTCGACTCGTCATACGCAAGAACCGCCTCCAACGCCGGATCTACACCGTTCCACAACGATGCCTGATCGAACGGGGCCCAGATATCGGGTTCCATCAGGCGACGGACGTCCCACGGATTGACGCCAAGCTGCCAGTTGAGCGTCGATACGCGGGCGACGAGCCCGGAATTCGGCAGCGGAAAGCTCCGCGCATCTCCGAAGTGATTCGGCCGACCGCCCGGTGGCTCGCCCACGAACAGCGCATCGCTATATGCTTCGAACAGGGACACGAAGTTCATCGCGGCGCTGAACGTCTGCCGGCCGGTGAGCACGAACAGCCGGCCGTCCTGGGTCAGCTCCGGATAGCCCTGCAGCGTTTGAATCATCTCGCGGGCGATGAAGTTGTCTCCGCCGCCGTTGAATCTCAGATCGACCACCAGGATCCGGGTCGTATGGTCTTCCGTGAGCGCAAGGGAATTGGCAAGGAATTCGGGCAGCGAAACAACGCCTTCCGCACCGTTCACCGACGCGGGTCGGTTGCTGCTGTTGATCTGGTTGATCTGGACGTAAAGCAACTCGTGCTCAGCGTCATACTCGGACCAGTAGGGCGCTCTCGGATGGCTGAATGCCAGCGTCGTGTCGGACCACAGCCCGGTGATCGACCGCGTCCCCTCGCCGGGGGCCGCGAACTGATTCTGGGTCCAGGCGAAGCTCGGCGGAATTGTTATCAGCGACAGGTCGAGGTCTGTGTGTGTGCCGTCTGTCGTCTCTATGGATAAAGCCAACACACCCGATTCATCCACCAGTGCCAGACCGCGCAGCATCCGGCCGAACGCCAGGGCGACGGGCGCGCCATACATGCGCTGCGATGCGTTGTCGGCGCTCCAGTGGCGCGCGACTTCGGCCATCACTTCGTCAGCCGGCCGGTCGGCGATCGTCAGGACCATCGCCCCAAGCGCCCAGTCGAATTCTTCCGCCACGGCGACGATCACCCAGCCATCGGGCGTCGCTCGCAGGCGGATCGGGGCGAACTCCGTCAGCGGAAACTTCGCGGACCTCATGTGGAGACCGCTATGTCCGTCGCTGAGAAGCGCTGAGATTCCGGAAAATCCGACGATGATCTCGTCGTCGCTCATCCCGGGCAATGCGGCGGAAAGCTCTTCGATCGCCGATCGAACCGTGTTGCGGTCATGGAACAAATAGGGATTGGGATGGACGTCTTCTATCACGCGCGCGAGGTGCTGCAGGTCTTCACGCCATTCCTCGACTGATAACTCCTGACCCGGAGCCGATCCACTGGTAATGAGTGACATGATTCCGGCGAGGATACCAAACCTGAGTGCCTTCATATCATTCGTCCCCAACCATCCGTGTGATTCGACGCGCTGACTCCGAGGGGTCCCCAAACAGTATTAGATATGCTGCGGCGAAGTTTCGTTGACGCACACAATCCGCTTGACTCCTACTCGACTCGTTCG
>Ga0114950_10001764_pt1 | contig 16453 bp, 19 predicted proteins | sample N075metaG_FD_83503 | JGI IMG/M metagenome (GOLD analysis project Ga0114950, IMG submission 83503) | Deep subsurface microbial communities from Kermadec Trench to uncover new lineages of life (NeLLi) - N075 metaG | ecosystem: Environmental > Aquatic > Marine > Ocean trench > Sediment | place... | reverse complement strand
AGTTCTTCATCGCTGATCTTGTTAACGGCGTAGGGCAGGTTACGCATATCCATAAAGTCAACGGCGGCTTCATAATTGAAAACCTCGGTTGCCTGCAGAAACCCGTCAAAGCTGCTGCGTGGCGTGTCACGCTTCAGGTCATCCTGAAATATGAATTCTCTGGGGACAGGTTGGTCTTGTGCCGGAGTGCCGACCGGTTGATCCTGCAAGGCTTGTGTTACGGGCGTAAATCCCAGCAAGCAGATAAGAGCCGCCTTCGACCAATGACTGCGCCGCAATACTCGAATCAGAGAGAACAAACTTATTGAAAAATGCGTCATGGATTTATTCCTGGCGAAAGCGTTTATGACAAAATTGCCGGGTGCTATGAACTAAAGAATTGTTTACTCGGTTTTATGCCGCCCCGTCAGGTATCCAGCCGAGCGATGGCTGTCAAATATTCGCAACATCACCGACAGCATCGCGCCTGCGGACAAACCAAACATCAACACACCATTGCTGGCCTCGAGCGCACCGAGCAGTCTCCACTTTTCACTCATGACGATGTCCCCATAGCCAAGTGAAGCAAAGTTTACGGCGGAGTGATAAAAGGCCGTATGGAGGCTGTCAAATTCACCTAATTGCATAAACAACAGTGCCCAGATCGTTATTTGCAGCAGGTGACCGGCAAACAACATCAGCATCACAACACTGAGTGAATACGTATCAAACTTGAAGCTGAATTTGGCTCCCTTATTTTTGGCCATGAGTACGATCAGGTAGCGGATGATCAAAACCACGGCGACCACCTGGATACCCATCGTCACTACGACTGTTATGCTACCCAGTAGCAGTGGAAGGAGCATTGGTAATTCCATTTGTTGATTGGCTTAAACGGTAAATGAGTTTACGGCGTGCCGGCATCCCCTGCTGCTGCAGGTTCATCGTGTTCGCCCTGGTCATTTTCGCCCGCTTGAACCCAGCCCTGGAATAACTTGTAGCCCATCGCAAGCACTACGGCACCAACAAACAATCCGACAATTCCGGAAGCGATCATACCGCCGATGGCACCCAGCAGAATAACCAGCATCGGCGCATCCACGCCCCTGCCCAACAGCAATGGCTTCAACACCATATCGCTCATGCTGACCAGTATGCTCCAGATCATGAATACCACGGCAACGGTGGTGCTTTGCTCAGAGAACACATAGAAAATAACCGGCAACAGGACCAGGATGGGCGGCAATTGCGCAATCGCCAGAACCAATACGACAATGACCAGTAATCCGGCTGCCGGTACGTCAGCAAGCACCAAACCAATGCCCGCAAGCACCGCCTGTATGAATGCGATTCCAATGACGCCGACCGCAACGCTGCGCACGGTCGATGTTGACAGGTTCAATAACTGCTCGCCCTGATCGCCTGTCAGGCGGTTGGCAAGACGCTTCATTGCCGCACCCATGGTATCTGCGCTGCTGAGAAAGGCCGCTGCAATCAGCACGGAAATAATAAACTGAAGCATGCCAATGCCCGCAGATGCGGCAATACCAAGTAAAGTCTTACCGAACGAAGATAGCTCTTCGGGGTACTTTGCAAGCAAATTACCAATATCTGTTGATGCCTGTTGCCAGATTGAAAAAACTTTTTCACCGACGAGGGGCCAGGATTGCACTGATTCTGAAGGAGCTGGAATTGCAACTGTGCCAGAGTTAAGCGCCTGGGCTGTGTTGGTTACACTTTCGATCAGTGATCCGGATATCCCGATAACGGGTATCAGGATAACCGCCAGTCCTAACAGTACGAATATAACCGAAGCCAGTTTATGTCGACCACCCAGCTTTTCAACAAGCTTCAGGTAGGGGGAGTAGACTGAAATCGAGATGATCGCCCCCCACATAATAAGCGAAATAAATGGCGTCAGAATTTGAAGACACCAGGCGGCTATTATGAATACCAAACCCAGCCTGATTGCGATTTCAATTGACAGGGCAACTGCTGCATTTTGATTAGAATCTGGCTGGTTCATTTGATGCTCGCTCCGGTAGGTGAAACCCCAAAGGAGCAAGCATACACTGTCTCGGCTTTGCCGGTCGGGCCTACGGCATTGTCAGGCAGCTTGTTCCTGCAGCGAAATGAACGGAATGGTCTTGGCCATCGGACCAAGAATATCGGCCAAAGTGTAATGCCCCAGAGCATCAAGGTATGCATGACTTGCGTTGTGAAGAAAGCCGTTCAAACGTGATTCTGCTGTAAATTCTTTGTGCGCCAGTTTGTTGCTTGCATCCAGATTTTGCAAATGTTTTTCAGTGTTGCTGATGATTTCGTTGAGCCTGATATCTTCCGGGATACGGTTCAGCCGAATGCCACCGCCTGGTCCGCGCTGTGCCTCAATGTATTTCAGGCGTGAAAGGTTGCTGACCACTTTCATAAGGTGGTTCCTGGAAATGCCGTAGGCTTCTGAGATCTGGCTAATTGTTACCCGGCTTTCGATGTTCTGGGCCAGGTAAATTAGGACGCGGAATGAATAATCAGTGAATCGTGTAAGGCGCATTGTGGATTTCCCAACTTGGATTGAGCCCCCCCACATTTAAGACAACAGTATAGGAAATATTTGATGCATTTAGGATGGTTTAAATCGGAACATTTACAGAATAATTTCGGAAGAAGCAGCGGAATACGGCCCCGGCGCCCCGTGATAAAAAACGCGATTACTGTGCTGCGTAATAAGCAGCCAGATTGGCAATGTCATCGTCGCTGAGCGCAGCAACCATTGGTGCCATCATCGGGTCCTTGCGTGTTCCATCACGGAAAGCCTTGATCTGTTTGGCAAGGTATTGTTCCTTCTGGCCAGCCAGGTTCGGCCAAAGCGGGTTGGAGCTATTACCTGTCGGACCATGACAGCTGGCGCAAATCGCGGATTTGGCTTTGCCGGCTGCGGCATCTGCGGCCATCACCGATGATGACGCAGACAGCAGGGCGGTTAGCAACGCAAAACAAAATGATTTCATACTCGTCTCCTTTTTAAACATGTTGAGAAATATTGGCGTGTTATCGATGGCACGAATTTTACCGGAAATTCGGGCATTAGTAACGATTCGAAGCGTATTGAGAATATAGGTAACTCTGTGTTGCCCGATTGATGTGGATCATGCAGAACACATCGGGCAAAAATTAACCTGTATTCTGGTGTCAGGAAGAGTGGGGTTTGATTGTTGCCTATAACAGTTGCTGCTGTTTATTGGCTGCCGGCCACAATGTTGCCAGTGGATTTTGATGCCCAGTCGTCTTTTTCGGTGCGGTGTATTGATTCGTATTGTTCAGCAATGGATTGCTTGCGGATGATTTTTGTAATTTTTGCAGGCGGCGCATTTTGAGAGGCCAACAGAGCATCACTTTTTGCGGGCAATAAAAAGCCGCCGGACATTTCGGATATGCTGTTTGAATCAGGTGAGGGCGCACTTGCCAAAAATAACGCGGTCGCCAGAAGAACGGTGGTTTTCATGCCGCTACATCCCTGTAATTTGTTAAAAAACAAGCGCGAATCAACGATTTGCGCCTGCCCGTAATGTTTCAGAAATCCCCTCTAAAACATCTAACGGGTCGGTCAGTCTACACCAAATGGGTTATTTCGGCCAATCAGTCGATTTCGACAACCTTTCAGTATTGCTCGATACCGTCTTCAGTGGCTGACAGAATCAGGTCGGCAGGACGCGCAGCAAACAGGCCGCAAGTCACAACCCCGGCAAGGTTGTTGATATGATTTTCCATTTGCACCGGGTCGACAAGATCCATGTTATGGACGTCCAGAATCCAGTTGCCGTTATCGGTTGTAAAGTCTTCACGCCATACCGGTTGTCCGCCCAACGCAACCAGCTTGCGGGCCACCAGGCTGCGTGCAAGTGGAATGACCTCAACCGGTAATGGAAACGCGCCGAGTACATTCGCCTTTTTGCTATGATCCGCGATACAGATAAATTTGTTGCTGGCTGCAGCGATAATCTTTTCCCGTGTCAATGCGCCACCACCGCCTTTTATCAAACGCCGGTGCCGGTCGAATTCATCGGCACCGTCAATGTATAGATCCAACCCGCCGGTCTGGTTGAGATCCATCACATGGATCCCGGCAGCCTGCAGAAGTTTTGTGGTCGCCTCCGAACTGGAAACTGCAGCTTCTATACGGATGCCACTGTGGACCAGGGAATCTATAAAGCAGTTCACCGTGCTGCCGGTGCCGACACCGATAATGCTGTCAGGCTGGACATACTGCACTGCGGCTTTACCAACAATGCGTTTAAGTTCATCCTGGTTCATGCGGCTTTCAGCGCCATGATGTAGTCCCAATGGTCGGGTGTAACCGGCATCACGGACAGTCGGTTGCCGCGTCGAATCAACGGGAAATCACCCAGGGTCTCCGTATGTTGCTTGATTGTCTTGAGAGAAATGGGTTGGTCCAGTTTGCTTATCAAACGGATATCGACCAGGAACCAGCGTGGATTTTCCGGGTCGCTTTTGGCATCAAAATACTTTGAGTCAGGATTAAATGCTTCCGGGTCGGGATATGGTTCAGAGGCAATTTCCGCCAGGCCTACAATGGCCGGAATCTCTGTATTTGAGTGGTAAAAAAATACCCGGTCGCCGATTTGCATATCATCCCGGATGAAATTACGGGCCTGGTAGTTACGCACATGCTTCCAATAACGGGTTTGTTGCGGGCAATTTGCCAGATCGTCAACACTGAAAACCACCGGTTCGCTTTTAACCAGCCAATGCTTCATTCAATTCTCCATCGATCTCAATTAATCATAAACTACAAAAAGTGCTGAAGTATCGGTCAACAAAACCTTCAACGGTTGGTGGCGGTAAAATATCCGCTCTCATTCACAATCATGTGCATTGGAATGTCCCAGTTATTTGGATTGATCCGGTCCACTTCCTGAAAACCATATGCAACGCCAACTCTGAGTGGTGTGCGCAAGTCCCGCAGCGCTTGCAGGTGACGGTCATAATAGCCTGCCCCCATTCCCAAACGGTTGCCACGGCGGTCATAAGCGACCAGCGGTATCAACAACATATCAAAATCGCTAACCGGTATCGCAGCAGAATTCTGTGGCTCCAGAATATTGTACCGGTTTCTCTTTACCACGGTATTCGCCTGCCAGACGTGAAATTCCATGGCATTTTCGCGCTGGTCTGAAATCACCGGCAGTGCCAGCTTGCAGCCTGTTTCAATCATCTGCTGACAAAATGGAATGATGTCAGGTTCACCATCAAAAGGCGAGAAAACCGCCAAATTTTGTGTGGGTCTGGATTCGGTCAAGCGTGACAACTGGTGGCAGATAGCAGTATCTGAAATGATACGTTGTTGCGAACACAGATTTCGACGTTTAGCCCTCATTTCCTTGCGCAGAGTCTGCTTGTCGGATAGCGGGGATTGGCGAGTAACTCGTTGCATCTGAAACCTGCGTTAACGCGTCAGGGGAGTATAAAATTGGTGTTGGGAAAACAAAAGAGCGGGCAAAACAGAGCCCTCTGTGGATGCCGCTGCGGACCCGATTACCTTGAACCAGAGGTTCAGGTGGGACGGCACTCCGAGCTTCAGGCTTTTCGCACTTCGGCGAACATGCACACCAGCATCGGGATTAGCCAACCCTAGATCAATAATTAGGGACAAGGCACCTATCGAGCCAGCTGGCAAACATCACAGAGGGCAGCTCCATTCTAATCCAATTACTCGTCAAGCGCATCTTCGAGTTCATCGGCGAGCATACGGATGCGGTTATCGACGTTTTCAATTCGATGTTTTTCCTGCTTCTGCAGCTTGATCAGTTCACTGGAAAGATTCAGCGCGGTCATCACTGCAATCCTTTCAAGCGTCATCAATCTACCAACGCCTTTGATTGAGCGCATACGTTCATCGAGATACGCAGCAGCTTCTTTAAGTGCGCCAGCTTCATCGGGCTCACAGGCAAATTGATAGTCCCGGTCGAGAATTGAAACCGAGATGGGTTCAGATGGTTTATTCATTCTCGTTGCCGGTTCAGGCCTGTTCCAGCCCTTTGAGACGATTAATCATCGCTTCAACTTTTGTACGCGCTTCGTCGTTCTTCGCTACCAGTGATGCACGTTCAGCCACCAGTGAATTCTGGCGGGTGTGTAAAGAGTGATTTTCTTCGCGAAGTTTCTGGATTTGACCGAGGAGTGTACGCAGTTGTTTTTCCAGCCTTTGGAGGTCTTTATCTGTTTGTTCTAAGGAATCCATGACAACACTATAATTTGACAGGTAATAGCGGTCAATCAGCAATATTAATTTGAGCGCATCCCGGCATTCAGACTGTGAAGCCGCCAGTCCAACTGATACCATCGTTTCTACTGCCCCGGGATATTGAGAGCAACAACATGAGCACTGCCCGTTTACCTGATTTTGAACATACACTGGCCATCGCGCAGGGAAACCTTGAAGCACCCGAGTTAGCGGAGTGTCACGGGGTAGCTTGCGGCCTGTTGTGTCGCCAGCCCGATAGCAGTGTTGATGCATATATTGGCCTGCTGGGCATGCTCGAACTTGTTAATACGCCGGGAGCCGGTCTGAGGATTTCATTGGAAGAACTATTGAATTCTTCCCGCCAGCAGTTGGCCGATGATGACATGGGGCTTTCGCTTTGGTTGCCAAACGATGAAGAGGATCTGGAAGATCGTACGATGGCCCTGTCACAGTGGTGCAGCGGGTACCTGGCGGGCCTTGGAAGTAGTGGCGACGATACACTCGAAGCAATGTCGGATGATGCCAATGAAGCGCTCCGGGACCTCGAAAAGATCGCCCGGGCGGATGTTACCGACACCGAAGAAAGTGAAGCAGATGAAGTGGCTTTTTGCGAAATCGTTGAGTACGTACGGATTATCATTTTGATGATAAGGGAAGACCTGCGCGGCCCCGACAACCAGGATGTTATTCATTGAACAAGCCATACCGGAATTGATTAATCCTCCATGATCAAACAAAAAGAATTTGCGAAGCGCCGTCTTCATTTGATGGAACTGTCCGGTGCGGGGTCGGTCATCATAGTCCGCACCGCAGTCCCAAAGATCCGTAATAACGATGCCCATTATCCGTATCGTCAGGATAGCGATTTTTTATACCTGAGCGGTTTTTCAGAGCCGGAAGCGATGCTGGTGTTGTTACCCGGTGAACCGGACGGCCACTGCATCATGTTTTGCCGGGCAAGGGACAGCAAGCGGGAAATGTGGGACGGACCAATGGCCGGGACAGAGGGCGCAACCGGCGAATTTGGTTTTGATGAAGCGTTCCCGATATCTGAAATGAAACAGCGCTTGCCCAAATTGCTGCATGGCCGCGACAGGATTTACTACGACCTCGGGAGAGACCCGGATTTCGACCAGTTGCTGATTGGATGGATGAATGAATTCCGTCACAAGACGCGTAAAAAATTTCATGCGCCGGATGAGATCGTAGCGCTCGACCACAACCTCCACGAAATGCGTTTGTTCAAGAGCCGAACCGAAATCACTGCGATGAGAAAATCCGCTCGCATCGCTGCGGCAGCACACCAGCGCGCGATGCAAGTCTGCAAACCGGGAATGAATGAAGCGGAGATTCACGCAGAATTGCTGCACACATTCGTCAGTTCCAAAACCGAAGCGTCCTATATTCCGATCGTGGGCGGGGGTGCCAATGCCTGTGTGCTGCACTATATAACCAACCGCGATCAACTCAATGATGGTGACTTGTTATTGATCGATGCTGGCGCTGAATACGATGGTTACGCGTCGGATATCACCCGCACCTTCCCGGTCAATGGAAAATTCAGCGGCGCTCAAAAAGATCTTTACGCCGTGGTATTGGCTGCGCAACTTGCGGCAATCGATCAGGTCCGCGTCGGCAATCCATGGGATCACGTCCACGAAACGGCGGTACGGGTTGCCACAGAAGGCATGTTTGAACTGGGCATACTCAAAGGCGACCTCGAGGAGGCACTGGAAGAAGAACATTTCAAGGATTATTACGTACACAATACCGGGCATTGGCTGGGCCTGGATGTCCACGATGTCGGCGAGTATGAAATTGACGGTCATTCCAGGGTGCTGGAGGCCGGCATGGTGTTGACCGTGGAGCCCGGTATATACATTCCCCCATCAGCAAGCGATGTGGATGACGTATGGCGTGGTATGGGTATTCGGATTGAAGATGATGTCGCGGTCACCCGTGACATACCTGATGTGCTAAGTGCTGACATTTGCAAAACCATCGATGATGTCGAGGCCTTGATGGCAGGATGAGTATCAAATGTGACATAGCCATTGTTGGTGGCGGGCTCGCAGGTGCAAGCCTGGCGCTTGCACTTGCACCGCTGGGCTTTGACATTGTCGTCATCGAGGCGGTTTCTTTCAAAGCAAGTACCCAACCGAGCTATGACGACCGCACGCTGGCGCTCAGCCACAGCTCATGCCGGATCCTCAATGGCATCGGCCTGTGGACGGGCCTGATGCCTGATGCAACCGCGATACGGGGAATAACCGTTAGCGAACCCGGGCGACCGGGCAGTGTCGTGCTGGACCCTGCTGAAATGGGACTGTCGGAGTTTGGGCATGTGGTTGAAGCACGCAGTTTTGGCGAGGCGGTAACCAGCGAACTGGAGCGGGCGCAGAATATTGCCATCATCTGTCCAGCCAGTGTTACGGGAATTGAAACAGGTGAAACACATACCGTCTTGCAGATCCAGTCGGATGGGGGCCAAAGCAAAGTGCAAGCCCGTCTCGTGGTTGCAGCGGACGGGGCGAACTCTTTTATTAGAAATCATTTGCAGATACCCACTGAAACCCGGGATTATGGCCAAACCGCAATTGTCTGCAATGTCACGCCCGAACAGGCGCACAAAGGCCGTGCGTTTGAATACCTAACAGCCAATGGACCATTTGCAATTTTGCCCCACACCGGTATGCGCTGTGGACTGGTGTGGACAGCAAAAACTGAACAAGCAGAGAAAATCATGCAATGGGATGATGCCGAGTTTCTCGATAATGCACAGCGCCGCTTTGGCCAGCAGTTGGGGGAGTTCATAAAGGTCGGCAGGCGATCTGCTTACCCGCTCAGACTGGTTCGGGCAAAACAGGATATCCGGCAACGACTGGTCATATTGGGCAACGCTGCGCATGCGATACACCCGGTTGGTGCACAGGGCTTCAATCTTGCATTAAGGGATGTGGCGGTACTGGCCGAAATATTGGCAGACAATCAAACCGAAGACCCTGGCGATGCAGGGCTTTTACAACAATACAGCCATTGGCGTCGGCCGGATCAGCGCAGCACCATCGCATATTCCGATGGCATCACGCAATTGTTTTCACACCCGTCTTTTTTGGCATCCGCCATACGTACTGCAGCCATACTGGCGCACGCCTTGTCGCCCCGTCTGCGCCGCCAAATGGCCAACAAGGCCATGGGCTACCGGGGCAGGGTTCCCCGCCTGGCCCTTGGCGAGCCATTATCGGGTGTGCCACGAGCATGACGGTGCGAAAATGAACGCCGCGGGCACACGGGATACCCACTATGACGTGGTCATCATCGGTGCCGGCATGGTCGGTGCGACACTGGCCAGCCTGCTTTCGCGCAGTGGTTTTGATGTGGCACTGGTTGAAGCACATATTCCGGAAACTTTTGACCCTGAATCGGATGTTGGGCTCAGGGTGTCTGCGATTTCGCCCGGATCGTCTGCAATACTGGAGCAGGCTGGGGTTTGGAAATTGATAAACGCCCAACGCCAACGGCCCTACAGACGCATGCAGGTCGAGGATGGCGCGGAGTTGGAGCCGTTATTATTCGATGCGCCGTCGTTCAACCTTGAGCGTCTCGGAACGATCGTTGAAAACTCCCTGGTTCAGTGGTCTGCCTGGCAGGTGGTCAGCGCCGGTGGTCTTGTCGACATGCATTGCCCTGACCGTTTGGCTGAAATTGAACTGGCATCTGGTTTGAATCGCGTGCTGTTAAAAAGCGGTAAGAGTTTGACTGCTGACCTGGTAGTCGGCGCTGACGGGGCCGCATCCCGGGTTCGCAAGGTGATGGGGATTCGTCAGGATTTCTGGACCTATAACCAAATGGGCCTGGTGGCTGTTGTGGGCAAGCAGAAACCGAATCCGGGTGTCGCCTGGCAAAGATTCCTGGCAGGCGGTCCCGTGGCATTTCTGCCGCTACAAGACGGTAGATCCTCTATCGTCTGGACGCGTCCAACGCTTGAGGCAGAGGCTCTGTTGGCAGCAGACACCGAGACCTTCATCGCCGAGTTGGAGATCGCCAGCAGCGGCTGGCTGGGGCGGGTTGAGACCTGTGGCCCAAGAGCGGCCTTTCCATTGAGCATGCGGCTTAGCGAATGTTATGTGGCTGACCGGGTGGTGTTGATAGGTGATGCTGCGCATGTCGTACATCCACTTGCTGGCCAGGGTGTAAACCTTGGTCTTGCGGACGCTGCGGCTTTGACGGAATCATTGCTTCAGGTACGCGCAAGTGGTGGGGACATTGGTTCGGCTGGTGTACTTGCCGACTATAACCGCTGGCGTCGATCGGAAACGGAAATGATGTCATATGGGATTCACGGCATTCGAAGCCTGTTTAACTCTGAGGCCTTGTCACCGGTACGTCGTGCCGGTCTGGCACTGGTCAAGCACAGTTGGACGATGAAGGACTTATTTCTGCAACGTGCTGCGGGCCTGGGTCGAAATGCACCAAAGCTGGCAACCGGCACAGCATTGAAAACTTTAATGCGGGTTCGGGCCTGAATTTTGCGATGTTGAATTTTGCCATGTTGAAATTTTGTTGTTGTAGCATGGTGCGATTGAGCGAAGCTGGCAGTTTTATCCTATATTTATCAATAACCACCCTTCAAACGAAAAGGAATAGACCATGATCTACAATAATATTCTCGACACCATCGGCAACACGCCCGTAGTCCGCATTAATCGTATGGCGCCAGACGGTATTGATATGTATGTCAAGGTGGAAGCGTTTAACCCGATGGGTTCGGTCAAAGACAGGCTGGCGATTGGGATAATTGCAGATGCTGAACGCAAAGGTCTGTTAAAGCCTGGCCAGACGGTTGTTGAAGCCACCTCCGGCAATACCGGTATTGCGCTGGCCATGGTCTGTGCAGTCAAGGCTTACCCTTTTGTGGCAGTGATGGCTGAATCATTTTCCATTGAACGCCGTAAGTTGATGCGTGCACTGGGTGCCCGCGTTGTGTTGACGCCAGCGGCAGAACGGGCGACAGGTATGTTGCGTGTATGCGCCGCATTGGCGAAAAAACACGGCTGGTTCATGACCGAACAGTTCGATAACCAGGCGAACCCGGACTACCATCGCAACACCACCGGGCCGGAAGTCATCCTTGATTTTACCGGGCGTCGTCTGGACTACTTTGTTTCCGGTTGGGGAACCGGTGGCACCATTACCGGTGCCGGCCAAATCATCAAGCAGGCACGGCCTGAGGTCAAAATCATTGCGACGGAGCCGGAAGTTGCTGCCATGTTGGGTGGCAATCCGTGGGCACCACATAAGATTCAGGGGTGGACTCCGGATTTGATTCCGTCGGTGCTGGACCGTGAAGTGATCGATGAGGTCCTGACAGTGACCGATGACGAGGCGATAGACACCGCAAGGGCGCTTGCTTTTGAGGAGGGCATTTTCTGTGGTATTTCTTCGGGGGGTACGTTTGCCGCTGCGTTGAAAATCGCGCGAACTGCCGAGCCGGGCACAGCCTTATTGGCGATGTTGCCCGACACCGGCGAGCGTTACCTTTCCACGCCCTTGTTTGAGGGTGTTAAAGAGGGTTCAGACGAGGATCTGCTCGAAGGGATTTAATATTCATAAATGATTGCGCGCCAGTGCATGGGCTTCACCGGTATTAATCTTCTATGAAAAATCAGGGCTCGGTCAGCAGTTCAGCGTCAACCTTGAGGCTTTCTGCCAGTTCGCGCAAAAACCCACCGAGCGGTGAACTGGTTCTCCACACCAATGCAATTGTGCGGCTGGGCGCAGGAGGCTCAAAGGCGCGTAAGGTGATGTTTCCTGTCGGGGGAATGGGTGGCTTGACCGAAAGTACCGGCATCAGGGTCACGCCCGCGTTTGCCGCCACCATTTGCCGTAGCGTTTCCATGCTGGTGGCATGAAAATCAACCCGTTCGTGTGCGCCGGCAAGCTCACAAACCGCCAGTGCATGGTCGCGCAGGCAATGGCCGTCTTCCAGCAGCAGCAACTCCTGGCCCTCCAGGTCTTGCAACCTGATCCTGTGTTTATCGCACAATGGGTGGGATGAGGGCAGCGCGGTGACGAAGGGTTCTTCAAACAAGACTTCAATGTCCAGACCGGGTTGTTCCACCGGCAGGGCGAGCACACCCGCATCCAGCCTTCCCTGGTCCAGCATGCTTAAAATATCCTCGGTCTTTTCCTCGGACAGTTGCAGCCGCAATTCCGGGTAGCGTTCACGGATCACCGGTATCACGTGGGGCAGCAGATAGGGTGCGAGTGTGGGGAAGATACCCAATTTCAACAGACCGGTTGCCGGGTCCTTGCTGAGCCTGGCTGCAGACGTCAGGTGCTCGATATCGCGCAATATGTGCCGGGCGCGATGCGCAATATCTTCTCCGATTGGAGTCAGCATGACCTTACGGGGCGCCCGTTCGACCAGGGAAACACCCAACTCTTCTTCAAGTTTACGGATTTGTGTACTGAGCGTGGGCTGGCTGACGAAGCAGGCATCGGCTGCTCTGCTGAAATGCCTTAGCTCGGCCAGTTTTACGAAGTATTGAAGCGAGCGGAAATTCATTGACCCAGTATAGTTTACAGCTATGTAGAATAGCTAATCTATATACTGTAATAATGAATGTGCATGACAAGCGATCCGGTCCCAACATAGGCACCAAATGGATATACTCTGGCTAAATTTGACGGGTATGCGAAAAACCAAATTAACAGGCTTGGAAAACTGGACGATCAACTGGCAGGATTGTTGCCGGTTGTTGCTGCTGTCCGTTTTACTGCTTGTGGTCTCAGTTCAGACAGCAGCAGACAGTTCCGTGCAGTTTAGCGATGATGATTTGCTGCGTCTGCAGCGTGGGGAGGTATTGCTGGAACAGGTCCATGAATCCAAACCCGGCGGTGCGGTGCGGGCGAGCGCGCTGTTTTACACCAACGCCGAGACGCTTTGGGACATCATCGGTTACTGCAAGTATGCTTTTGTTTATGTCCGTGGACTAAAGCTGTGTGAGGTTATCGAACCGGGTTTGACACATACCGTCAGGCACCATCGCTTACGCAATAGCTGGTATTCGCCAACACTGGACTTTACTTTTGAGGCCAGTCGGAGAGATTTGGACTACGGGGAATTTCACCTCGTGGATGGGGATTTCAAGATTATGGAAGGGCAGTGGGAATTTGTATCACTTCCGGATTCGGGTGGCATAATTGGCATTCATGAGCTACGTATACAGCCTAAAATTCCTGCGCCGAAGAGTTTGTTGCGGTACAACCTGAAAAAAAACCTGCCCGCCATGCTGGCCTGCATGCGTGGCCTGGCCAGGGCATCGGGTGATAACCGGCGTATAGCGAAAGACCTGAACCGCTGTCCGGGCGAGATTCCGGCAGAGTTGAAATAAAGACACAACTGACCGGTTTATTGGCTTAAAATATCCGCTGCAATTTAACCACACAGACGATCCAAGCATGAGCAAACGCACCGTACTGACGGGAATAACCACCACCGGCAGCCCCCACCTGGGGAATTACGTCGGGGCTATCAAGCCGGCCATCGAGGCCAGTCATAACGCGGACGTGCAGTCCTGTTATTTTCTTGCCGATTACCACGCGCTGATAAAGTGTCGTGAACCAGAGGTCGTACACCAGTCAACGCTGGAAATTGCTGCCACCTGGATCGCGTTGGGGCTGGATACAGACAAAGCGATTTTTTACCGTCAATCTGACATCCCCGAAATTACTGAGCTGACTTGGTTACTCACCTGCACAACGGCGAAGGGCTTGATGAACCGTGCACATGCCTATAAAGCTGCGGTTCAGGAAAATGTCAAGGCCGGCGCAGACCCGGATTATGCGGTAGCGATGGGCCTGTTCAGTTATCCGATCCTGATGGCGGCGGACATCCTGATGTTCAATGCAAACCAGGTTCCCGTGGGTCGCGACCAGGTGCAGCACCTGGAAATGGCGCGCGACATCGGACAGCGCTTCAACCATCATTTTGGTGAGTTTTTCATTTTGCCCGAAGCCGTTGTGGATGACAATGTTGCCGTGTTGCCGGGTCGTGACGGGCGTAAAATGTCCAAGAGCTATAACAATACGATTCCATTGTGGCTGCCGGAAAAGAAACTCCGAAAATCCATCATGAAAATCGTAACCAATTCGCTTGAGCCCGGTGAGCCAAAACAAACCGCAGACAGTGCCTTGTTTGCCATTTATTCGGCCTTTGCCAGTCCGGCACAACGCTCGGAAATGGAGCAGGCCTACGCCGACGGGATCGGCTGGGGCGATGCCAAGCAGCAGTGTTTTGAATTGATTAACAACGAGCTTGAAACGGCAAGGGCGACCTACGAAGAATTGATCGCGCAACCCGCGAAGATTGAAACGAGCTTATTGGAAGGCGCAGAGCGGGCGCGCGAGATCAGCCGGCCCTTCATGCAGCAATTGCGCAATGCTGTAGGCATCAGACCTCTGGGCTGACGGCGGGGCATTGAATTGACCATTAACAGGAATAAGCAATCCACTGACCGTGGGGTCCAGGTTGCGGCTTTTTATAAGTTTGCAGCGCTGGAGCGATTACATGATCTGCAATCCACAATCCGGAAAATCTGTGTTGAACAAGGCCTGTCGGGGACAATTTTGTTGGCACCGGAAGGAATAAACGGAACCATCGCCGGGAACCCGGAGGGTGTTGAAAGCCTGTTCAGGCAGTTGCGGCTAAGTCCTGCGCTGGATGATTTGCACCCAAAAATGTCCTTTTGCGCAGAAAACCCGTTTTACCGGATGAAGGTAAGGCTCAAAAAGGAAATTGTTACGCTGGGGGTGGAAGGGACTGACCCGTTACGCGAAGTTGGTGAATATGTCACGCCGGAGCAATGGAATGAACTTATCCGCCGACCGGATGTGCGGCTTATCGACGCCCGCAATGACTACGAGGTAAATCTCGGAACATTTGCTGGTGCTGAAAACCCGCAGACCGGATCGTTCAGGGATTTTCCCGCCTGGGTTGAACAAAATTTACATGCGGACAAGGATGAACACGTCGCGATGTTTTGCACCGGCGGTATCCGTTGTGAGAAATCCACTGCCTTTTTAAAGGTTTTGGGTTTTAAAAATGTTTATCATCTTGAGGGCGGGATACTCAGTTACCTGGAAAAAGTTTCCGCAGATAATAGTTTATGGCAGGGCGATTGCTTTGTTTTTGATAACAGGGTGACGGTGGATCATCAGTTGTCCGAAGGACACTATGCACTTTGCCCGGCATGCCGCATGCCTTTGTCTGAAGATGACCGGCAATCAAGCCAATATGAGCCCAACGTTTCCTGCGCGAAATGCTACCACCGCCTGACACCCGAACGGCGGGCAAGCCTTGAAGAACGCGCCCGCCAGATTGAGTTGGCTGCGGCGCGTGGTGAGCGTCACATTGGCAGCAGGTGAGTTCAATGCTGTGCTGGCAGCGCAATGGTTTCGCGGATAAGATAAGGCAGATTCATTTTTATTGGCGTCGATAATGCAAACACCCGAAACAGCCGCTTCAACACCACCACCCGATTCAAAAATTGATCTGGAGGTGCTGGAATATGTGCCGGATTGGCTGCAACCGGCCTGGGATGTCCTGGCACCCTATCCAGGGTTGTTGACACTGGTTTTGATATTGGTTGCATACGCATTGGGCCGGATCCTGAAGGCTGCTATTACACGCAGTATGAATAAACTGACGGCGAACACCGATACAAAGACAGACGATCACCTGGTCGAATTTCTTACTGGCCCACTGGTACTCACTACCGTAACCTTGGCAATGATGCTTGCTGTTTCGGCATTCGATGTGCCCCGCGGTGTACATGACTTTACCCTTTCGGCACTGGCCACAATTCTGCTGTTTTCATGGTTGCGTGCAGGGTTTAAGACCGCACGAATTTTGCTGGAGGTGTTGGGTAACAACAGCCATCGTTTCGAAATCGTCCAGGAACGCACGATTCCGTTGTTTGACATGACCATCAAGATGTTACTGGTCAGCATTGGTGCCTATTTCTTATTAATAATCTGGGGGGTAAACCCGACCGCCTGGCTGGCATCGGCCGGCGTCATTGGTATCGCGGTTGGTTTTGCAGCGCGTGATTCTCTTGCAAACCTGTTTTCCGGGATATTTATTGTTGCCGACGCCCCGTACCAGATTGGTGATTACATTGTTCTCGATACCGGGGAGCGTGGCAAAGT
>Ga0114950_10001762_pt1 | contig 16456 bp, 10 predicted proteins | sample N075metaG_FD_83503 | JGI IMG/M metagenome (GOLD analysis project Ga0114950, IMG submission 83503) | Deep subsurface microbial communities from Kermadec Trench to uncover new lineages of life (NeLLi) - N075 metaG | ecosystem: Environmental > Aquatic > Marine > Ocean trench > Sediment | place... | reverse complement strand
CCTCGCCAACGGCAACTCTGAGCTCGCCAACAAACGACTCCAGCGGTGGAAGCAACACATGAAGACGATCGCTAAGCAGTTGGAGCGGATTCGCCAACGGATCGGGCGGGGTCAGCTGCATGGCAAAGATAAAATCGGTGTGCGGGTAGGCAAAGTTCTCAACAAGTACAAAGTCGGCAAGCACTTCATGCTGGACATTCGCGACGACATCACGTACTTCCTATTGCCGGTCCGATAATGGGTACAAATCGGGATATTGCGGTCGGAGAGGTCCGCGTGGACCGACCCGCCGCGGTTCAAGGAGGAACGATGCTCAAAAGAACAGGTATTGGCCTTGCGCTTGTGAGCCTACTTCTTCTGTTGGCGGCGACACCGCTTTCGTATAGACGCGATCGCATTGTCGAAATCTCCCTCGGCGGGCGGAAAAATCCCCATGGCCGATAAACAAACGGTTGGAATCTCTTGCGGGCAATTGACGGGAGGGTAATTGACGACAATTGTCGACAACTTGGTACCTTCCCAAACATCGTAGGACCGACGGTGGTGTTACTGTCGTCAAGGATTCTTGTCGGCACACGGGCTTTTCACCGACACTCCGTCGCTTGACATAGCCCAGTGCGTCGTTCGAGAGGAGGAACGATGAGAGCGAACCAAAATGTTGGCCTCGCGATTGCGGCACTTTTTGCACTAGTCGTGGCTTCGCCTGCGCTGGCGCAAAAAAACCCCGGAAGCTACTACACCGGACCCTACGAGCTCGATCCGAACTGGCCGCAGAACCCCTGCGGTGACGGCTACCAGATCGGCTCGGTTGGCGGCATCTTCGCGGAGAGCCCGGACCGAGTCTTCGTATTCGCCCGAGGCTGTCTCCCCGCGATCACCGACGACAGTTGGGGCGGGCCCATCAGTATCATCCCCAGCCGCAACGCTTCGGGGTACGACCTCTCCCGCGACGACCCGGAGCGTCACCCCAAGTGGACGCTGGTCCTCTACATCCTCGACCGCAACGGCAAGCTCGTCGAGAACTGGGACCAGCACAACGGGATGTTCGTACGGCCGCACCGCGTCAAAATCAACCCTTACGATCCCGAGCGGCACGTCTGGGTCGTAGACGACGGCGCGCACCAGGTGACCAAGTTCTCGCACGACGGCAAAAACGTCGTCATGCAACTCGGCGAGTTCCGCAAGCCGGGTAACGACGAGACTCACTTCGGGCGTCCCACGGACATCGCCTGGCTCCCGGACGGCACCTTCTTCGTGAGCGACGGCTACGCCAACACTCGCGTCGTCAAGTTCGACAAGGACGGAGAGTTCTTGATGACCTGGGGACAGAAGGGCAACAACGGAACGGAGACGCGGCCCGGTTACATGAACACCGTTCACGGGATCGCGATCGATGACAACCGCAAGCTCTACGTCATCGATCGTTCTAACAACCGTATTCAGATCTTCGACGAGAACGGGAAGTTCATCGAGGATTGGAGCGGCATCAAGCGGCCCTACTACATCTACATGTCGGCGGACCAGCATCTCTGGGTGAGTGACGCCGTCACCCAGAAGTTCTTGAAGTTCGACCTCAATACAGGTCAGGTGCTCTACGACTGGGGCTCATTCGGTGCGTTCCCGGGTGGAAACTGGGGCACCCACCAGTTCAGCGTCGACAGCGAAAATAACTTCTACACCGCCGACGTCCATGTCGGCCGCGTGCAGAAATACGTGCCGAAGCCAGGGGCGAATCCTGCTCACCTGGTCGGAAAGCCTCGACAACTTTCCGGCAGCGGCGCCACACAGTAGGCTCCCTCCTGAACAAAGAGCCGCGGGCGCCTCGGGCCCCGCGGCTTTTTTTTGCCTCCGGGAGCTTCGGGAAGAAGGCTGGGATACGGTCAAGCTGTCGATAAAAGTACTTGGACGAATGGGGAGTTATCAGGCGGCCGTACTACATCTGTTTGTCGCGGGACCAGCTCCTTTGGGTCTCCGATGGCACCACGGAGAAGTTCCTCTAACTCAACACCGCGGGTGCGCCCGCGTTTTTTTTGGTGCGCCACACGAAAACGCGGCGGGTGGAAGCTCGCGCTTCTGCCCGCCGCGCCCAGTCTCGCTCGAGGCGATCGTGTCTTCTTTACTCGATCAGTCGGGTTACTGGATCGGATTTGTCAGCGTTCCGATTCCCTCGATCCAACAAATCGCCTTGTCACCCTTCTTCATGAAAATTGGGGGAGTGCGACCGGATCCCACACCGGCGGGACTCCCCGTGGCGAGCACGTCTCCGGGCTGCAAGGTGATGATGTTGGAGGCGAAGTGTACGAGGTCGTAGACGTTGTGGATCATGTTGCGCGTGTTCGAATCCTGCATGACCACGTCGTTGAGGGTGAACTTGATGTCGAGATCCATCGGGTCGGCGACGAACTCCTTCGGAACGATGAAGGGTCCCATGGGCGCGAAGGTGTCATGTCCCTTCCCGACGAACCAATCCGAGCCGTGCCTTCCATCGGGACGGCCTTTGCGATCCGAAACGTCGTGCTCGATCGTATAGCCGAAAATGTAGTCGCCGGCGTCCTCGATCGACACGCCGCTCGCGGTCTTGCCGATCACCACCGCGAGCTCGGTTTCCCAGTCGAGCATCTCTCGCTTCGCGGGCATTTTGATTGCATCACCATCGCCGATGACGGCTGCCGTCGGCTTCAAGAAGAAGTAGGGATTCTGCCGGGGGTCTCCTTCTTTACGCTCCCAGATTCCGGGCAGGGCGTCAGGAGCGTTGGTCGCCGCTTCCATTGTTGATGTTGTTCCGGTCTCCTCCGCGTGCGCCATGTAGTTCACCGCCGCGTTGAGCATCGTGCGCGGGTATTTGATTGGGGGCTCGATATCGAGCGCAGACAGAGCGTGGACGTAAGCGGCGCTCGATGGCGCTGTTGCGACGATCTGGCGGATGCGCTCACCCAAGCCGCTCTCGTATCCGGCGATCAGCGAGACCATGTCAGACGCCATGTCCAGTGAGCTCCAGCCTTCGGAGCCCTGCAACGCGGTGTTGGCCTCTACGAGGTCGATGACCCTCGATTCGTCGAGGACCGCGCCCACGAACTCGCGTCCGCTTTGTTCGAACGTTCCGAGCTTGAACGAACGAGAGGACACCGATGGTGACTGACCAAAAAGGGTACCGCTACCCAAGAGCAGTCCTAGAATGCAAGCAATGTAGACTTTACGCATTTCTCGTTTCTCCTGATGCTGTTAGCGAGCCAATGAAGACCTCCGCATTCTAGGAGATCCCTTCGTCATCGAAGGTAAGGCTTTGTCGCGAAATGTTGGCCGCTCGAGATGCATGCTTGCCTGTGCGCGGGACACGAGCGTGGACGATCCGTGCGCCTCGACAGCCCCGCTGAAACCCGAAAACAAATGATGGTACGATATTGCGTCCGAATGTCGGCGGAGGTGGACGACAATGGCTTTGAAGTTTTCTCTCAAGAGGCGCGTGCTCCCCATCCTTGCTTTCGGTGCGCCGCTGGTCGCGATCGCATTCGTCCAGTATCGTTGGCTGCTGGAGCTTCAACATCGGTCGGAGATGATCGAGATGCAGCAGTACCGGGAGGCTGCCCGGCACGCCCGGTCGCTCTTGGTCGACGAGATGACGAGCGCGCGTTTGGACGTCTTGCCAGCGGTCGGTCACGGTGATTTGCTTGCCGACGAGCTTGACCCCATCGCGAACGTCTTCGAAAAGGGATACGAGCGGTTCGAGTATGTGGATCGGTTCTTCATCTGGACCGCGTCCATGCGGCACGGGGAAGCGTTGTTCTATGAGCCGGGCGGCGGATTCGTGTCGGATCCGACGCGGCTCTTCTGCTTGCCGGACGACGTCTGGGCGCTGCCAGAGAGCAAAGGGCGCTGGGGCGAATTCTCATGCGCCGGTGAGTACTCGACGACCTGCCAGGTCGTGATCCACCGGGTTCTGGACGACGAGGAGAAGACACTCCTGGGTGTAGCTGGCTTCATGGTCGATCTCGATTTTTTCGCTCGAGATTTCTTACCCAAGTTCGCGGCGAGTTCGCTGGTACCGGCGGTTCAGGATCTGGTGGACGACCGGCAAATGACGTTGACGCTCTTGGATGGAAACGATGGACTCATCTTTGGCGCGGACGACAGCCGCAGCGTTTCCTCGTCCGATGTCGAGGTCGGGGTGTCGTTCACGCTGCCCTCGGAAGGCGTCCCGTTGATGCAGTTGCCCCGCTGGCACATGTCAGTGGGCGGTGTTTACGCGGGTGGTGTTCAAGAGCTGACTCGTCGGGGAGCGGTCGGCAACCTCGCGATCGTGGGAGCGGGAATCGTCGTTTTGGCTCTCGGCTCTGGCCTGATGGCCCGCTCCTCCGCCAAGGAAGCGAAGCTATCCGAGCTCAGGTCGCGCTTCATCTCGGGCATCTCGCACGAGCTCAAAACCCCTCTGGCGAATATTCGTCTGTATTCGGAAATGCTCGAGCTCGGCCGCGTGACTCAGGACAAGGAGCGCACGCGCTTTTATCGCTCACTTCGCCAACAGGCTGAGATCCTGGGTGACATGCTCGAGGACATCCTAGATTTTTCTCGCCTTGAATCTGAGGAGAACGTGACTCGGTTCGAGCGCTGCGAGTTGCGAGACATCCTGGAGGAAGCGGTCGAGATGCGAGAGGGGGCTCGCACGCCCCACGTTGTCGACGTCAAGCTTCCGGAGACGCTTCCCCAAGTCCACGGCAACCACAGCGCCTTGGTGCGAGTCGTCTACAACCTTCTCGACAACGCCTCAAAGTACAGCGGGCCCGACGACGAGCCCATAACCTTAGAGGCGTACCAGCGAAACGATACAGTGACGATCGAGGTCGGCGATCGGGGTATCGGGATTTCTCCCGAGGATATGCCCCACGTGTTCGAGAGGTTCTATCGGGGCCGGACCTCCGACGACGTCAAGGGCGCAGGACTGGGGCTTTCGATCGCGCAGTCCGTTGTGAGCTCTCACGGAGGCCGGATCGAGCTCGAGAGCGAGCCGGGGAAAGGGAGCCGGTTCAAGGTCGTACTTCCCGTGGCTCCGAGGGAGGGCTGACATGAGTCAACACCTACTAGTCATCGAGGACGACGCCGGACTGAGGGACGGATTGAAGATGAATTTCGAGTTCGAGGGCTACCGAGTCTCCGCGGCCGAAGACGGCATTACCGGGCTGGAGCTCGCTTTGTCGCTGATGCCCGACCTCGTAATCCTCGACATCATGCTTCCGCGAATGAACGGCTACGACATCTGTCGTCGCATTCGAAGCGCTGGGTTGGACGTGCCAGTGTTACTCCTGACCATTAAGCGGGAGGAGACAGAGCGAGTGCTAGGGTTCGAGGTGGGCGCGGACGACTACGTGCTGAAGCCTTTCAGCATTCGCGAGCTGTCGGCCCGGGTGAAGGCACTGCTTCGTCGCACGGGCGCGCAGCGAGATGGAACGCATTCTTTGACGCTTGGCGACGTCGAGATCGATTTGGAGAGGCAGGTCGTTCTGAAAAAACGCAAGCGAGTGCAGCTTTCTTTCCGAGAGTTCGAGGTGCTGCGCTGTCTCGCGGCGCGAATCGGCGACGTCGTGACCCGTGAGGAGCTACTTGCCGAAGCGCTCGGTTACTCGCCCTTGGCGTCGTCGAGAGCCGTCGACAACCTCGTCGTGGGTCTTCGCAAGAAACTGGAAGCCAACTACCACAAACCCCGCCACATCCTGACTGCTTACGGAATCGGCTACAAGCTCGTACCCTGACGAGCCCGGTGGGGGGCTCAACCTGGCGGGATCTTCCGCGTCAACAAGAGTTGACTCCCGTCAACAAGACGACTGGAACGCTGATGCAGTTTGGTGTCCGCTTCTCGTTCTAGCTCGCAGAGGTCCAGCCGCCCAATTTCGAGATCGCCTTCGTCGACAAACCCGTTCAGAAAAAAAGATGGCGTCGGCTACCTCCTGGTAGTAATACTTGTCCAGGTGAGTGCCCACTGGCCCAATTATTCCCGGAACGAATTCACTGCAATGGAGAATCCTAAATGAACGAAAATAAATCTGAAAGCCGCCGACGATTCCTAACTGGTAGTGCTGCTGTCGCCGGGGCTACTGTCCTCGGTGCCAACATTAACTCGGCAGCAGCGCAGGAGCCTGGGTATGTCATCGATGCGCCTGAGGTCACATCGATGGAAATAGATGGAACGAGAGACCGATTCCCGATCCGGCGCGTCTTTTGTCTTGGCCGTAACTACCGCGCCCATGCAATCGAATCGGGTGACAACCCGGATGTGAACCCTCCATTTTTCTTCATCAAACCCAGAGATGCTGTTGTTGCGGCAAGCGATGGTTTTCCCTACCCGCAAATGACCAAAGCACTGCGATATGAGGGTGAGATGGTGGTTGCGTTGAAGAGTGGTGGCAATGACATTAGCCAGGCCGACGCACTGAGCCACGTTTATGCCTATGGTGTCGGGCTGGATATGACTCGTCAGGACCTGCAGCAAGTGGCCCAGGAATTGTCACGCCCCTGGGCAATTAGCAAATCTTTCGATAAATCTGCACCCTGTGGGCCACTCTTCCCAGTAGAAAAGAATGGTCATGCCGAGACGGGTCGTATCTGGCTAAGCGTCAACGACGAAATAAAACAGGACTCTGATCTTTCCTTACAGATATGGTCTGTCGCCGAAGGCATCTCGATCCTTTCACGATATTACGAACTAGCGGCTGGTGACATCATCATGAGCGGAACACCTGCTGGAATCGGCCTAGTGAAAAAAGGTGATGTCATCAAGTGCGGCATCGAAGGGCTTGGCGAAATTGAAGTACGCGTAACATAAGTTCTCTGTTTCAAGGTTACTTGTTTGGACTGGCGAGATAAATAGACTGTCCCGCGTCCGTTCAAATAATCCCTGCGGCCCACATGGCGCAAACCGTCAGAAACGAGGCTATCCCGCCCACCAGTGTAGCCCCACCGTAGCCCAGGATGGCATCGTTCACGGGCACCCGGGTGAGGGAGGTACAGACCCAGAAGTAACTCGAGTTCACGTATTTGATGATGACCGAGCCGCTCGCGCCGGCGAGCATCGCGGCCTCAGGGGAGAGCGCCAAGGTTCCCAGCATGGGCGCGACCACGGAAGCCGCCGTGATCACCCCGACGGTGGTAGAGCCGGTAATCATGTTACCGATGATGCCGACGACGAAGGGCAACAGGATCGACGGCAGTCCGTACGCGGCGAAGAATCCGCTGATGTAGTCGACAGCCGGCGTTGCCTTGAGGATCTCGCTCAGGGATCCCCCGAGCCCCGTCACCACCAGGATCATGGCGGAGACCCTCAGCGCCTCTTCCACCCACGCGTTTTTTGAGTCTTTTCTCTGCTCCGGCGTCTTGATGTTCCTGTAGGAGAGTAAGACCCCGATGCTGAGGGCCATTACCGGCCAACCGACATAGGCGAGCCCGACCCGGATGATGTTGTCCTGCTCCAGGAAGAGGCGAGAGACACTCTGCGCGGATATCAACAGGATGGGCACGAGGATGGGTGCATAGGAGCCGAGCACGCCCGGTAAACTGCGCTCGGGGTCATCCTCCAGAAAGTTTTCACCGGCGTACTCGTCCGACGGGAGTGTCTTGATTCGGGGCCCGATGACGTACTGTCCCCAGATCCAACCTGCGATGGATCCCACCAGACATGCCACGCTGCCGAACATGATGGTTGCTCCGATGTCCGCACCAAGCAATGCCGCCGCCGCCAGGGGCCCGGGCGTGGGTGGCACGATGGCGTGGGTGAGTTGCAGCGAGCCCACCAGACCGATCGACATGACGCTGACCGTCACCCCCATCATCTTGGCCGCCGAGTGCACCAAGGGATTGAGAATCACGTAAGCCACGTCCGAGAAGATCGCGACCCCCAGGATGAATCCCGTCAAGGTGAGTGCCAGGGGCATGCGCTTGGATCCCACCGCCCACACCATCGTTCGGGTAATAGTCTGGATCGCACCCGTGTGACGCAGAGCTTCAGCCATGATGGAACCGAGCACGATCACCACACCGATGGATCCGAGCGTCGAGCCGAAGCCCGTTTCGAACGCCTCGATGAAGTTGTTCTGCTGCACCCCGGGAATCACGCCAAACAGGAGCAGCGGCCCCAGCAGGGCTAGAAAAACGTGCCAACGCCATTTGGCGATGAGGAACAGCAAGAGAAAGATGATGCCCAGGAAGGCGACCAGGGCTAACAAAGGGTTGCTTACAACCGCGGTAGAAGGATCCATTTCACGCTCACTTACCCTGCTCAACCAGCCACTCGAGCGCTGCCTGCACCCCACCTGGTTTGATCGGCACACCAGCGAGCACCAGGCCCATCTCCACGCCGCAGAGCGTGCCGGCCAACATCAACTCGTTGAACCAGCCAAGATGGCCGATGCGAAACACTTTGCCCTTCACTTTGCCTAAGCCTGTTCCCAACGGCATATCGAAACGCTCCAGGATCACGTCTCGGAGCTCGTCGGCGTTGTGACCCTCGGGTAGAAGCACCGCCGTCAGGCTGTTGGAATGCTCATGGGGATTCAAGGACAGGTTCGAAAGACCCCAAGCGCTCACGGCTATCCTTGTGGTCTCGGCTAGCCGCGCGTGGCGAGAGAACACGTTGTCGAGCCCCTCCTCGAAAAGCATCGCCAACGCTTCGTCGAGGCCGAAGAGCAGATTGGTCGCCGGCGTGTAGGGAAAGAACCCGGTGCGGTTTGATTCGAGCACCGCGCCCCAGTCCCAGTACGACCTGGGCAAAGTCGCCTCACCGGCGGCCTCGAGCGCTCTATGGTTCACCGCGTTGAAGCCGAGGCCCGGAGGCAGCATGAGGCCCTTCTGGGATCCCCCTACCGTGACGTCCACGCCCCACTCGTCCTGTCGGTAGTCGATCGAGCCGAGCGAGGAGATCACATCCACCATCAGAAGGGCGGGATGCTTCGCTCTGTCCATCGCCCTTCGGACCGCGGCGATGTCACTCGTGACGCCGGTGGATGTCTCATTGTGGACGACCGCGACGGCCTTTATGGCTCGACCCTCATCCGCGGTGAGTTTCGTCTCGATGGTCTCCGCATCTACACCATGACGCCAGTCACCAGGTATGAAGTCTACGTCGAGCCCCAGTTTCACGGCGATTCCGCGCCAGAGCACCGCGAACTGCCCGGTCTCCACCATCAAGACTCTTTCGCCTGGCGAGAGCGTATTCACTAGAGCGGCCTCCCAGGCACCCGACCCCGACGAGGGAAAGATGATCACCGGACCCGCGCACTTGAACACCTTCTTGAGTCCCTCGAGGAGCCGGTGGGTCATCTCCCCAAACTCCGGGCCGCGGTGATCGATGGTGGGTTGATCGATGGCCCGCAACACCCGATCTGGAACATTACTTGGGCCCGGAATCTGCAAGAATTGACGACCGGATTTCGCTGTCATGGGTTTTCGTTTCCTCTTTTGTCGTGCCCTGGTCCGGGGTACCCAAGACGCTGCTCGCGTTATCGAAATGCGAGCACGGGCGCGATAGTAACATTAGGGAGGTAAACCCGCCCGAGGAGGAAGGAATTCGGAAAGGAGGTGGGCGTCGTGCTCATCCCCTGTTCTTGTTCATAGTGGCACGAGCGCAAATGGCAGGAGAGGCGAGAAAGAGTGGTGGCAACGAGACGGAAGAAACTCGAAGCCAACTACAACGACCCCGCCAGATCCTGACCGCCTGTCGGAATCGGCGAAAAAAGGGTGCCCTGAAGACAACCGACGGCAGCAAGCACCCGCGGTCGAATGAAATGACTGAGCCTCGGCGATTGAGGCCATTCAAATTTCCGTATCGAACGCTCGGGCATCGAGTGAAACCCAAAAGAATGAATTCTATCGCCTGATTTAATTTTCCGGAGTCCTACCTACATTTGTTTACAAGGTATTACATTCCTTGACGCATCATGTAGTGAGATGACGGGTTATCATCTTCGTCCGGACGGATATGAGTGTGAGCTTCCGTCAGATTCTTTGGATGATGACTTCACGGGAGGACGAGATGGTTGGTTTTCGCATACTGAAACTTGGACTGGTCGTTATCGGCGTATTGGCATTGTCGTGCTTCGCATCCGCGCAGCAATACGTGGAGGTGTCTGGATCGGTTACCGACCCGGACGGCCTCGCTCTGCCGGGTGCCACGATCACCTTCAATGAGACGAACACGGGGTTCACACGCTCCGCTGTCTCTGCCGGGGACGGGACCTTCTTCGTCTCTAACCTCGAGCCCGGTACCTACGACATCGAAGTGCTGATGCCGGGCTTCTCGACGATCCGTATGCCGAGCTACCTGCTCACTGCCGGCGCGGAGATTCGGCAGAACTTCGAGCTCCAGATCGCGTCCATCCAGGAGGTGATCACGGTTACGGGTGAATCTCCTCTCGTCGAGGTCACGGCCAACAAGCTGGGTGGCACGCTCAGCAACAAGGAGATCGATGAGATCCCAGCGAATTTCCGCAACTTCAGCGCACTGACTCAGCTCATTCCGGGCATGACCCCCAACCCCGCAGGCTCCTCGTTCGAGGGTGGCCAGATCAGCGCCAACGGCGCAACGCCCTGGAGCAACGTCTACCAGATGGACGGCTCCTACAACAATGACGACCGCCTCGGCGGCAGTCAGGGAACACAAGTTCGCTTGGTGCTGGACGTCATCTCCGAGTACCAGGTGCTCGGCAGCCAGTACGCTGCGGAGTTCGGCGGCGGCGGCGGCGCGATCATCAACATGGTCACCCGCAGTGGATCCAATACTTTTACGGGCCGTGCCTATTCGTATTTCAGAGACGACACGCTCAACTCTCGCGACGCTTTCCTCAAGGACGGCGAGCCCAAGCCGGAACAGAGAACCTTTCAGGGCGGCTTTGGAGTGGGCGGGCCCATCGTGCAGGACAAGGCTCACTTCTACTTCAACTACGAGCGAGACCAAGAGGACCTGGGCGGCATCAAACGTTTCCCCGCGGAAGCGGCGCCTCTGGCCGTGGACCAGATCGGCCTCTTCTCCGTTCGAGCCAACAACTTCTTCGCGCGTGGCGATTACCAGGCCAACCAGGACAACATCATCAGCGCCCGCTGGGTGCGGGAGACCGCTGACTCTCCCGGTGAGAATTTCAACCAGAGCACCGAAACGATCGACCAAAGGAGCAACGAAGCCGACTTCGACGAGATCTTCAATTTCTCCTGGACGTCGATTGTCGGCGACTACGGCTCGAACGTCGTTCGCGTCGGGATCATTCGTGAAGAGCTGGCCGGCGGAAACGACACGTTCTTCGCGACAACCGGCTCCCAATACATCGGATTAGACGGACGGAACCAGTTCGGGATCGGCTCCCAGAACGAGCATCCGAGCTACAGCACGGGCGTTGGCGGCGGGGGAGGCAACACCTCCGTCCGCAGCTACTCGTTCGATGACACCTTCAGCTACTTCAAGCCGGACTGGGGAGGGGATCACAACTTCAAGTTCGGTGGCGGTGTGAGCTGGAACCGCCTCACTCCGCGCACCCAAGTGAGCTCCGGACAATTCGTTTTCGAGCAGGATGCGCCCTACAACCCAGCGGACCGCTCGACCTATCCCCAGCAATTCAATATCGACGTCTGGGACGTCGGTACCTACCCCAATGACTTCCCGACCTTCAGCCACGACAACCGGGCCTACTTCTTCGTCCAGGACAAGTGGCAGGCCAACGAGAAACTGACCCTGAACCTCGGTCTGCGCTTCGACACCCAGAAGATCGTGAATTCGACGGGGAACGACTTCGCGCCTCGGCTCGGTTTCGCTTACGACCTCACGGGAGACGGACGAACGGTGGTTCGCGGAGGCATCGGTCGCTTCACCGAATATACGAGAAGCCGTCTCGACATCCGCCTGCAGCAGCGCGGTACCCAAGTAAACTTCCCGGAGCTCTCCGTCAACAACCCCAACAGCGCGGTTTTGAATCCGGACATGATTACGGATTCCCAGGGGAACCCCGGCATTGCCACACTCAGTGCGGCGGGACAGGCGGAGCTCGAGGTCCTGCGCGCCGCGCTTCTGTCAGGCACGACCTTCACCAATGAGCCGTGGGTGGACGACCCGGACCGGGCGATGCCCTACATGTGGTCCTGGAGCTTCGGCGTCGCGCACCAGTTCACGAACGATGTGGCCATCGGTATCGACTACGTCGGGAACACCGGCAGAGATCAGCTCGGAATCATAGACATCAACGAGCCTCTCGTTTTCGGTGACGCGAGCTCGAGACCAGGCGTCGATGTCTTCGACCCGGACGGTACGCTGATTCCGGCCGAAGCGCGCGGCGTCAACTACCGGCGCGTCCTTCAGTACACGACCGCCAACGGGTACTTCAACGGGGACTACCAATCGATCCAGGTCAGTGTGACGAGGCGGTTCGGGAACAAGTTCAGCACGCGGAATGCCTATACCCTTCAGCATTCGAACTACGTCGGGCGGAGCTATCCGGAAAACCGCCGCGTGTGGCTGGACAACGACCCCCGCGCGGACTACGGTACGTTCGAAGTCAATCGCAAGCACGTCTTGAGCATGAGCGGTACCTGGAACCCGGTAGGGGGTCTCAGTTTGGCTGGGATCTTCAGCTTCAGCACCGCGACTCCCGTCAACGAGACGACGGGTAGTGACGACAACGCCGACCGGGATCGGAACGACCGCCCGATCCAGGGCTTGACCGACGACGGGAAGCCGATCGTGTCGGACCTCGAAGGCGGCGCCGCGGTTTCAAACGGCGTCGACGGCGAGAACTTCCACGAGTTCAACCTGTCGGTCCGCTACAATTTCAACATCGGGGAAAGTATGGGGCTCGGCCTCTTTTGGGACATATACAACCTCACGAACAACCTCAACGGGAGGAACCCCACCGGGAACCGTTCCAGCAGCAGCTTCCTCGTCATCCAGAACGCGAACTTCCCGCGGCAGATGCAGTTGGGTGTGCGCTTCTCGTTCTAGCTAACATAGGCCTGGCGGAAGGCCGGGCTCCCGAGAACGGGAGCCCGGCCACCCCCATCCGGCACAATGGCTGACGTATACGATATGGAGGTAGTATCTCGCTGTGAAGTCCGTGATAGGGATTGTCGGCGTGTTCTTGGCGCTGGGAGTTGTCGCCAATAGCGCTTCTCAAAGCCGCTACGACGATTTGAGCGAAGAAGAAGCGGCGAAGGTCTGGATCGAAGAGATCGCTGCTTACATCACGACGAAGTACGAAAGAAACGTCTACAAGGAGCTCCAGACCTCTGAAGAGCGCGTTCGTTTCATCGATACGTTTTGGGCCCGGCGCGACCCCACGCCGGAAACACCCGAGAACGAGTACCAGCTAGAGCACTACCGGCGACTCGCCTACGCCAACACGTTTTTCAACGCCGGCCGTCCCGGGTGGAGGACAGACCGAGGTCGCATCTACATTCTTCTCGGCGCACCCAATCAGATCGATTCGGATCCGATGGGCCGCCTCGCGCATCAATTCCCGACCGAAGTCTGGACCTATTCGCAGCCGCCCCACCCCTTGCTGCCGCCCAATCTGGTGATCGCCTTTGTCGACAGGCGGTCGATTGGGGACTACGAGATAACGTTCAACATGCTCGCGGACTCCGACTCCACTCGGCGAACGGAAGCTCTCATGGGCCAAGGCTTTCTCGATGAGCTCGCAGCGGCAGAGGTTCGCTCCATGAACTTCGGTCGACCCGGAACGATGACGTCCATCGCGGACGGGCTTGCTCCCGAGCTCGAGCGTCTTTCCGAGCTCGCGGCCATTGCGCAAGTCCCGGAACGGGCTATCCAACCGCTTCGTGAAGTCGTGACGACGGACTTCAAATTCGACACGGCCACTCTCGAAGTGACACCGAGGGTCGAGTTCTTTCGCGCGAGCGACGGCGAAGTCGCGATTCCGGTCAATGTGGACCTCGCCTACAGAAACTTCGCCTACGTCGAGAAGGGCGCCTTCTACGAAAGCCGTTTCGAGATCCTGGGCCGGATCGTCGACCAGGACGGCAACTCCGTCGACGAGTACGTTCGCGAAGAGTTGTTCGCGCTGCCAAAGGATCAGATTGCGCTGTTGCAGAATCAGTCTGTTCTCTACCAGTTCGTACTCTACGCACCGCCCGGAGACTATCGGCTCCAGATCGCCGTTCGGGACAAAAACCAGCAGCTGAGGATGACGGAGAGCGAGCTTTTGGTCCCGGCGGTCGGTGACTCCCTCAACGTCAGCACGGTGCTCCTCGCAAAGCAGATTTTGGAGCTCGAGGAGCCGCCACCCGAAGGCAAGAAGGAGCCCTTTACCTTCGGCAGGTACAAAGTCCTTCCGAGCCAGGACGGGTCGTTCGAGCCCGGAGCCTCGCTTCACGTGTACTTCGAGGTCTACAACCTGGGTTTGGATGAAGGAGGCAAGACGCGGGTCAAGTTGGAATACACCTTCAGACGCGAGGGCAGACTCTTCCGCAACGTGGCGCCGACTTACCCTTTCCCGGACTCCAAACAGAATCGGTCGATCATGTCGGCGATACCGCTCGAGGACTTCACCCCAGCGGAGTACAGCCTGAGCGTGAAGGTCACCGATGAGGCCACGGGCGAAGCGATCACCAAGCAAGTTCCTTTCGTAGTGCGGTGAGGCGCTCACGTGGTAAACAACTCCTCGATGCGCGCCGTCGCGATGGTCGCGGCCGGGCTTCAGTTGTCGGGCGGGCCGCGCGGTGAGTTGCCGCGCCTCTTCGACAACGTGACGCAGGAGTCCGGGATCGACTTCGTCAACGTCAGCGGCGAGACCCAAAAGCCCAATATCACGGGGTCCCTGGGCTCGGGAGCCGCTCTGTTCGACTACGACCAGGACGGGGACCTCGATGTCTATATCGTCAACGGTGCCCGAACGACCGGTGTCGACGTGCAGGAGCGGTTCCCGAATCGTCTCTTCCGCAACATGGGGGGGTGGCGGTTTCGCGACGTTACCGCCGAAGCGGGCGTCGGGGATCTCGGATGGGGCATGGGATGCGCGGTAGGTGACTTCGACAATGACGGGCTGCCTGATTTATACGTGACGAATCTCGGACCGAACGCGCTCTACCGCAACCAGGGAGATGGGACGTTTCGAGACGTGACCGAGTTCGCCGGGGTCGGCGATCCGAGCTGGGGCGCGAGCGCGGCCTGGATCGATGCCGACATGGATGGAGATCTCGATCTCTTCGTCGTGAACTATCTGGACCCCTCCATCCGCAAGATTCCGTCCCGCTCAGGCTCTATGTTGCACGCCCCTGGAGTTCTCGGAGACATCTACTGTCGGTTTCAAGACGTGCCGGTCTTTTGTGGGCCCGCGGGACTCGTCGGCGCTGCCGACGTTTTCTATCGCAACGAAGGGGACGGCCGCTTCTCTCTCGCAACCCATGCCGCGGGTCTCGAAGACTCCGCGGGAGCCTTCGGGCTCGGTGTCGTGACGCTCGACTACGACGGCGACGGCTCGACCGATCTCTACGTGGCGAATGACGCGACGCCCAATCAACTCTACCGAAACGTAAACGGTTCCCGCTTCGAAGAGGTCGGCTTGACCGCGGGCGTTGCCTATAGTGTCAGCGGACGAGCCGAGGCCGGCATGGGCGTGGATGCCGCTGACGTGAACGGGGACGGCCTTCTCGATCTTTTCGTCACCAACTTCTCCCACGAGACGAACACGCTCTACATCAATCAGGGCGGCGGCGTTTTCATCGACCGCACGGAAGAGCTTTTTCCCGGCCGGCCGAGCTTCGCCTATCTGGGATGGGCCACCCGCTTCCTCGATCTGGATCTGGACGGTGACGAGGACCTCTTCGTTTCCAACGGACATGTATTCCCTCAGATCGAGGGCAGGGATGCGGGGACGAGCTACCGACAGCCGAATCAAGTTTTCGAGAACGACGGAGGGCGCTTTTCCGAGTTTGCGCTACCCGCGGACGACGCAAGCCGGGAGCTCGAGTCGAGCCGCGGCGTTGCCTTCGGAGACATCGATGACGATGGGATGGTCGATGCCATCGTGGTCAACATCGATTCGAAGGCCAGCGTGCTGAGGAACACGGGAGGCCTCAAGGGCGATCGCCATTGGATCGGCTTCCGTCTCATTGGTCGCGGCGTGAACCGCGATGGCTACGGCGCCCGAGTGACGCTCGAGCTCGGAGGCGTCGAGCTCGTGAGAGAGGTGCATACGTCCGGCTATCTTTCATCGAGCGATTTACGCCTGCATTTCGGGATAGGAAATCACAACCATGTGGAAACGGCGAGGGTGCTCTGGCCCGATGGCAGCGAGCAGCGCCTCGAGGGCCTCGGCGCCGACCGCTACCACACCGTCGTGCAGGACGTTTTTCTGACAAAGACCGCCCGTCGAGCGACGGGCAAGCCACATGGAGGTAGACCATGATTGGTCGTGCGTTTGGGGCAGAGAAGAGAAAGTTCTGTCTGTTCCTATGGATGTCCTGCCTGTTCTTG
>Ga0114950_10001761_pt1 | contig 16457 bp, 22 predicted proteins | sample N075metaG_FD_83503 | JGI IMG/M metagenome (GOLD analysis project Ga0114950, IMG submission 83503) | Deep subsurface microbial communities from Kermadec Trench to uncover new lineages of life (NeLLi) - N075 metaG | ecosystem: Environmental > Aquatic > Marine > Ocean trench > Sediment | place... | reverse complement strand
CCGTCTATGCGCAGCGACACTTGGCCGCAGCCGTCCATGCGCGTTGATAGTTTCCACGGCCAGCACTCATTTGCGTCGCCTGTTGTGACGTTGTTCCAAAATCGGTCGATTTGTTTTTGCGAGTAAATCACCGGCTACTGACCGGGCCTGGCCGCGCATTTGCGGCGGCTTCTTGTGTGCTGAACCATATCTCGCCACCATATGAATACAGCATGCCGCCCTTATAAAACCCGCTTTTTGTTATTTTGGTCTGTAACTCAGGCTCAGGCGCTCCGCAAATATCGCAGGGCTTGCCAATTAAACCACGACAAATATGTGGTTCGGGTTCCGGTGTTGGTGTTGGTTCTAGGGCCGCTTTAAGTCGGCGCTCACTGTCCTTATACATCGCCGCCAAGTGATCCCTAGCTCGGATAACGCTTTTTATATCACCTTCCGCCAGCTCCAATTCTGCTAGCTTGATGCCGGCAGCCTTGGCCCTTTTCGTGCGGCTCTCTTTAGCGGCCAGCTTCTCAAAATACTCGATTAGTTCATCGCGTGTGTGCGTGTCGGGCTGCCCAGGATACCTGAGACATTCACTCTTGTTGTCGCCGCCGTTGCTCATGATTTCTGCTCGTATGCCTATTCGGTAGGCAGAATCCTAACACAAACTGCGGTAAGGGTGTTAGTTATTCGAGCAGAATGAGCAATTCCCGCAGGCTTATGCCAGTTTCCTGCAATAGCCTGTCTATGCGCTTCTGCTGGCCGGCAGTCATCCGAGCGGTAGCGGCAGAGACCATCGACAAAAGCGTTTCCTGCGGCTCCTGGGGCTCCCTGCTGGTCGGTTTCGGGGCCAATCGTGGCTTGATCAGCGCCGTTAGTTCTTTTGTTTTTTCCTCGCGGATTTCAGGATCAGGCTCGCGCAACCAGCGCACGCCACCCCGGCGCACGATCAGCAGCGGCGCAGCGGCTTCTGTCAGATCGGCCTCGGCGCCAGTGAATTGCAGGGCGCCAGGATCAGCGGTCAGCGTTTCGTCGCCGCTCTCTTTCAGATCAGCCTCAGCGCCAGTGAATAGCAACAGGCCAGGGCTCGATGCAAGCCCAATTGCCAGGGCAGCGTCAGCGCCAGTGAGCTGCAACACACCAGGGTCGGCTTGCAGTAGCCTGCTCACGCTTAACGTCGCTTCGCCGCCAGTTAATAGTAGGGCGCCAGGCGCAGCAGTGAGCGCAGCAGCCAGGGCCGCAGAAGCGCCTGTGAGCTGCAACGCGCCAGGGTCGGCCGGCAGCAGCCTGGTCACGCTTAACGTCGCTTCGCCGCCAGTGAATTGCAGGGCGCCAGGGTCGGATGCGAGACCGCGCGCCAGGGCCGCAGAAGCGCCTGTGAGAATCAAGGCGCCAGGGTCAGCGGTCAAAGTCGCGCCACCCGCAATGTCATAATCGACCTCAAGCTCGGCGCAGTCTATAGCCAGGTGCATGCCGTCCGGCCCCATGACTTGGCCCCACGCTGTTTGCTCTACGAAGCATTCGGCGGCGTTAATTTGCGCGACCGATGGCGAGCCGGTAATCGTGACCTCTCGATTGACCAGATTACCGTCGGTGGCGGCGACTGAATCCGCATCAGTCCAGGTGACACTTTCGCTACCGAAGCCGGTTCCGCCTTCCATTTGGAATCGGTAGGTACTGCTGTCGTCAGGGCTCGCATTACCTCCTACGCCGGCGCGAACGCGAAGAATGACGCTGTTGATCGAGTCGGCGCTGCCTGGGAGCGATTCAAACCCGAGCCGCAGGCCCGATATTGGGCGCTCTGCCCATTGATTATTTGTGGACAGAATTACGAGGCCATCTGCGCTAGCGACCAGCTCATCAACACTTGCCGTCAGGGCACTTGGAAATGGGTTCGTCCCAAATGATGCGAGAGAGTTGATTCGTATGAATGCAATTGGCATTAGTTCGCCTTGCGCCGCAAAAATTCAGCCTGATCTATTTCGCCGCGCTCAAGCAACGTGCAATCGACGCACTGATAATTTTTGCAATTTTGATATGGAAGCGATTTGAATGCTTCGCCGGGAGAGTCTGGCTCTTGAAAATAACGCGGATCGGTCACAACCTTTTGCCAAGTGCCAAGCTCGCGGCGCAAACCGCATGACCAGCGATGGCCGGGTTCCGCGTTTTCCTCAAGGAATTTACACGGACTGCCGTTGACGTAGCAGCAGTGATCCTCGGTGTTGCGACCGTAGCATTCCATCAGCCATCGAGTGAAAAGATATCGAATGTCGCATTCAAATCAACGGTGAAACTATTGCCGTCAGTGATCGAAATTGATGATCCGTTATCCCAAAATCCGACCAGCAAATCAAGCGGCGTTGTCGTGGAGTTGTCGTACACCACAGCATATCGAAACGGCCCGAAAGTTCCGCCCGATGCAGTCCACACTACGTCGGCATTGTGTCGCAACACGAAAATGCCTGAGCCGCCCGAAGTTTCGACCCAGGTCGTTGTCAGATTTGTTTCCGCGTAGCCAAATTGTTCAGTGATATTCGGAATGTCTGTTTTCAGTGAGTCCGTTGCAACAATCGGCAGATTGTCGGATAAATAAATCGTGAATTGATCGTTCGTGAAATCCAAATCAGGCACGCAAGCGCCTTGAAAATCTTTGAATGCGTCAATGAATGTGAAAGTCGCCATGTTATCCCCTCAAAAGTGCGTCGAGCGAGTTGCCGCCGAGAGCGGCAGTTTCAACGATGCCGCCCGCGTCAAGCCCGGCGAATGATTGTTGCTGTTCCGGTGTTCCTTGCTGTCCTGGTGTCACATCAACGAATCCGCCAGGAATTATCTGCTCTGGCGCTTTGGCGCTGATCGTCATAACTTCCGACTCGCCGTTCTCAAAAGATTTCGTCACGACCAGATCGCCATTATCTCCGCGCTGCAATTGCACCGTCGATGCGCCCCTGGGCGGCGGCATTGCCGAGCCTGTCCTGATACTTTCAGCAATTGCCGAAATGCGCTCCGTCACGGAGTCAGCCATATGTTTGTCTCTGAAATGCATCATCGTGTGATCTGCGTCGTCGGCGTTTGCCTGAATAGCGCATCGGCAGACGTTTCAGTTTCCAGGGTTTCCCGCTGTTCTTTTCTGCGCTTCGCTGCTTGTTTCTTTGCCCGGAAAAATTCACTTTCCGATATTGGCAGGAGTTGATTGTCGTTCGTCAGCTCGAATAGCTCGCCGCTTTCATCCTGCAACAGCTTGCTACCGCGTAACAGCATTCCAGTGTTGCGTACTAATTCTTCGGCCACGGCAATAAGAGCAGCGCCCGCGCGCCCGGCTCCCGACTGATCTATTTCCTCGAACTGCTCAGGACTCACGGCAAAGGCTCGCTCTGCCGCGTCCGCCTCTAGCGCCGCCGCCTCTCTTGCAGAGTTGTCAATCGGTATCGGCGTAAACAGATTCGGGTCAACGCCAGATAACACACGGTCGGGATCGAGTACAAAAGCTATTGCCCTGTCCTGATATGAATTTGTGATCGCAATTGCGCGTGCCTTTTCGGCATTCATAAGCGCGGCGGCGGCGTTGCGAATTGATTGTTTCGTCGCCGGATCGAAGTCCCGACCTTCACTCTTGTTCACAATGTTGACGAGTTGGGTAATCATCCCATTCGCCCCTTGATATTTGAGCAGCTCGCCCTCTCGAACCACGGAATTGTCTATTGCCTGAACGAATGCGGTCAGGCCAGCAAGCGATGCGAGCTGGTCGTCGTTGTCGAGTAAATTACTGACCTTAGCGTGCGACAACCTGGCGTCAATAAACGGCCGAAGTTCCTGATTGAGCTGCTTGTTCATTGTCAGTTCGCGTTCAAAGCGTTTTTCGTTGTCGGCTAGACCTATGCCAGCAGTCAATATTTCCTGATCCTGCAAGCGCACAAAATCGGCGCGCGCTTCGGTTTCGTTTTGCTGAATGTTTCCACGCACTGCCGAGTCAAGGTCTTGCAGCATGTTCGCGCCAATAGATTGCAGTTTCGGATCTTTCGATCTAAGCATTCCCTGGGCTGTTTGAAATTGGCGCTGCATAGCCTCTATCTGCCGCGCATCAAACTGATTGCCGACGCCCATAACGTCGATGCCAAGATCAATTTGATTGATGGCGTCCTGGCGCTCTGCTTCTAAGTCAAGCAAGCGCCCTTTCTCGCGGCGCGTTGCTATGCCTTCCCTGGCGCCCAGGGCGGCGGCTAATAGAAAAAATGCGGGAAACGGCATCGTAGCTACCTGCAAATTACGGAGTCAGAGCCGTGTATGAACCGACACTGTTTGTCACGTTTAATTTCCAGTTCGAGGCGGCGGATTTCATAGTGTGCCTTGATTTCCTTTTCGCAAAACTCAGGATCGCCCGACTGGCATTGAAACTGTGCCGGCGCCATGATGCACGCACCGACAAAAACCGCGATAAATATTCCTGCAATTATTTTCACGACAAATCAAAACTCAGGCTTTTGGATTTCGACGTTGCCTGGCTTTCGGTTAGCGTTGTCGGGCTACCGAGAATTTGCGCGAGCGTCAGAAACGGGCTGAACGGTGCGAGCGTCGCAGCGTTCGCCAGGTCAAACTGCTGCTGCACGCCGGTCAATCCTGCCTGGCTCGCTGATAATTTTTGAGCCGACAGCGCGCGCGCTGCCTCGGTGCGTTCACGCAAATCTCTGTTGCGGATTTCGAGCGAGCCCCGACGAAATTCTCGACCGACTGACTCGATGGCTTTACCCTGCGCGACGCCCTGGCGCCCGCCGCCTAAAGCGCCGCCGCCGACTGCCTGCGACGTGATGCCCGGCAATAATTGTTCATTGAAAAATTGACCTAAGTCCTCACCGAGCGCCGCGATATTCTCATCGACAAAGCCGCCCTCTCCTGAAATCCTGCTCGATAGAAATTCGCCGGATACGTCAGTGCCGGCCGACAGTGATTGTAGGTCGCCCAGGAAGCCCTGGCCGCTAGAAAATAGTTGATTCGCGGCTTCTGTCAGTCCCGAGGTATCTATTTCGCCAGCGACGTTCGACGCGCCTGAAAACAGGCTCCTGAACAAGTCGGCCGAAAATACGTCCTGGCTTGTTGTGCTTTGAGAGCTGGCGCTGCTGCCGCCGATTCCAAAAGGCATATTAAGTCCTCATCCTAGAAAATGCCACGCTGCGCTGTGGTAGCCATAGAATCCCTCACCACTACCAGGATCGAAATTTGTGCCGTCAGCATAGATGATCTGACCATCATACAGCCTGGCGGGCTCGACGTTCCACTGCTTGAGAAATACTGAATCCGTTTCAATCTCCCCGATGGCGTCGGATATGTGGCGCAGCTCGTCCACCATCCAAATTTGGAACTCTTTGGGCGCCTCTGGCGCCGTAGCTGGAACCTGGTATTTCAATGGTATCCCCGCAATTCCGCCTCGACATCGAAGCCGGTCATTGTCCAGGCTTCCAGGCCATCTGAGCGAAACTCGAATGACAAATATTTGCCCTGGGCGAATGTGTCAACGTGCTTGTCCGTGCCGACTGTAAACGTGACCTCATTCGACCAGGTTATAGGATCACTGTTCACCATCTGCGAGCCGACCCTGATCAATACTTGCGTTCCTACTACGGCATCTATATGTGGGATTAGTCGCCGCACAAATTTGACGCGGTTCGGATCATCGAATGACATTGAATACTTGCTAACGCACGCCAGGATATTCGCACCGTCGAATGTCTGACCCGAGTCCACTTGGAAAAATTTGCTGCTTGTCGGCGTCCCATCGTCGGGCTGTGCAAACAACAGTCGGTCATCTGCGTTGCTGAAATTCTGCTGGTTCCAGGTCGTTGTGTCTAAGTCCCAGGCTTCACTGTCATCGTTCCAAAATTCTGACACGCTCAGATCAGACACAATGCCGACTGCTGCGTGCGATATATCAGGCAATTCGCGGACTCCCCAGGCATTCGCTACGCCATCCCATACGAGCGCCAGGTCGCAAAACGTCGAGCCGGCGCTCGGGAAGCAAACCCAAATCTCGTTTTGCTTTGGAAACGGCACGACAAAAGTTGCCTCAAAATTATTCTGATCTAATTGATTGAATAGAAACTTGCGCATTCTATTGTCAGCAAGCGATTCGGTGACGCTGCCATCGGTCAAGATGATGTCGCCATCGGTGACAACGAAGTGTCGGCCTCGATATTCAGCGATGCAGTTTCGCGTCAGTACGCCGCTGGTGATGAACGCGCGGCGGAAATTGAAAATATTGTTTCCGCCAACATAGTCAGCGATGTACGCGGAGTGCTGCTTGTAGAACAAGAAACTCGAACGCAGTGCCAGTCCGTCGATAACATTCCCTGGCGTTTGCGACAGCTCGGCGTCGCCGGCTTCGTTCGTTGCTGCCGGCGTCCACGTTGACGGTATCGTGCCAGGCGCCGCCGCATCCGACCATAGCACTTGCATTGGGAATTCTCCGGCCGGCTTTGATATGTCCATCGCAAATAAATGAAACTTGAACGCGCGCATCGCCTTGCACGTTGTCGCGGCCGGCCAGCCGGTCAGATCGTTCATTTTATTTGCTGGCACGCCATCCCAAAATAACGGAGCGTCGATGCCGTTGTTCATGAAATGCACGCCGTTGAGTAGCCCGGACGTGATCACGTTTGCGACGGTGCTACCAGTGATGCCGAGCGTTTTTGTGATATCACTGTGCGTCGTGCCGGTGACGACGCTGCTCTTATCGGAACCGTGATAGACCCAATAATTTGTGCCGGCGACCTGGCAATTGCTGATATTTCTAAGCGTCGTCAATATGCCCGAATAGACCTCAGCATGACCTTTTGTTCGCTCTGCAAACGATGCGCGAAAGTGCATGTTCGAGCCGAATGTGTAAAATTCCGGCGCGACTTCATGCGGCGGCAGATCATTGACGATGCCGCCGAGCGGTCTAACCTGAACAATGTTTTTCGGAAATGTCACTTGCTTAATTTACACCGTGTCTAATACGAACCCATACACGCCTGACGCTTCGACTGCCCCACCGACCCGGCGCAGTTCAAATGTTAAATTTCCCGAATCGTCATCACTTTGCACGGAACTCGTAAAGCCCCAAACTCGGGGCGAGCTAATATCAACCCACACGCCAAAGGCCGCAGCTTCCTCATCTAACGAATCAGCGGGAACGCTATTCATGCGAATCTCAAAGCCGGAACCGTCACCGGCAGAAACATTCGGAATGATCCAGTCCGTTGCGCCGTCAACCTGGGTAGTCGTGTCGTTTCCCGAATTACTTTGATTTCGTCGGTCAACGGTTCCGTCTGGATTAAATATTATATGAACTTTCCACGGCCCGGTTCCGCTGGTCTCATCGACAAATTCTCCCGATAAGGTCAAGACACTGCCGCCGCGCGGTCGCGTCAGAATTTGGTGCGGCGCACTCACGACAACGAAGTGCCGCCCATTATCATCCATGCCGTAGCGGTTACTTTCAGAATATTCGCAACGCCCTGGTCAGCGACCGTGCGCGTTCCCGTTGAGCCAAGTCCTTCGAGCGTCATCAGGTCGGTCGTGATGGCAATTGATACATCGTTGCCGGATTGATTGACGACCGTCAGCATGTCGCCAATCTCAAAGGCTACCGATACATTTGCCGGGATCGTCAGCGTGTTCGCCGCTCCCGAGACTTTGTAAATATGACTGCCGGCGTCAGCCAGGACAAACTCATAATTGCCGTTTTGAATGTTCTGCGGCAGTTTGTTGCGGCCAGTTATGTCGCCATTCAAAGTCGGCTCTGTCGTGAAATCCCAAAGCGCCGCTATAGTTGCGATGGCTGATTTCAATGCCGCATCGTTGATCTGATCTTCTGACAGGCTAACCGATTTCGGCGTGCCTACCGTGCCGACAAAACTCGGGAACGATCCCTTGATCGCCGTTTTGATCAGCCTTAAATGGTCGTCGCCTTGCGACTTAGGATCACTTGAACCGATAGGGTTTGTTACTGTCAGCTCGGAAATAAAACTTGCCGTTTCTAATCCCATTACATTGTCGCTCCACAAGAAAAGTTTTGCTGGTTCGCAACGCTGGCCGCTCCGCGCACTTCCTCTGCGAGAGCGTTCACGGCAACGGCTGCGTCCATAAACGCCGACTCATGCGCGGTTGCCAGCTCAACGTCCTGGGTGTGAATGTGAAACCAGTGCAATGCACCGTGTTGATATAGCGTCGGATGACTTATCAGCAGCGAATTAGTGTCGATATCAGCAACAAACGCAGCCGGCCGTTGATAGAAAATCAAAGTGAATGCTGCATTCAGGGCCGGCGATGCCCGAAACTCCAATTGCCGATCATAGATTGCATAGACAACAGGATCGCCGCTCAGGCTGTAACGATACAGCTCGGCAATCGACACTTGCTTGAGTGCATAGCCAACACTTGATTGAGTCCCTGTCAGGGCGCGCGCGCCGAGAAAATCCGATGACAAATTATAAACTGCGCCGTCCGAGCGGTCGGCCTCGATCAACGGTGTTGTTGTCACCATTTCGATGGCGCGCACATGCTGCGCAATCATGGTCTCGGCGCTTTGAATAAAGCCAGGAAGGTCAGCCGCCAGGTCGCCGCGATGACCTGTCGTTGACAGGTAGGCTTTAAGCGTTCCGTAATCAGTTACCTGTGCCACAGCGGCGCCTCTTTTCAATGATGCGGTACGGTTCGCTGGCCGGATGCGCTAGGAACACGTCCCAGGCCAGCCGTTGAATTTGCGGGTCTCGACAGACCAGCTCGGGGAATTTCTGCTGTATCACAGCCCAATCGAGCGGCGGAATGCTGCACATCGGATGCATGAATTCCAGGTCGCGCGGCGTTTCCTCGATGCGGACTCGATTCAGAAACTCAAGGTGATTGCGCCTTTCAGCGTTCGGCCCTCGGGTCTCTGGAAAACCGTGTTCCCTGAACTGACTTGCCATCACTGCTCCGAAAATTTGCCACGCTCGGGAGCATCGGCGCGGCCCTACTCCTGTAGGGTCGCGCCTGGCTCGGCTCCTGCCTCGCCTGCTCGCTCGCTTAGGCGACCACGGCCCCTTGTGGCTGAATGTCCCTGTCAACGCCGTGCGCCGCTTCGTTGTATACCTTCACAGTCCAATCGGCAGACATTTGACGCTTGTCTGCAAGACCGAGTTTTGCAATCGGCTTGACGTTGATCTGCTCAAGGAATGAAATCGCGACCTTTGTCGGATCAATATAAAGCACGTCGCACTCGCCCGCACCGTCCAACGCTTGCAGTCGATTCGGCGTGATGATCAGCACGGTATTGAAGTCCGTCGCATACACATTGACAGCGCCCTGGGCGACCTGCTGCACCGGAACGGTGCCGGTCACGTTTGCAGTCGGCGCCGCAACATTCGCGCTCGATGAAAGCAGAAACGTATTGAGCCGTGTGATCAGATCAGGCACGGACATCAAATTGGTAATGTTGCCATTCGCTTCGTAAACCGACAAAACAGCCGCCTTGAGTATGGTCTCGCTATACACTCGGCTTGTGCCGGCTCCTGGCGCGTCAACGATTTTCGTGCCGGTTTGAAAGCCGCCATTCGATCCAGTTGCGCCAAATGTCGCGTTTGTCGTTAGCCAGGCAGAGAACCCACCAACTAATCCGGCGACGGCACTACCATCATCAGCGAGCGATGCCTGTGGCAGCATCGAGATTGCCTCGATGTCACGTTTCAACTCTTGTTGCCGCATCATGACCTGATATGACAGCTCATTCGCGCGACCGATAACGCGGGAGTTTTGCGCCCGTTGCGTAACAGACACTCCCTTATCACTGATCTGAGAATGATTGCCGACCCTTGAGCCGCCCGCCGCATCATCTGTAACGGCGTCCGCACCGTCGATGATCGCATTGGTAATATCTGGCGCTGCGAGAGCGTCAATCGTCCATTCTGTGAACGAATTGTCATGAGTGTCGGTCATGATCAAATCGGTAAAGGGCAGCGGGATACGGGAAATATCCCAAATTTTCGCCATCACATCTTCATTGATGAGTCCACCCGCAAGTAGTGCCTTTAGGTCGGCACTTGACCATTCATCGGCCGGGTTAGCCATAGCTTATTATCCTGGGTTCAAAAGAGAATCAATCGCGTCGAGCTGCTTGTTCTGTGATGAATCAGGGCGAGCTTGAATTTTAGCCTTCGGCCCGGCCGGCTTCGTTGACGCGCCCTTTGGAACTTTCTTTACCGGCTTAATGCCGGCGAGCGCCTTTTCAACGAGCGTTTTGCGGCTCCAATTATCCCGCATATAACGCAGCATTCGGTGATCGGAAATCTGGTCAATGTGACCCTTGTCAAAGCCATATTGCGCCATGTGTTCACCGATCCCAACCAGGTCAGCCCGCTTTGCTTCGTCGTTGCTCCACTCAGGAATAACGTCAAGCACGCGAGCAGCCTCTCGATCAAGCATTACCTCACGTTCCTTGCGCGCGTTCGCCAAAATTTCCGGCTTGATTGCGTCTTTGGGCAGTGATTTCAGGACAATCTCTAACTCTGCCCTGGCTTGCGCTTGATCATTTCCAAACTTTACCCTGCGTTCCTCAAATTGCAGCTCTCGGCCCGCAAAATCAGATTCGCCCGCTGCTAAGTCCTTGAGCTTCCCGAATGTTTGGCTCTCGCCGCCATCCTGGGAAGCCGGGATTTCAATAGCGTACAAATCCTCGACCTTGATTCCTGTCCTTTCGGCCAGCTCAAGCAAGGTCTTTGGCGGTTTGACAGTCTTTTGGCTCTCGCCGCTGTCGGTCGGCTTCTCAGCCTCGGCCAATGCTTCAGAGACCGATTTCTCGGTCTCGGTGTCGCTGTCGGGCGCGACCTTCTCAGGCTTTGCCCCTTCCTCGGCTTTGATTCCGAGCAAATCGTTGACGGCCGTCATTTTAGCATCATTGTCCTGCGTGTCCAGCGCAGGCACTATTTTGCCGTCATTCTGTGTCTGTTCCTGTTGCGTAGATGGCATCTCTCAATCCCTGTAAGGCTGTAATTTCAAAATAGCACGCTTCCCGTTTCTCGACGGAATCGCACCCCTTCCAGCGTTCATATATTTCGCGCTCTCGCTCGTCAAATATATAACGCAGAGTGTCGTTCTCAAGCAGCTCCGCCGCTTGTTTGATCCTCTGTTGCTTGGTTGTCAGTCTTGCCAATTGTTTCAATCCTTTTCGGCTGCGTTCGTGCCGCTTGCAATTTCGTTGTCGCATCACCGACGATTTTTGCTTCCTCTACTTCTGAACTTAGATTTTCTTTCCAATATTTGAATTGCAGGTCAGTGTCCTGCTTGTATTTTTCAAACGCTGTGCGCAGTCGCTCAAGCCCGAGCGCCTGGTCAATGAGCGTCGCCTGGCTTTGCTGTTTTTGTTTTTGCTCTGCCTGCTTTTGCTTGAGTGCCGCTTTCGAGCTGTCGCTCGTCGGATCAATGAAATACTGTTCTGGCTGCGCGACCTCGGCAGCGCGCGCCCAATCCATGAGCGCCGCATAGAAGCCGTTGATATTCACCAGTACGTCATCGAGCCCCTGGTCGGACAGCGCGAGCTGTTTGTCGAGTATCGAGCCGAGCGTAGCGACCTGGCGCGCACGTTCGCCAACGGACATTCCAGGCTTGACTGTCAGAATATTGCGCCGCTTCCACGTTGACGGCACTGGCTGATCCCACCCGGCAGAGCGGCGAATATCGACCGGCTCATTGAAAAATTGTCTCAATGTTTCGTGTGTCAGCAAATAGACACTCCTGATCAGCGTTCGCGCGATTATTTTCGTCATCATCGCGGCGAGCTGTTCCATAACTGAATAGGCTCGATCAAGCCCCTGCGAGCCGATCTGATCAGATCCGAGCTGCGCGTTTGCGGTCGCCAGGTCGAGCGCAGCGCCGCCTAACTCTGCGCGACTGCGTTTCTGGTGTTCAATGTTCGCCAGGATGCCCGCCGATATGTCCGGCACAAGTAACGGCGCGACGGCCTCATTGAGCGCCCCCTGGTGGCTGTTTTTTACTCGAATGCGGCCGTTGACCCGGCCATCTTCAAGATCGTCGGCATTCACTTTGCCGTCGCGGACAATTAGCCGGGACTTGTTCGTTGCGTTTGCGTTATCTAGCAACGCCCTATTGAGACCAGTGTTTATGTCCTGCGTCTGCTTGAGTTTATCGTGCAATGACACGCCCAGGAACCGATGCGGATTGATCAAAATTGCGCCGGCCGCATAGGAGACCATCGGCGTTTCAATATTATCGAGCAGCGTTGTGTCGGATATCACCAGGCGCCGGCGCTCAGATATTCCGTCGCCGTCCGTGTCAATCAGCATGTAACACTCGAAATATTCTATCTGATCCTGAGATTTATCCGGCGCTTCATGCGGATCGCTTTCTATCTTTTTTGGGTTTCTGTTCGCGGTCGCTTGCCTGGTCTCATGCCGTGTTGTCAGAGCGTTGACCTTTTCTTTGTCAAACCCCATTTCGATAAGCGTTGAGCGACTGTCTACCTTTCGCTCGGCGCAAAACGGGATGCTCTGCAAATCCAGGCTTTTCCAGTTTTCGGTGTATAGGAAATTCTCAAGCGGGATCGACTCAACGATCAGATTGCGGTCGATGGTCGTTTCTTTGAGCTTGAGAGTTTGTTTTTCGTCGTCATATTCGAGCACGTCAATTTGCTTGCCTGGCGCCTCGGTCAGAGTAACGAACGCGACCGGATCAACGTCCGTATATTCTTTTGTCTCGGTCGTGGTGCGCTCATCGACCCACACCTTAATCACGCCGTTGCGCTCAAGCAGTGCGTCTTTGATCGCTTCCAAAAACGCCATGTAGCCGTTGTTGGCTTTCATCACAAAATGATTGACGGTATCGGATTCGAGCTGCGCCTGATCTTCGTCCTCGGCGCTGTCGGCCTCAAAATCAACCAAGTTGTCGGTCTCGAATGCCGAAAGCATTTGTGATAAAACCGCATCGACCATAGCGGACAGATCACCGGAGATAACATTCGAACGGCCTGTAACCTCGTCGCCACGCGGACGCATGAAATAATAATCGAGCGCCTGCTCTCGAACCTTTGTAATTTCGTCCTCATCCCATCCGGTAGCAGAGCGCAATTGAGCGTTGACGACTTTTTGAATATCGTCGTCATTCATTCGTTTCGTTTCTTTACCAGGCATCAGTCGTGCTCCTTTTTATCTCTCGTCAGCATGACGGCAACGGATAGCGGCGACCAGTCAGTTCAGCGTAGCGGCGCTGATAATCTTCAAGCGTGTTTTCGAGCGTCGCGTTTCTATCTGGACTCATCGCGCAAATTTGGCGATGCAAATTTCTTATTGTTTCAGCATATTGCAGTTCGAGAATGATCTGCACGTCCTGGGCGGCGGCATAAGCACCGTAACCGGAGATAAAGCCTCGGCCGGCCATTGCGTTGCCGAGCAAGAAAATCACACAGACAAAAACAGCCCATCTCCACGGAGTAACTTCCTCGCTGCCTTTCGGCGGCACAATATATCGAAAAAATCGAGTGAATCCGCTCATCTTCGCAAGTGTCCCAATGCTGCCGGAATGTCTTTTGTCACCAGGCGCCCGCCAAACCAAAAGCCGAGAATTATCTGAATCATAATCCAATATTCCGGTTCAACGCTCTGCGGCGGCGGCAAATTCCAATAACCAAACAGCGAGCCGATCACGGTGATTGTGACCCAGGGCCGGATCAGGCGATTGACGCCGTTGACGGCCGCATCGACCCATAGAACTCCCGACTGCATCGGCGCATCGTGCCGTCGCGCTGAATCATAGGAATCATTGACCAGCGTGGTCAGTTCCTTGACGAATTCGACGTTTTTCGCGTGTCCTGGTTTCCAGCGTTCAACGATGTTTGCGATACCGTTCGCAACATCGAGGCCGGCCTTTGCCGTTCCGCCCGCAAGAATCGTGCCAAGTTTTGCCAAAAAGCCCACCAGCAGGTCATCTAGTCCAGGGCCAGCGCCCGTACTTGACTTTGTAGTACATCAGATAGGCGGAACTGACGAAAATCAGCCCGGCTAACACGCTCGCAGCAGTTTCTATGCTCATTTTAATCCCCTACAATCTCCACATGGAAAAGGTCGTCCCAACCGTTGTCAGTCACTTCGCCGTCGTCGTCCCAATCCGCGCCGGTGATCAACTCTATGCCCAATTCAGCACCGATGCCAACATAGAGCCCAAGCAAATAAAATTGCTCGGAGCGCAGATCACCCTCATACGGCGGGCGCGGGTACGTTTGCACGTCCAGGGCTTTCGACGGCTCGGCGTTGTGCTTGCCTGTCGGCCATTGCAACTTAGAATTGCCATCCTCGAATGCTTCGTTTTGCTCGTTTTCCGGTCGGTGTCCTTTCAGAATAGAGTGATCTTTGATCAGCAAAACCTTGTGTGCGATGCGTTGCAGTCTGTCGTCGGCCGTCGCCAGGGCGGCGCTAGAATCGAATCCAAAATGGTAAATATTCACCCCTGGCGCCGCTTGTATCCGCGAGTGTCATTCGCTCGCTGGCTCTGCTGCACTCCTGCCGCGCGATCTTGCAGCGTGTAGTCTAACGCCGCCGACCAGGAATCATCGGCGCCGCCTCGATAGGCAAAAACGCAATAATTCAAAAACGCATTTGCCAGGTAAATCTCAGGGACAAACTCGGGCAGTTTTTTGAACATATCGACGTGGTGCCGGTCGGTCTCGGCTCGATATCCTTGCAGCGAATTGATGAAATCAATATTGTTGCCTTCCTCAGCCCATGACTGCAATTGAACGTCGATCCGAGTCAGCGGCAAATAATTTCGAACGATGTCAATTCCCTCAATCAGCGGTTCCTCGGGAGCTAGTTCAAATTCGACGCCGGCAACGGTGATGTGCTCAATGCTCGCGCCTGGCGGCATGATCGCCTTGCTGATTTTATTGGCAAACGGGAATGTTTCTCGCAGCTCCGCGAAACTTTCTTGCACCGTCATGTTTTCGAAAACTATTGAGCCTACGACGTTGTGCATATTTCCGTCAGGCTGAACCAGGACGCACGCCAGAATGCTCGCGGTCGAACGATCAAAGGCAGCATATAGTGGCAGCGTGGGATTAAATCCGAATGCGCCTCGGCGCCTCGATGCGTTCAGATCGTACATTTGCCGGCTGTAATAGGCGCCGGCGTGCGCCGCCTCGGGGCAGTTGTAATATTCCTGTTGAATCATCGACTCTGACATTCCCTCGTCGCGGTCTTTTTGAATGTCTGCCTGAGTTAGAATCGGCGTGCCATCTTGTCGCACCGTGTCCAGCACGGTCAGGTTGCTGCAAAACCAATCAGGATTATTTTTCAGGTTTTCGTACATTTGGTATGCGTGATTCTTGCCGCGATAGGTCGTGATGAAAATAACCCACCCTTTATTTTCTCTAAGAATCGGGCGAATGTAATCATAGGCAACCGGATTGCAGAGCGCCCACTCGCTAAACACGACGCCGCGAACATTCGATCCGACGAGAGAATTGTAGCGATCAGAGCCGGCCATCTGCCAGGTCGAGCCGTTTTTGAATTTGATCAACATATCGTTTTTCAATGTTGAATCGCGCAATTCCATCGGAAAAATGTGGTCGATGATGCGCCGGCCCTCGCCGTCGAGTCCGTCCCAAATCGCCTTTTTCGCCTGGGTTTGCAGCGGGAATAGATGCCAATAATTGCCAGGTATGCGCTGACTTTCGATTCGCGCCAGGTTCAAACCGAAATCATCCTTGCCTGCGCGACGGTGCCAAATGTGCAATTGCCGGCGTAACCCCCCATTAAATTCGGTTAATGCATCGTTTTGGTGGGGTCTAGGCACCCATTCGTGGGTTAATTCGGGGTTTTCCGGCGTTAATTCGTTATTAGGCATTGCTCGATCATATCGCAGGGATTTGCAAGACGAAAGCCGAAAGTGTAGTTTCAAAAGAACGGCCCCAGGTAATAAAACACTGAGGCCGACCGGAAAGGTTGAAGCGCGACCCGGATTTAAGCGTCGATTATACCATAAACGCTTGATCCGAAAGCCTAAAAACAAACCCGGCGAAAAATCCGCCCGATAGCGGTAGCGCGAGTGTGGAGCCTGGTGGAACGCTTGCCAGGAGATCGGCTCCAAGAGGGAAACGTAGTCGCCAGCACTCCGACAACGGCCATGGCTGAACGTCGATAATCAAAGCGCACCATGGAGCTAGACCGCATGTGCTCTCCGTTTTTCGGAAATCAGTGGGGGCTATGTTCCGTCCGGCACACGCCGGCATTGCGGGTTACTTACGACCCTCCAACCGGATTGAAGCCAAATGAGACAATAATAAGGCACGGACACTAGACCGTAAGTGTTAGGTTATGTAAAAAGTGTTAGGTTCCTAAAGCCTCCGTCAAGAATCGTGCCAAGTACGAGTTATCCACAGGGCATCAGGACCTCAAAGTTATCCACAGGACCCCATCCAGTCAAGAATCGTGCCAAGTCAGAGTTATCCACAGGCTCTCAGAGTT
>Ga0114950_10001757_pt1 | contig 16466 bp, 10 predicted proteins | sample N075metaG_FD_83503 | JGI IMG/M metagenome (GOLD analysis project Ga0114950, IMG submission 83503) | Deep subsurface microbial communities from Kermadec Trench to uncover new lineages of life (NeLLi) - N075 metaG | ecosystem: Environmental > Aquatic > Marine > Ocean trench > Sediment | place... | reverse complement strand
TTCAGTCGAACAGGCACTCACGGTCGGCAACGGCGTGATGAGGGTGAGCGTTCTCGGAAACGGCACGAAACACGAATCACGAACCACGAATCACGAATTGCGTTTCTCGCAACTATTCGCCTGCAACCACTGCGGGATCAGTTACGATGAACTCACGCCGCATCATTTTTCGTTTAACACGCGCCTGGGCTGGTGTGAATCGTGCGAGGGATTGGGCACGCAGCAAGGGGCCAGCATGGACGCCCTCATTGCCAACCCCAACAGGTCGATTCTCGACGGCGCCATTGCCGGCTGGGATGACTTGGACGTCAATCCCATGCTGCGCGAGGTCGTGTGCGCCGTCCTCAACCATTTGGGCATCAATCCCGCCGCATCGTGGCGATCCCTGTCGCCGGAGCAACAGCGACTCGTGCTCCACGGTCCCGACCAAGACGAATGGATCGAAGTGGATCTAAGGAGCCGCGGGCTTCAGCCCGCGCGGATCAACGAATTAGGAAAACGTCGTCCCGTGCGAAGATCCGCGCGGGCTGAAGCCCGCGGCTCTTTGACTTTTCCAATGGGGAAGACGCGCATTCAATGGAAGGGCTTCTTTCCGGCCATCGATCAAGCGACGAAAGCGAGTTGGCACTTCCGCAAGCAACTTGAATCGCTGGTGAGCGAGATTCCGTGTAAAGTTTGCAGTGGTTCGAGACTTCAGCGGTTATCGCGACATGTGCGTTTCGGCGATCATCGCCGGTCGCTGACGATCCACGATTTATGCGGCTTGCCTCTTCGCGAGGCGTTGCGCTTCATCAAGAACCTCAAATTCGACAAGCACGATAAAAAGATTGCGGGCGAACTGCTGCACGAAGTGAAATCGCGCTTGCAATTCCTGGTCGACGTTGGATTAGACTATGTGTCGTTGCACCGCGGCGCCCCGTCGCTCAGCGGCGGCGAGTCGCAGCGTATTCGGCTGGCCTCGCAAATCGGCAGCGGGCTGACCGGCGTGCTGTACGTGCTCGATGAGCCGACCATCGGCCTACACCCGCGTGACAACCGCCGCCTGATCGCCGCACTCGACAAATTGCGCGACGGGGGCAACACACTGTGCATCGTCGAGCACGACCGCGATGTCATTCGTAATGCCGATCACGTGCTGGACTTCGGCCCCGGGGCTGGGCGCGAAGGCGGGTACATCGTCGCTCAAGGGACGCCGCAAGAAATCTGCAAAAACCGCAAGTCGTTGACCGGCAAGTACCTGGCCGGCAAAGAAGCGATTATCATTCCCTCGAACCGCCGCGCAGTCGATCCGGGCGATGAACACCGCCTCGACGTGCTCGGCTGCCGACACAACAACCTCAAAGACATCGATGTGTCGTTCCCGCTGGGACGATTCATTGCCGTGACCGGCGTTTCCGGAAGCGGCAAAAGTTCTCTGGTCAACGACATTTTGTACAAAGCCCTGGCATCGCGGATTCACCGGGCACGGCTGACGCCCGGCAGCCATGATGAAATCGAAGGGTTGGCCTACGTCGACAAGGTCATCATCGTCGATCAAACACCGATCGGCCAAACGCCCAGTAGTAATCCCGCGACCTACACGAAAATGTTCGACGTCATTCGCGAACTGTTTTCCAAACTGACCGACTCGAAGGTTCGCGGCTATGCCGCCCGGCGCTTCAGCTTCAATCGCCCCGGCGGACGATGCGAAGAGTGCTGTGGGTGCGGCGAGATTTGCATCGAGATGCACTTCATGTCCGACGTCTGGATCACGTGTGAAGAGTGCGGCGGCCGGCGATACAATCCCGAAACGCTGGAAGTGAAGTACAAAGGCAAGAGCATCGCGGATGTGCTGGAGATGCGGGTCAGCGAGGCGGCGGCACACTTCGAGAACGTACCCAAGGTTCGCGCGATCTTGCAAACATTGATCGACGTGGGCCTGGGCTATATCCAGCTCGGGCAATCGGCGACGACCCTGTCGGGCGGCGAGGCCCAGCGCGTCAAGCTGGCGGCGGAACTCGCCCGCAGATCGACGGGCAAGACGGTCTACATCCTCGACGAGCCGACCACCGGCCTGCACTTCGAGGACTGCAAGAAGTTGTTGGACGTGCTGCACCGCTTGGTTGATCTCGGCAACACGGTGATTTGCATCGAGCACAACATGGATTTGATCAAGACCGCCGACTGGATCATCGACATTGGCCCGGAGGCGGGTGACGAGGGTGGTGAAATCGTCGTTGCCGATACGCCGGAACGAGTGGCCAATTGCAAAAAGTCGCACACCGGCAAGATTTTGGCGGACGTGCTGGGCGAAGGACGGCGCGCGAAACGTGCGGTGTTCACCTTGGTGGAGGCTGCTAAACGGCAAGCCCGTATCGAGAGCAAACTCGCGTTGATCGGTGCTGAAAGCGACGTGAAGCTGCCTTGGGAAATCGACGGGCGACGGTGGCATACGCGGCAGTGCTTGGCGTCTGATGGCGAGCGGCCGCGATGGGATTCGCAAGCGCTGGCGTGGCTTGTGGATCAAATGGAACTACACGGCAATCTGCAATCGGCGGATTGGAACCATCGCAGCCGGATCGAGGTCCGCGCCCCGGGCAGCAAGTCGACGGCGTGGTTCTGCCATATTCTGACGCGCGGCCCCTGGCTTTTGGAGTGTACGTTCCGCGTAGCCAAGCGCAGCTTCGACGCCCGCAAGCTCAACGCCGATCTGGACCTGAAAACGCTCGACGAGCGCGAAGACCTGCCGGTCTATGGCCAATGGCGACGCGTCAAGCGCCGCGTGCGAAGGGAGTTCGACGATGTTCGGATTCATATTCACGATCTGGCGGAGATCGATACGCCGTCGTTTCGCCGATTCCTCAAGTCCGCCATCAACGGCTACCTCAAGACCATCGGCCAATGGGCGGAGGACCCCGAATCGGCAGAGCCATGGAAGACGGAAGGCAGAAAGTGGCACACGGCGCAAAAGGCAATCTCGCCCAACCGCCGGAAGCTATGGAAGCCGACGCTCTTGATGGAACTCATCGGCAGATTGAACAAGTGCGTGCCCGATCTCACGCTGGACTGGAACCACAAGACAGCCCTCGTACTCAAGCACCCGGCCATGGACAAACCCTGGGGCAAGATTGTGACTTCCAGCCGCTTTGCATTGCGGATCGAGCTGCGCACCGCGAGCGGCCGCTTCACGCCGGCCAAGATCGACCGCCTCGGGCCCGATCCCGAGATCAAACGAAATCGAAATCACGATTGGGTCATCTTCACGTTGCAGAGCATGGATCAAATTGATGCCCAGCAGTTGAAGTCTGTTATGCTCGAGGCAGAAGAATCATTGTTGGGTGGGCAATTGGTGCTTAGGAGTTGAGGAGTCGAGGACTGCGATTGGACAAGGAGCCGCGGGCTTTCAGCCCGCGCGGATTTGCAAAAAGAGAGCGCCCTGCACCCCATGAACGTCCGCGCAAGCTGAAGCTTGCGGCTCGGGAGCAAGCGTAGCGTGGGTCTGGACCCACCGTCTTGAGAAACCATGAAAACATTGATTCCCAACAGATTGCTTTTCCGATTTGAATTCGCGCTGCTGTATCGCGCCAAGCCGCCGAAGATCAACGGCAAACTGACCGGCTGGAGCGATGCGGAACTGCTGCCGAATCTGGGTCAAATGGACGGCGAAGAGGCGTTCGCGCCGGTGTGGTCGTGCTGGAATGAGCACGGCATTTACATCGCCGCGCACGTCACGGGCAAGCGCTCAGCGCCGAGTTGCGATCCGAGGGAGTTCTGGAAAGGCGACAACCTGCGCCTGATGCTGGACATGCGCGACACGCGCACCATCAAGCGAGCAACCAAATTCTGCCACCACTTCTACTTTCTGCCCACCGGCGGCCAAGCGAAGTCCACGCCCGGATCGCGCAAATCAGAGCCCCGAGCGCCAGCGAAGGGTCGGAAACCCAAACGATCCACGGCATGTCCTCAGTCCTCAGTCCTCAGCACTCAGTCCTGTCCGGTGGCCGGTTTGGCCCCCATCAACCGCGCCAAGGAAAACGCTCCCGCGATCGAGTCGGGCCGAATTCGCGTCGCGTCGACTGTGCTCTCTGACGGTTACAAGCTCGAAGCCCACATCCCCGCCGACTGCCTGCACGGCTTCGACGCTGAGCAGCATCGCCGCATCGGATTTTACTACATCCTCGAAGACCGCGACATCGGCCGACAGTCCTTCACCATCGGCGACGACCTCCCCTGGCACGTCGATCCCTCCCTCTGGGCCACGGCCGTGCTGGAGAGATGAGCGTGGACCTCATGGCTCATCAATGATTAAATCGTTCGCTCGACGGGCATATAAGTCATGTAGCTGGAAGTGTTTATGGAACTGTGGCGCGCGATCTCCGATTTGATGGTCCAGTTTGCCGCGGTCTTGCGTATATAACTTCTGAAGGAGGTGCGTGATGGGATTGAAATGGAAAACGGCGGCGGTGGCAGCGTTGGTTGCGGGCGTGACGTCGGCGAACGCCGGGGGGAAGGAGATCAGCTTGCGGCCAGAGTTTGTGGTCGGGCAAGTGACCGAGTATCGCAGCCGTGGGACGATTACGCATCGGGCATCGACGGAGGACATGCCGCAAGCGGAGCCGGTCCGGATCACGACCGAATCGAGTATGCAAGTCAAAGTTGCGCGGCTTCGGCCGGAAGGCGGGGCGGAGATTGAGTGGACGTTGACGTATGTCGTCATCAAGACGACCGAAGCCGTTCCGGGCATCCCCATAAAGCTGGATTACGATTCGCGGGAGCCGGGTTCGGAGCAGTCACCGTTGGCGCCGATGTTCGCCGAACTGGTTGGCCGGCCGATCACCGTGGTGGTTGATGCCTCGGGCCGAGTGCTGAGCGCTCGCAACACGCCGGCCGGCGGGCCGCCGGGCGTGCTGGGTGAATTGCTCGGCGGGTTCTTCTCGCCGGAGATGTTCGAGCAACTGCCTCTGTTCATCACGGCCGGCGCACCGTCGCACGCGAGAAAGAATTCAAAATGGAATCGCACGCTGCGAATCCCAATGCCGCTCGGCGCGGGTTCCATCGACTTCAACGCCAAGCACAAACTCACCAAGATCAATCGCCGCGAGAACACCGCACTGATCGCGATCGACGGTGATATCGCCAAGGGCTCGGCCGGCGGCTCAAGTGCTCGGCCGGCGCCGGATCGCACGATGGTGATCCATGACGGGGAGTTCACAGGTTCCGCCATATGGGACACGGGGCTCGGCCAACTTAAGTCCGCCGAATCGCGCATGAATTTCAATCTCACGCTCGACACACTCCTCGGCCGGATGGATGTGCGGCAGGAAATGATCTCAACCGTCGAGCGAACGAAGACCTCCCGGCCCGATCAAGCAAAAACGCCCAAGAGCGATTCATCAGAGGCCCGACCGTAAGGGAGGGAGCGAGATTCTCGAATCGCGAATTGCAGATTTGAGATTTGAGACTTGGGATTTGGGATTTAAGATTTGGGAATCGCGAATCTTAATTTCCGAGCGCTTCGCGCAGGATTCGGCCGGTGGATTTGGTTGGCTTGGGGATGCCGAGCAATCGCGCCAGGGTTGGTGCGATGTTGGTGGGGGCGGCGCGGGTGCCGTGCTTGCCGGGTTTGATGCCCTGGCCGAAGAACAGCAGCGGCACGTGGGTGTTGTATGGGTGGGCGCTGCCGTGGCCTGCGGCGTGACCGCCGGCGTACCAGTTCTTGGCCACATGGACATACACATCTCCCGAGCGACCTGGGAAGTAGCAGTTCTTGACGCGGACACGCAACTTGTTGGCGGGCGAAGTGAGAAAATCACCACGCTGGATGTCGTCGGCCAGGAAAAAGGCATCGTAACCTGCCTGGTCTTTCGCCAGCTTCCTCAGGATCGTCCGAAGCTTGTCTGTCGAGATGTTGTGATCCTTCAGCATGGCGTGGTCGAGGTACACCCACGGCATGGCGATCCCGGCGACGAAGCTGTCGCCGCCGGCTGGACCACCGCCTGCGGCCACCAGCGCATCGTTGATCGCGCCAGCCACCATTGTGGTGTTCAGTCTGCCGCCGCCCAGCTTTTTTTCTTCGGCATACTCGGGCACCATGCCCGCGCCGTGGTCGCCGGTGAGCGCAATCACGCAGTGCTCCAGGCCGACGCGCTCGTCGAGATACTTGAAGAACGCCGCCAACTGCCGATCGGTGCGCAGCGTGACATCCATGACTTCGTGGCTCAGCGGCCCGTAGGCGTGGCCGACGAGGTCGTTGCTGGACAGCGAAATCAGTAGCAAATCGGTTACGCCGCGCCGGCCGAGTTCCATGGCTTCGATGCCGCGGCGGACAAAGTCCAGCAGCACATCGTTGCCAAACGGCGAAGCGTACAATGCGCGATAGTACGCGGTGTCGGGCTGCTCCGCGCCGGACTTGCCGAGCGTGTGCGGGAAGTCGTTCGATTCAGTGTAGTAGTAGCCCCACTCGTAGGAAAAGTCATCGCGGCGGCAGCGGCGGTCGTATTCGGCGGGATCGGCGAGGCGCACCCAGCGCTGTCCGAAGAAGCGGTCCACGGAGCGCTGCTCGTTGAAAGACTGCGCCCAGCCGGGCATGGTCTTGGCGTGGAAGTCGCTGGTGATCATTGCTCCGCTGCCGGTGTGCCACCAATAGACGCCGTCGGCGGATTTTCCGGCTATGAGATTGGCGGCGGTGTCTTTCAGCGAGCAAGACAAGACGCGCGACTTGGGACTCGCCGCCTTAAGTCGTTCGGTCAAAGTATCAGCCAGCAAGCGGTGCGGCGAAGCGCCGGCGTACGACACGCCTGCCGGCAGGCCGACAACCTGGGAGTCGCTGTCGCCCACACAGAGAGTATACTTGAGCTTGCCATCGACTCGTTCATACCAATCATTGCCGGTAATTCCGTGGACCGCCGGGTTGGCGCCCGTGGCGATCGAGGCGTGCCCAGGCCCCGTCTTGGTCACGCCATTCTCGTAGTGGCAATTCGTGAACCAGGCGCCGCGTTCGGTGAGAAGCCGAAAACCGCCGTCGCCGAACAAGTCGCCGAAGCGTGTCAGATAGTCGGCGCGAAGCTGGTCAACGACGATCACAATGGCCAGTTTACACTTCGGTGACGGCGGGGCCGTGCCAATGCCGCAAGCCTGCGCCGTTGTCGGTGTGGGCCTCAGTGTGAAACCGGTGATCGAAAGGAGCGTGATCGCCGCGACAATGATGACTTGGCGCTTCATGCTCACCCGTCGAGTACCTTCTGTGCGAGTTCACACAATTCTTTGACGTGGCTCACGCTGGAATCGAAGAGCGCGCGTTCGGCTTGGTCGAATTCGACTTCGATGATCTTCTCGACGCCGCCGGTGCCGAGCACGCAGGGCACGCCGACAAAATAACCGCCCACGCCGTATTCGGAATCGCAAAACGCCGCACAAGGCAGGATGCGCTTCTTATCGCGCACGATGGCTTCGACCATTTGGATGGTGCCGGCTGCGGGTGCATAGTAGGCGCTGGTGCCCATCAGTTTGACGATTTCTCCGCCGCCCATCTTGGCGCGTTCGATGATCTCGGTGAGCCGGCGCTCGCTGATCAATTGCGTGACGGGGATACCCGCCACCGAGGTATACCGCGGCAGCGGCACCATATCGTCGCCGTGTCCGCCCATGAGCAGGGCGTCGATGTCCTCGACGCTGACCCCGAGTTCCATGCCGATGAAGGTGCGGTAGCGGGCGATGTCCAGACAGCCGGCCTGGCCGACGACACGGTGGGGCGGAAAGTCCGATGTTTTCCAGGCTGTGTAAACCATGGCATCGAGGGGGTTCGACACGACGATCAATATGCATTGCGGCGAATGTTTGGCGATCTGCGCGGTGACGCTCTTGACGATCTTGACATTGGTGTTGATCAAGTCGTCGCGGCTCATGCCCGGTTTGCGCGGCAGTCCGGCGGTGATGACCACCACGTCGCTGTCGGCGGTGTCCGCATAGTCGCTGGTGCCGGTGATCTTGGCGTCGAAGCGCTCGACCGGGCCGCACTGCGCCAGATCGAGGGCCTTGCCCTTGGTGTAGTCTTCTTTGTCGGGAATATCGACCAATACAATGTCGCCGAGTTCCTTGGCCACTGCCCAGTGGGCGCAAGTGGCGCCGACGTTCCCCGCTCCAACGATTGTGATCTTCGCTCGTTTCATAACAGAACTCCGTCATTCTTCAGGTACGGCATAGGTGTGCAGGGTCAATTCGCCCGCACTATACCGCGTAGGGTTCGATTTAGCCAGACAAGCCGGTTCGCACTGAACGTGCGAGGTCAGAGCAATGCGACAAAACCGATCGGAGCGGCAAGTGCCGCGCCGGCGCCGTAGAGCAAGCGGGGCAGGTCCACGCCGCGGATCTCGCCCCAGCATGTTCTGCGGCGTCGCTTCGTCGCCCACAGCAACCTGAACCAACACGATCCATAAAGGAAGAGCAAGAGCAAGTAAATGTACGCGAGAAAAGGAGCGCACACGAGCCAAGCCCATGATTTCGAGTCGAGGACCAGCACGACGAACACTGCCGCAACGAAATCGAACATCAGGGAGGCGAGCAGTGCGAATTGTGCATCGTCTTTGATGAGCCGCAATCTCTGCCGCACGACATCGACATACTGCGACTCGCGGCGATACGGCTGCCCGCAGTCCGGGCAGGATCCCCGCGGCGGAGAACCGCGCAGATCATAGCCGCAGCCGAAGCAGGGCAGCATGCCCGTCGGCAACAACTTCGGCGCGCTCAGGGTCTGATCGCCGCCTTGGCTGGGTTGTTCTGCCATGCGATGACTCCACCGACAATGGTCGTGTGAACAGTCACGTCCGCAATGCGATCCGCCGGAATGCTCAGCACGTCATCGTTGAGAATCACGATATCCGCGAGATAGCCCGGTTTGATCATGCCCAGCCGATCCTCCATGAAGCAGGCATAGGCGGCGCTCGTCGTGTAGCACCTCAGCGCTTGCTCGACGGTGATACTTTGCTCGGGCACGAAAACTTTGCCATCGAGCGTCTTGCCCGTGACAGCGGCGTGAATACCGAGGAACGGATTATTGCTCACCACCGGCCAATCGCTGCCGAAGCAGACCACCGCGCCGCCGGCCAACAAACTCTTGAAAGCGTACGACGTCTTGCAGCGCTCGGAGCCGATCCGCTTCTCCGCATACCGGCCGTCGTCGGCTTTGTGGTACGGCTGCATGGATGCAATCACGCCGAGCCGGCCGAAGCGCGGAATGTCCGCCGCGAGCAAGTGCTGGGCGTGCTCGATGCGCGGGCGCGCGTTGGGGAACTCCGCGCGCACGGTCTCGTAGGCATTGAGCAGCAAGTGATTGCTTTCGTCGCCGATTGCGTGAACAGCCGGTTGCAGATTCTTCCGCGCCGCCCGACGAAATTGGCTGAGCATGTCATCGGGCGGTTTGCGCATCGCGAATTCGACCAGCAGGCCGCGGGCGTCTTTCTCGTACGCCGGATTATCCAGAAACGGTCCGCGCATGTACGCGGTGCGCGAGCCGAGTGATCCGTCCATGTAACCCTTAAATCCCGCGGCGCGAACCCAGTCGACGACCGCCGCGATCTCATGGCCCTGTGGTGTGAAGCAGGGCTGAGCGGGCCACCGGCCGATCGAGCAGAAACTGTGGATTCGGAGCTGTTCCTTGACGGGTGCCAGCGTCGGCATGGTGCGCGCGGTAATGAAAACCTCGCCATCGCCCGGGCCGGACATGTCATGGATCATGGTCACGCCGTGGCGATTGAACAGGGCTTTGGCATCTTGCAGCGCTGTGAGCTTCTGCATGTTTGACGATTCGGGAATAAGCCGTTGGACGAGACTCTTGGCGGCGTCCTTGAGAATGCCGGTGGGTTCGCCGGTTTTGGAATCCCGCACGATCACACCGCCGGTCGGATCGGGGGTGTCTTTGGTGATGCCCGCCATCGCCAGCGCCTTCGAGTTGGCCAGCGCCTGATGTCCGTCCATACGCGTGAGCAGCGCGGGTCGCTCCCCGGTCGCAGGGTCAAGCCATTCCTTCGTCGGTTCTACCGGGTTCGCCCAGCTTTCCACCGACCATCCCCGACCCAAGACCCACTCGTCAGGCTTCAGTTTGGCAGCGTATTTCGTCACGCGGAGAATAAAGTTCTCCTTGCTGCCGGCATCCCGCAATCGCAGCTTCTTAAGCGCGAGCCCGCCACTAACGATATGCGTGTGGCAATCGACCAGGCCGGGAATCACGCGCCGGCCGCCGGCGTCGATGATCGTGGCGCTGCCTTTGGGGATGTTCTCTATCAGGCTATCGTCGCCGATCTGGACGATTTTCTCGCCGCTGATCAGGATGGTTCGTGCTTGTGGTTGATCTGGGTTGCCGGTCCAGACGCGGGCGTTGGTGATGACCATGCTGATCGGCGAATCGGCGAGGATCGCGCTGGCGGCAGCGCTGAGGTAGAAACACGACGCGGCGACGGTCAATACTGCGGTTTTCATGAATGTACTCCTGTTCGGGCGCCATACTACCATCCGGGCAGGGGTCGTCACAACTGATCCATGATCGACGTGATGGGGCAGCGGGCGGACGCGGGGCGTGACGCGCAAGAAAAGAGATCCGCACCGCGATGTAACACCGCGATGCGGACCCTTCCCCCTCCAGGGGTATCGGGTCCGGGTCGAGACGGCCCGGGGCACGATTCTCCCTCCCCCTCTGTGAAGCTCAACCGGTCGTGTCGATCCTGGGCACTTGTGACGATGGACTCTGTGCTGTGGGATCTGTCGCCGCGCCGGGATCGGCCGCCACGGCGGGCAATTCCGTGTTGTAGGCGGCGCTCACTTCCTGTGGCCCCGCGAATGATTGTGTCGAAGTTGTCGCCTGGCTGGTGCTCGAGAAGAAGAACGAAGACTGTTTGTTCTGCGAGGCCATCAAGAGCCCCGCCGCCAGGCCCAGCAGAAGCTGATCCGAGGAGCCGTTCTCTTCTTCAGAATTCTCAAGCAGCATGCTCAGAATCCACAATGCCAGCGCGACATTGCCGGACGATCGCGACTCCGCGCCGAACAAGATCGAATTGCTGGCGGATGCCGTCGTCGTCGTTGATATTTGCTGTGCGCCCGCAGTCATGTCGGTTTGCTGCGCACCCGAAGCCTTGGCGGTCTGCTGCGCTGCGGCGGCGCCCACCTTCGGCTGCGCCGGCGGCAGCGGATTGGTCTTGGGTAGATTGGACCCCGCGCCTTGAATGCCTTCAATTGCCATGCTTCCTTCTCCTCCGTACCGCTCGCGCTCCCGGGCCAACCCGGCGCGGAAAACGCTGTGCCGGACAGTGCTGCACACCGGCAGCCGCTGGTGCACTTTCGGGCGGCTGCAGTCATAAGTAGTGTTCTGGATAGTACTTGCGTGCTATTCGCGCGATTGTAGGGGTTGTGTCAATGGTGCGACGAAGTCGAGATGCGCGTACGTCGTCCGGTAATCAGGCTTGCGGGCAGTCGTTGTCGAGGGGCATGTTGCCTGGCGGCCACACGCGCCGACCTTGATCGGTCGCCCGCCGCGGCGGGCTCGCTATGGATTCGAGTTGAGCGGAATGAACTCGAGCGTGGCCCGGCGCCGAGCGGCGCGGCAGAAGTTCATCAGAATCCCGACCGACGCCTCTTGTTCCGATTGCGTGATGAAGTCGCGGATCGGCTGGCCTGCATATTCGGATGGTGTGAAGAAATCGTCGATGTCCGCAACGGCTTCCGCTGAAAAGAAATCCATCGAATCTTGATAGAACTTCCACTCGGCGTCATTCAGTTCGTGATCGGTGAGCACGATCAGCGTGAGCTTGAAATGCCTCTGTGAATCTTCAGCGCTTGGCACGCGCCTGCCATTGGCGGTGATGATATCATCAATGGTCAGCTCGACGATTTCGTCGGCCGTGAATTGAAACAGACTCGATGGTGTGGGGTTGATCGCGACCTGAATCGGATCCACTTCTCTGGGATCGGCGAGCCCCATCAAATAGAGCTCGAGGGGCGCATAGGGCACGCTGTTGAACGACCGGCCGCCGGAGGCGACCTCGCCGGAAGACAGCTCGAACTGGCCGTCTCCGAGATCGATCAACGTGCCGGGCAACCAGCCGCCCATTTGCCCGCCGGCACTGCTGAAGCCCCAGTGGCTTTCGCTGTCCGTGACTTGCTGGGCCAGGACCTCGGGGGCCAGAAGTCGCACACCCCAACCGTGGGCCAGTTCGTGCAGCGATGGCCCCAGCACGAGCGAATCCTTACGGGCCAAGTAAATGTAGCTTCGTAGGTTCGGCAGGGTGGAAAAGGACGACACGGACACGAACGGTCCCAGTCCCGCCTCGGGAATATTGATGGCGATGTTGAAGCCTCCGACGGCGTTGAAGCGCAACTGCTCGCGGTGGGCGTCGAGGGTGAAGAGTACAAAGTCGGCATCGTTGGGAAACTGCTCAGCGAACCGGACGATGAACTGCTCGACGGTGGGTTGCAGGAACACGGTCGGCTCGACTTCCGAGCGCCGCAGCAGATCTCTGAAACAGGGCGGATCAACAAGAGCGACTGCCTGGCGGGAGGGCGCCATTTGGAAGAATCCATCTGCGCCGCAGTCATCTTGCTGGTTGGCGTTGCTGTTGGGCCCCGTCCCTTCTGCGCAGCCCGCGCCGGCGAGCGCGGCTCCGCTGACGCAAAAGAGAATGACGAGTCTGATTGGCCAATGAGTCTGTTGCACGCTAATCCCGCTTCAGTGACGTCACCATACTACAACTGCCGTGCCGGTTTCAATCTCATCGGCAAAAGTAAGGGTGGATTCGAAAAGCCTTGGGTGGCCCACGCTTAGCACGCCTCGGGAATCACCCGGGGGTTTGGCTGGTCAGGGTTTCGTCGCTGGCCGGCAGGTGCTCGCTCCGAGCGGGGATACTGGCGTGAAAAGCGGTGCCGCCCGACTCCAGGCACTCGATCACGATATTGCCCTGATGCTCGTCGATTATTTTCTTGGCTGCCGCCAGCCCCAGGCCCGTTCCGCCCTGCCCCTTCGAGGACGTGAAAGGCTGGAAAACCTCGGTCAGGCGCGACGGATCGATGCCCGGCCCGTTGTCCTCGACAGTCAGCACGATGACTTCCTTCTCAGTGTCGTATCGCGTCCGCACGTTGATGATTCCTTTTTCTTCCGGCGCCGCCTCAATCGCGTTGTTGATCAAGTTCAAGGCCACTTGGTGGAGCCCGTCCACATCGACGAGAATAGCAGGGATTTCCTCGAATTCGGTCAGGAGCATCACTTTCTTCGTGTCGGCATAACGCTGGGCCAGGTCGACGGCCTCCTGAGTGATGAGGTTGATTTGGGCGACGACCATGTTGGGCTCGCGATCCTTGCTGAAGGTGAGCATGTTGGTCGTCAGGTTGAAAATCTTGACCAGGCTGCGATCCAGGATTTGCCAACCCTGCTCGATGGTGTCCAGTGCCTTTCGCTTCAGGCCGAGCTCGAGGACATCCGCGCCGCTGCGCAAGCCCTGCAGCACATTCTTGATGTAGTGTGACAGAAACGCGACCGTCTCTCCGGCCGCCGCCAGCCGCTCGTTCTGCAAACGCGACTGCACCAGCTTGGCATTTTCGATGGCCATGCCGGTCATGTGTCCGATGGCGTTGGCCAGGCGGAGTTGCTCCGTCGTGTACGTGTGATCGGACATCGACGTATCCAGGTGAATCACGCCGTGGACGCAGCGATGAGCAACGATCGGGACACAAATCACCGACTTGAGACCGTAGCGGTAGATGCTGTCTTCCTGATTGTCCGCCCCGAAGCGCTGGTCGGCCATGGCGTTGGTGCACAGCACGCCCTCGCAGCGCTTGATGACGTGGTTGATGATGGTCCGCGAGGTGGTGATCTTCTCCGGATCCTTCGGTCTGTGCCGGAAGCGAATGGCTTTCGGTTCCAGTTCTCCGGTGCCGTCCTCTTGAATTAAGATAAACCCTCGATCTACTTCCATTTCCTCAAAGATGATATCCAGCACTCGGTTGAGCAACTCATCGGGCTCGACGATCACGCCGATCGCCTCAGTCAGCTGGTACATGATGCGCCAGGCCCGCACCGCTTCGGCAGTCTCGGGCGCTGCCAGAACGAGACTCTTTTCGTTGCTGGGCAGGGTCTCGATGACGGACGCTTCGCCGGCGCGGTCGGCGTCCGCCAGATCAATCAAGTCGCGTACCGTGGCAGTGGTGTATTGCTCGTCAAGCTGATCTCCGCCGAACACCAGCAGCGTGGCGCCCATACGGATTTGATCACCGTGCTTGAGCACGGTGGGGTGCTCGATGCGCAGGCCGTTGATGCTGGTGCCGTTGGAACTCTTGAGATCGCGCAGCAGCCACACGCCGTTCTCAGGGACGAGCTCGGCGTGGTGCCGCGAGACGGAGTTGTCCGTGAGCGGGACTTCTTCGCTGGCCCGGCCGAGCACCACGCGCGCATTGCCCGTGCGGAAAGTCTTGCCTTTGTCAGGGCCTTGCAGGATGTACAGCGTCGCCACGTCTATTTCCTCTATTCACGCCTACGACGAGCGCGGGCCGACCGGGCGAGGAAGTTTCAACCACGGGCGCAATGCGACGGACGTGTGCGTTGATTCTGGCTCAGAATGTGAATACTTTCGGCACCACATGGAGATGCCCAGGACCGTCCCACACAGGCCCCGGCGCGGATAGCATCTGCTGCCACAGTCCCTCGCACGCCGCGTCGGTTGCTCGCACCCAGGTCGTTATGCGTTACACTAGAGACTACTGTAATTCTAGTGTTGCCAATGAGCTATGTCAATTTCCGGCTTGTAATCCGCGGTTCCCGCCGCATGCACGCCGGTGCCGGCGAATTCCCGGAATCCGATGCGGTCTCTTGAGCGGCGACGAACGACAGGCGGGAGCGATGTTCATGTCGGGGTCGATTTTTTGGGACTGGTTAGCCGGCCATCCGGGCGCGATCCTCGGTGTCCTGGGGTACCTGCTGACGATTGCTTTTGTGCCGGTCGTTCTGATCCGCAAGCGGCACCCTGCCTCGGCCATCGCCTGGTGCATGTCGATCATCCTTCTGCCTTATCTCGGCACGCTGCTGTTCCTGATGATCGGCATCCCCAGGGTCAGCAGGCCGCTTCGCAAGAAGCAGTTTCATCGCTCGCGGTTCATTCGCCAGTGGATTCAATCCACGGCCGACAAGAAGCACCACCCACACCCTCCCAGCGAGGCGGAACCGAGCAAAGAATGGGCCGGCATGGACCGTCTGGCGGGCGTGGTCGGCGCGGTCAAGATGAGCACCAACAACCGCACGCACGTCTATCACGAGGGTGCAGCCGCCTTCGAGGACAAGTTGCAGGCCATCCGCGACGCCGAGCATCATGTGCATGTTGAGTATTACATTCTGCGCGCGGACCACACCGGTAAGGCATTCGTCGATTTACTGTGCGAGAAAGCGCGGCAGGGTGTCGAAGTTCGCTTGCTGGTAGATGCCGTGGGTTCGCTTCAGGCCCACGCCATGATTCGGCAGCTCCGCGGGGCGGGCGGAAAAGCCGAGCTGTTTCTGCCGATCATGGCCTGGCGGCGGCGGTTTGTGATCAACCTCCGTAACCACCGCAAGATTCTCATCTGCGACGGCCGGGTGGGCTTCACCGGCGGTCTGAACATCGGCGACGAATACCTGGGCCGCACCAAGCGCTTCGGCTTCTGGCGCGACACGCAATTGCGCATCATCGGCCCCGCGGTGCTGGCGCTGCAGCGCGTCTTCGCCGAAGACTGGGATTTTTCCTGCGGGGAGTTTCTGTCGGGCGCGAAGTACTTTCCCGAGCCGGACACGGGCGGCAGGGACAAGCTGCAAATCATTTGGTCGGGCCCGGATACCGATCACAATGCCATCCATGCCGTCTACTTCGCCGCCATCACTCGCGCTCGGAATCGGCTGTGGATCGCCACGCCTTATCTGGTGCCCGATTTGGCCATCCTCAGCGCCCTCAGGTCCGCCGCGTTGCACGGCGTGGATGTGCGGATCATCACGCAGTCTTCGCCGCCCGACCATTGGGTGGCCCATTTCGCCGCCCGCTACTATTGGGGTGAGCTGCTCGACAGCGGGGTACGCATCTTCCAGTACGAAAAGGGCATGATCCACGCCAAGGTCGTCATCGCAGATTCCGCCTGGGCCTCGGTCGGCTCCGCCAACATGGACATCCGCAGCCTGCGCCTCAGCTTTGAAGCCAATTGCCTGATTTACTCCAAGGCCTTGGTCCACAAACTGGAAAACCAATTCGAGCAAGATCTGAAAGACTCGAAAGAAGTGTCACAAGCACAAATCCGCGCCCGCCCTCTGCGCTTCCAACTCGCCGAAAACGTCTGCCGCCTAATGTCACCGATCCTGTAGATCAATCCTATATAGAACCCCCGCATGCGGGGTGTCTTCGGGATTTTCTAACCGCAGAGACCGCGGAGATCGCAGAGAGAAAATGAATTAAGTCAGAAACGTCGGGAGCGTCTGGACCCGCGATACTACAATT
>Ga0114950_10001756_pt1 | contig 16467 bp, 10 predicted proteins | sample N075metaG_FD_83503 | JGI IMG/M metagenome (GOLD analysis project Ga0114950, IMG submission 83503) | Deep subsurface microbial communities from Kermadec Trench to uncover new lineages of life (NeLLi) - N075 metaG | ecosystem: Environmental > Aquatic > Marine > Ocean trench > Sediment | place... | reverse complement strand
TCGGCGTGAAAGTGGGTGATCACCACCGCGTCGAGGGAGCGAGAGCCGCGGGCTCGAAGAAAGGGGGCGATCACCGCGGCACCGGGATCAAAGTCGCTCACCGGGCTACCGCCCGTATCTACGAGCACCGTTTCCTGCGCGGTTTCCACAAGTAGAGCATCGCCTTGACCGATATCGAGCGCCACCAAGCGCACATGACCGGGGGGTGGGCGAGGATCCTCCGCGGCGATGGCGGCTACGGCCGGGACCGCCGCGATCAGGGCGAGGGCACAGCCGCCGCCGAGGAGCGAACCGAAAGCGCTCGACCGCCGTACCGCGGCTCGGTTGCAGGCGGCGAGCAAGGCGATCGCTACGAAGGCAGAGGGCAGCAACCAGCCGACGGCGGCGGCGGGGACGGGGAGGGCGCGGCCCGGCGCGTCGACGGCGCCCACGAGGCCTTGCAGCGTGTCGAGTGCGCCCCCTGCCAGCGCCGCAAGCGCGTCGGCCAAGAGGTCGGCACCGGCGGATGCGGCACCGAGGGCGCCACCGGCGGCGACGATGACGACACCGACCGCGGGGACGGCCACGAGGTTCAGGGGCACGGCGACCAACGGTAGGCGGTGCGTTGCAGCCGCCAGCACCGGGGCCACACCGATCTGTGCAGCGCAAGAGACCAGCAGCGAGGTTGTAACCGTTCGTGCGATCGGGTTGGAGGTGACGGGCGGAGCGCCGACCATGAGGATCGCCGCCGTCGCCGCGGTGCTGAGCTGGAAGCCCACATCGCGGATAACCCACGGGTCGCGAAAGGTCAGCAGGAGGGTGGCGAGCGCCAACCCGCTGAACGCCGAAGTGCGGCGACCGAGGGCGACGCCGCCGAGGATGGCCGCCGCCATGATGCAGGCTCGGGCGACGGCGGGGCGGGGGACGACGAAGGCGTAGATCAGCGGCAGCATGAGGAGGCAGCCGGTGGCGGCCCGAGGTATCGCCAGGCCCGCTGCGCGTAGCGCGGCGAACAAGACGGCGATGAAGATGCCGACGTGGAGTCCCGAGATGGCGATTACGTGGATCAAGCCGGTTCGCGCCATGGCGTTGAGCAACGGGCGGGGAACCTCGCCGCGCTCGCCGAGCAACAAGGCGTTGATCAACGGGGCGCGAGCCTGAAATCGCCTCGCCGTGGCTCGGCGCACCGACGTTCGTGCGGCGGCGAGCAGTCGTTGGGGAGCGAGGGCACCGCCGGGTCTACGACGGAGCTGGCGGAAGCTCTTCAAGGACGACCGCACGTCGACGCCGGAGGCTCGCAAGGTAGGGCGCGTGCCGACCGATGGATTGCGCGCGGGTCGGTGCGGACGTAGCCGTAGGAAGGCCTCGAAGCGGTCGCCGGCGATCCAATCGGGCCGCGGCTCGGTCTCATAAACCGTTGTGCGAACGCGCAACGGCCAGTTCCGCCAGGCGCCGTCGACGAACACGGCGTCAACGTTGAGGTCGACTACCCAACTCGGACCGTTTCGTAGCGGGTTGGTGCGCAGGCGGCCCCGCATCCGCCACGGGCCCTCCGCGCCGCGCGGGTGATCGGCGAGGTGAGTGGCCTCGGGTGGGCGGGCAGCGGCGGTGCCGAAGGCCAGCCCCCCCATCAGCACGAGCGGTAGGGCGAAGACCCCGACCATGAAGGGCGAAACCGCCCGGTAGAGCGCCGTCGCGGTCGCAATGCCAGCGGCTATCAGCCCCGGGACGGCGATCGCGGCGGGGACAGAGCCTCCGGTTCCCAGCCAGCAGCCGGAGGCCCAGGCGACGGCGAGCGGGCAGAGAGGCGCGCGTCGGGTCAGGCGCCGTAGGGACTGAAGGGCGGAAGGCCGAGGGCTGCAAGCGCCTCGGCTGTCGAGAGTGCCTCCAGATCGGCGTTCAGCCGGGTCTCGAGGGCGCTGGCGCTGCGGTCGATCGAACGAGCTCCAACGTCCCCGGTGGCGGCTGCGCGCTCGAGCTCGTCGAGCTCGGCGGCGGCGGCAATAAGATAAGCCCCAGCGGCGTCGTCCACATCGTCGGCGGCGGAGCGGCAAGCTGCTGAAACGATACGCAAGTGCGCCGAGGCGGCGGGCAATCCCCGTTTCGCCTCGTCTCCGCCAGGGTCTCCACTTCGCTGCGCCCCGCGGTAGTCCTGCCATGCTGCTTGGACCTCCTGTTCGCAGTAGCGCAACGAGTTGATGCGATCGGGGCGCGGCCCGGAAGCAGCGAAACGATCGAAAGTCTGGTTGATGCCGCGCAGCACGACGCGCAGCGGTATGCCGCTCTCGTGCCATTTCTCGAGAAGTCGCCAGTCCTTCGGTGAGAGCACGAGCGGGCCGCCGCGCCGGCGGCCGAAATGCTCCTCGACGCGGGCGTAGTAACGCTCGTCATCCGGTTCGGACATCAGCCCCTCTGCCCATGAGACGGCCATCGCGGGTCAATTTCATCGACCGGCGACGGTTGTCATGACACGTCGGTCCAATCCGCGACCGGGTCGGGCGCTTCGCCCGCCGAGGCGCCGCCGTCCAACCAGGCAGCCACGGCGTTGGTGCAATCGATGAGGCGACTGCAGCAGGCCTCGTACGCTTCCGTGTCGGCGCCCATTGGATCGGGGATCTCTGTTCTGTCGGCCGGATCGCCGTAGGGATCAGCGCTCTCGGGAGTGGCGCCGGTCGCCGGAACAAAGGCGCCCAGGAGCCGGATGTGCGGCGCCGCTGTCGGCACCAAGGCTGCGGCTTCGAGCGCTTGTCGGTGCGACATCGTGAAGATGTAGTCGCTACGGCGCAACACCTCGACGGTCAGCGGCAAAGAGCGCTGCCGGGAGATGTCGAGGCCGGCGAGGTGGGCGACGGCGTCGCAGGATCCGACGGTGGGAGGATCGTTGCCGATCGCATGAGTCCCCGCGGAGATGACCTCCCACTGTTTGGCGCGCAGACGGTCGCGCAGGAGAGCCTCGGCCATCGGGCTGCGGCACAGATTCCCGAAGCACACGACGAGGACGGTTTGACGGGGCGAAGACTCGGTGGAAGGCATGATGGTCCGGAAAAGATTGTGGCGGCAACCCGCATTTCTCAACGGGTCACGACGGCGCGCCGGCACTGGCCGCGATGTGCTTGATTCGAGCGCTCGACGTATTGCGGGAGTATGTCTACGCGCTCGAGCCGTCGCGCGCCTTGTCCTCGCGCCCGCTCGCTTGGCGACCCGTTGAGAAATGCAGGCTAACATGGTGGTTTCGGTCGCAGGTGCTGGCCCCGACGGAGGGGTGCGGCGGCCTGCGGGATCGCTCTTCTTCCCGGACGCAGGGTCATGTCCGCTCGACGTATCTCCGACGCCGCCGTAGCGGCGCGCCAGCCGATCTCCATCCGCGGTGCGAGGGTTCACAACCTCAAGGGTATCGACGTCGACATACCCAGCCAGAAGCTCGTTGTGATCACCGGTGTTTCGGGCTCGGGGAAGTCGAGTCTCGCCTTCGACACTTTGTACGCCGAGGGGCAGCGTCGCTACGTCGAGTCGCTGTCGGCCTACGCGCGGCAGTTCCTCGAGCGCATGGAGAAGCCGGCCGTCGATGCCATCGAAGGCGTCTGCCCGGCGGTCGCTATTCAGCAAAAGGTGCCACCGCGCAGCTCGCGGTCGACGGTGGCGACCACGACCGAGGTTCACGACTACCTGAGATTGCTGTTCGCCCGGGTCGGACACACCGTATGCCCGTCGTGCGGGAAGGTCGTCCGTGCCGATAATCCGGCCGCGGCGGTCGACGGACTGCTCGACGCGGCTCCTCTCGAACGCGTCGCGATCACCTTTCGGGCTCACCTGCCGCCGGCGATCAAGGGCCGAAAAGAGGTGCTTCTGGGTTTGCTGCAACAAGGGTTTCGACGCCTCTGGCACGAAGGGGAGATGCTCGAAGTGTCGGTGCGCTCGCTGGGGGAGGTGACCAAGGCGCTGGGCAGCGGCCCCATCGACGTCATCGTCGATCGATCGAAGCTGGACGGCGAGTTCCGGGATCGCCTCGTTGACTCGATGGAGATCGCCTTCAACGAGGGCGGCGGGAGGGCGACCGCGTTCGTTGGCGACGATGGTGAAGGGTCGGAGGCGAGCGAGCATCCGTTCGACCGTCGTTTCCGCTGCGCGACGTGTGATCTGGACTTTCTGCAACCCGAGCCGCGCCTTTTCTCGTTCAACAACCCCTACGGCGCCTGCCCCGAGTGCAAGGGCTTCGGCAACACCATCGAGGTTGATCTCGACAAGGTAGTTCCCGACAAGACGGCGAGCCTCGAGGACGGCGCCATCGAGCCATGGGACAAGGCGAGCCGAGGGCGTTGGCGTCAACGACTGGGCGATTTCTGCGGCGCCCGTGAGATCCCGATGGACGTTCCCTGGCAGGAACTGGAGCCCTCCGAGCGCCGCGCCGTCCTCGAGGGCTCCGACGGCTTTGCGGGGGTTCTCGGTTTCTTCGAAATGCTCAAGAAAAAAAACTACCGGCTGCACGTGCGCGTTCTGCTGGCTCGCTACCGAGGCTACGTCACCTGCTCCGCCTGCGACGGTACGCGGCTGCGAAGCGAGGCTCGTAACGTCCGGGTTGCGGGGCTGACCCTTGGTGAAATTCTGGCGATGAGCATTGAGCGCGCCGAGATATTCTTCCGCGAGGTCGATCTCTCGGACGCCGATGAGGTGGTTGCAGAACGGCTGTTGGCCGAAATTCGTTTCCGCCTCGCGTACCTGGTCGAGGTGGGAGTCGGGTACTTGACGCTGGATCGGCTCACCGGGTCGCTCTCGGGGGGCGAGGCCCAGCGCATCAACCTGGCCACCTGCCTGGGTTCCTCGCTGGTCGGCGCGATGTACGTTCTCGACGAGCCCAGCATCGGCTTACACCCGCGCGACAACGAGCGCTTGATCGGCATCCTGCGGCGCCTGCGCGATCTCGGCAACAGCGTCATCGTCGTCGAGCACGATCGCGAGATGATCGAGGTCGCCGACCATCTCATCGACCTCGGCCCCGGGGCCGGGGAACGCGGCGGCGAGCTGGTGTTCGAAGGACCACCGCACGAGTTGGCGACGGCGAGCGGGTTGACCGCGGAGTACATGCGCGGCGACAAGAGTGTCCCGCAACCCCAGTGCGTGCGCCCGGCCTCGGGCCACCTCAAGGTGGTCGGAGCGCGCGAAAACAACCTGAAGGATCTCGACGTCGAGATTCCTCTCGGCGTGCTGTGCTGCATCACAGGGGTTTCGGGCTCGGGAAAGAGCACCCTGATCCACGATGTCTTGCACGGCGGCCTGCGGCAGCGCATGGGCCCGTGGAAGGAGAAGATCGGCGACCACGATCGCATTGAGGGCGCCGATCAAATCGATCGGGTGGTGCTCGTTGACCAATCACCGATCGGGCGATCCTCGCGCTCCAATCCGGTCACCTATCTCAAGGCGTTCGACGGCATTCGGGCCGCCTTTGCCAGGACACGCGAGGCGCAGGCGCGAGGCTTCGCCGCCGGGCACTTCTCCTTCAACGTCGCGGGGGGCCGCTGTGATGCCTGTGACGGAAGCGGCGAGGTGGTGGTGGAGATGCAGTTCCTGCCCGACGTCAGCCTGCCCTGTGAAGAGTGCGAGGGTAGCCGCTACCGGGCCGATACGCTGGATATCGAGTACCGCGGCAAGAACATTCGCGAGGTCCTCGAGATGACGGTCAGCGAGGCACGTCGTTTCCTCCACGACGTCGCGGCGACCGCCAAGCGGCTGCAGGTGCTCGAGGACGTCGGTCTCGGCTACCTCCGTCTCGGCCAGCCGTCGACCACCCTGTCGGGCGGCGAAGCGCAGCGCGTCAAGCTCGCCGCCCATCTCATCGAGAGAACCGGCCGCAACACGCTGTACCTGTTCGACGAGCCCACCACGGGACTGCACTTCGACGACATCTCCAAGCTGTTGTTCACCCTCAACCGCTTGGTCGACGCCGGTGCTTCCGTGGTGGTGATCGAGCACAACCTCGACTTCGTGAAGACCGCCGATTGGATCATCGATCTGGGACCGGAAGGCGGCGACGACGGTGGCTGGATGGTGGCCGAGGGTACGCCCGAAGACATCGCCGCGGCGCCGCTGTCGCACACCGGCGCCTACCTGCGAAAGGTGCTAGCGGAGTGAACCGCACGGTCGACTTGCGCTCGGACACCGTCACGATGCCGACCGAGCAGATGCGCCGCGCGATGGCGGAGGCCGACCTCGGCGACGACGTGTACCGCGAAGATCCCACGGTTCGCAAGCTCGAGGAGGAGTGTGCCGAGCTCCTGGGGCACGAAGCGGCGCTGTTCGTGCCCACCGGAACGATGGGAAACCAGATCTCCATCCACCTGCTTACCCGCCCCGGCGATGAGGTTCTCATCGAGGGCAGTGGCCATTCCTACGATTGGGAGCTGTCCGGGATGGCGGTGGTCTCGGGTGTGCAGCCGCGCGTTCTGGTCGGCGACCATGGTGTCTTCCACCCTGCGGACGTCGAGGAGGCTTTGGCGGAGCGCTCATCGATTCAATCGCGGGTCTCCCTGGTGATCGTCGAGAACACCCACAGCATGGCCGGCGGACGGGTGTGGCCACCCGACGCGACAGCCGAGATTCAACGGCTCGCTCGCGCACGCGGCGTCGCGCTGCACCTCGACGGGGCGCGATTGTTCAACGCCGCGGTGGCTGGCGGCACGCCCGTGGCCGATCTGGCGGCCGGCTTTGACACCGTGATGATTTCCCTTTCCAAGGGGCTGTGCGCTCCGTTGGGCTCGGTGCTCGCCGGATCTGCCGACCTGATGGAGGAGGCGCGGCGGACCCGCAAGCTTCTCGGTGGTGGCATGCGCCAGGTCGGCGTAGTGGCGGCGGCCGGCAGCGTAGCGATCGCCCAGATGGTCGAGCGTCTGGGAGAGGATCACGACAACGCCCGCCGGCTGGCCGCGGGGCTCACCGAGTTGGATGGTGTCGAGCTTGCCCACGGCCATTGCGAGAGCAACATCGTGACGATCGACGTAGCCGGTTGTGTCGCCACCGCGGAGGAGATTCACGACGGGTTGAGGCAGCAGGGCGTCGCCTGTTTGAAGACCGGGTCGAGCGTCTTGCGTTTGGTGACCCACCGGGACGTCGACGCCGCCGATATCGATTTCGCCATCGGTGCGGTGCGCAAGGTCTTGGCGCAGTCGTGACCCGTTGAGAGGGCGGGGCTCTGGATAGCCGGGTGGACGGGTCGCACCGGCACGGAGTCACGTCACAGCCACCGGGGCGGCGTTCGTCCACCGTTCCGCACTTGCGACGACAGTGCAGAGGGTGGCTCACGACTCCCCGTCCGCCCGGCTAGTAGGGGGGGCTACCGGGGTGGGAACTCGCGGATCTGTTCGAGGAAGCCGCGCCAGTTGCGCTGCGTCTCGACCAGGCTGTCGCCGCCGAACTTCTCCATGCAGGCGTCGGCGAGCACCAGAGCCAGCATGGCTTCGCCGATGACGGCCGCGGCGGGGACGGCGCACGTGTCGGTGCGTTGAACCACGGCTTCGATCGCCTCGCCGGTGTCGATGTCGACCGAGGCGAGCGGCCGCCGCAGGGTCGAGAGCGGCTTCATGTACACCCGGACGCGAAGCTCGCCGCCGTAGGTCACGCCACCCTCGGTGCCACCGGCGCGGTTGGTGGGGCGCTCGTAGACACGGTTCACGGCGTCGAAGGTGATGGCGTCGTGCACGGCCGAGCCCGGTTGGCTGGCCGCCCAGATACCGTCGCCGATCTCGACCGCCTTCTGGGCGGGAATCGAGACCATCGCGTGGGCAATGCGGGCGTCGAGCTTGCGGTCCCACTGCACGTGGCTGCCGAGACCGACCGGTATGTTGCGGGCCGCGACCTCGAATACGCCGCCGAGCGTGTCGAGGTTGTCGGTGGCTTCGTCGATTGCCGCGATCATGCTCCGGCCGGCGTCGTCATCGACGCAGCGCACCGGCGAGCCGTCGGCGGTGTCGCGGATGGTGTCGAAGTCGACCGCCGGCGTCTCGAGCACGGCGCCGCCGATGCGAATCACATGGCTGGCGATCTCGATGTCGAGGGCGGCGAGCAACTGTTTGCAGAACCCGCCGGCGGCGACGCGGCTGGCGGTCTCGCGGGCGCTGGCGCGTTCGAGAATGTCGCGTAGGTCGGAGCGGTTGTACTTGAGGCCGCCGGCAAGATCGGCGTGGCCCGGGCGGGGTCTGCTGACCCGGCGCGCGTCGACGCTGGCCGCCGGCGTGTCGCCGCTTTCGGCCACGCTGCCCCCCGCGGTACCGGCCTCGGTGTCCGACGGCGCCTCGACGCCCATGACGTGCTCCCAGTTGGGCCAATCCTTGTTTTCGATCAAGAAAGCGATCGGGCTGCCGAGGGTCTGGCCGTGGCGCACTCCGCCGACGACGCGGGCACGATCGTTCTCGATCTTCATGCGCTTGCCGCGCCCGTAGCCGCCCATGCGGCGCTTCAAATCGGCGTCGATCGCCTCCATGTCGACGGGAATGCCAGCCGGCAATCCCTCGAGGATGCTGACCAGCATGGGGCCGTGGGACTCACCGGCGGTCATCAGGCGCAAGGTGCGGAGAGACATCGATGGGAGGGGTTCGGGAGGAAGACAGGGGCGAACAGCGCAGTATAGCAGGGCACTGAAGCGCGCTGAGGGGCTCGCTACCGGCACCACCCGGCCGGTTTCGAGGCCGCATGAATACCTGATGGCGCAAGTGCGGAGCTATAATCCGAAGACCATGAAGGTTCTCAACCGCGAGCAAATGCAGCGCTGCGACCGCGCCGCCATCGACGACTACGGTATTGCCGAGCTTGTTCTCATGGAAAATGCCGGCGTCCAGGTCGTCGAGTCGATGGACGAGTACTTCGGCGATTCGGGCCCCGACTTGATCGCCGTGATGTGCGGCAAGGGCAACAACGGCGGCGATGGCTTTGTTGTCGCGCGCCACCTCTTCAACACGGGACGGGCGGTGCGCGCCTACATGTTCGCCGCCGCCGCCGACCTGCAGGGTTCGGTGGCCGAGAACCATCGCATCGCCGAGGCGCTCGGTATCGAGATCATCGAGGTGCCCGACGCCGAATCGTGGGAGCAACGCGCCGCGGAGATCATCGGCTTCGATTGCATCGTCGACGCCTTGTTCGGCACCGGAATCACCGGCCCATTGCGCGGTCACTTCGGCAACGTCATCGAGACGATCAACGATTCCGGAGCCAGCATCGTCGCGGTGGATTTGCCAAGCGGCCTGTCGGCCGACAGCGGTGAGGTCGTCGGCCCGGCGGTCGACGCCGATCTGACCGTCACCTTTGCGGTGCCCAAGTTGTGCCATGCTTTTCCGCCCGCCTGTGAGCTCATCGGCGAGCTCAGCGTCGTCGACATCGGTATCCCCGAGGCCGCGATCAACGCGGTCGAGAGCGCTCTCGAGCTGATCACACCGGAGGAATGCGGCTTCGCGCTCGAGCCGCGCGAGGCCGATACCCACAAGGGCAGCTACGGGCGCGTGCTGATCGTCGCCGGGGCCCCTGGAATGGCGGGGGCGGCGGCGCTGACCGCACGGGGCGCGCTGCGCGGGGGCGCCGGGTTGGTGACCGTCGGGGCGCCCGATTCCGTCTTCGAGATCGTCGCCGGCCTGGTGGCTGAGGCCCTCGTCAGACCGCATGCCAGTGACAGCGACGGTGGGCTCGGCCTCGCCGCCAAGGCAGGTCTTACGGCGCTCGCCGGGGCCGCCGATGTCCTCGCTGTCGGTCCGGGGGTTGGTACCTCCGAGGAAACACAGCAGCTCGTGCGCGAGCTCGTAGTGGAGAGCCCGGTACCCGTGGTTCTGGACGCCGATGGCCTCAACGCGTTCGCCGGCGATCCGGAGGCGCTGCGGGAAATCGGACCTCCTTGCATTCTGACGCCGCATCCGGGCGAGTTGGCGCGCCTGCTCGGGATGACCACGGCGGACGTTCAGGCCGACCGGCTGGCGGTGGTTCGCCTGCTCGCCGAGCGCAGCGCCGCGATCGTCATCTTGAAGGGATACCGGTCGCTGGTGTGCGACCCGAACGGCAGCGTCGCCATCAACCCGACGGGCAATCCCGGGATGGCGACGGGGGGATCGGGCGATGTTCTCACCGGGCTGCTGGCGGCTCTCATCGGCCAGGGCGTGGAGCCCCTAGCGGCGGCCAGGCTGGGCGCATTCCTGCACGGGGAGGCGGGAGATATCGCCGCCGAGCGGGTAGGCGAGATCTCTTTGATCGCCTCGGACATCGTCGACGCGCTCCCTGATGCGTTCTCGAACTGCGGGCTCAGTGCCGGGGGTGGGGAGTGAGATCGTCACGCGAGTTTGTCACCCGCAACGCCGAAGAGACGCACGAAGTAGGTCGCAATCTGGGCGAGCGCCTGCACGGTGGGGAGGTCATCCTGTTGTTCGGGCCGCTGGGCGCCGGCAAGACGGTATTTGTTCGCGGCCTCGCCGAGGGGATGGGTCTGGATTCCGAGGAGGTTCGCAGCCCGTCGTACACGCTCATCAACGAGCACCCCGGCAAGGTCAGCTTGTTTCATGCCGATCTGTACCGCCTCAGTCCCGACGCGCTCCCCGATCTCGGCCTCGAGGAGCTCTACGGGGAGGGACAGGTGGTCGCGGTGGAGTGGGCCGAGCGCCTCGAGGAGGCCGGCTGGGACCTCGGCGACGCGGTCATCGTCGAGATCGACTACCACCCCTCTGAAGACGAGACCCGCATGATCGTGCTCGACGCGGTCGATGTCTTTACGACCGGAGGAAATGGGGGAGCCGGATAGCTCCAGAGCACACGAGGTGGACACGGTAATCGATGTCGGTGGGGGCCAGGGAGCCCGATTGGCCACGCTGCTGCAAAGGTGTCCCCACCTGAAGGGCAAGTGCTATCGATCGATCGGGGTCGTCGTGCCTGGAGGCCCTGCCGGTCTAGAATCAGGCGCGTACCGAGAATCTCTGCGCCTGGTTAGCGGGTTTGAACCGGTGGCGCAGTTTACGGTCGCCTGAAGCGGCTGTTACGATGTCTCGTGTCGTTCCGTGGTGCGCCCGGCGAGCCGCGGCCTCAGCTCTCGCGCCGTGCCCGGGTCGGCACACCCTCCCCGCATTCGTTCACCCACGAGGGTCGTGATCACCCTCATATAGAGCCCATGATCAACGCCGTTCTCACCAAGGTCTTCGGCACCCACAACGACCGCGAGCTGAAGCGCATCAGCGAAGCGTACCTGGGGCAGATCAACGCGCTGGAGCCGGCAATGGAGAAGCTCTCCGACGCCGACTTGCGCCGCCGCACCGAAGAACTCAAGGATCGCCTCGCCAACGGAGAAACGCTCGACGACATTCTCCCCGCCGCCTTCGCCACCGCCCGCGAGGCCGGCCGCCGTGCCGTCGACATGCGTCACTACGACGTGCAGTTGATCGGCGGCGTGGTGCTGCACGAGGGCAAGATCGCCGAGATGGCCACCGGCGAGGGCAAAACTCTGGCCGCCACGCTAGCGGGCTACCTCAACTCGCTCGGCGGCAAGGGCGTCCACATCGTCACCGTCAACGACTACCTGGCGCGCCGGGACATGGACTGGATGGGCCCGCTCTACGAGCTCCTCGGCCTGACCGTCGGCAACATCCAGCACGACATGCCCGACGCCGACCGCCGCGCCGCCTACGCCTCGGATATCACCTTCGGCACCAACAACGAGTTCGGCTTCGATTACCTGCGCGACAACATGAAATTCCGCAGCGAAGACATGGTGCAGCCGATCCATAGCTTCGCCATCGTCGACGAGGTCGATTCGATCTTGATCGATGAGGCCCGCACACCGTTGATCATCTCGGGGCCGGTGGAGCAGGAGACCGAGCTGTACTACAAGGTCGATCGCGTGATCCCGGCGCTCAAAGTCGACATCGATTACGAGATCGACGAGAAGAATCGCTCCGCCGCCCTCACCGAGGACGGCGTCACCCACCTCGAAAAGCTGCTCGGCGTCGACAATCTCTACGATGCCTCGCAGATGGACCTGGTCCATCACGTGCAGCAGGCGGTCAAGGCGCACGCCCTGTTCAAGCGCGATCGCGACTACCTGGTGAAGGACGGCGAGGTGATCATCGTCGACGAGTTCACCGGCCGTATGATGCCGGGCCGGCGCTGGAGTGACGGCCTTCACCAGGCGGTCGAGGCCAAGGAAGGGGTCAAGATCGAGCGCGAGAACCAGACCCTCGCCACGATCACGTTCCAGAACTTCTTCCGCATGTACGACAAGCTCGCCGGCATGACCGGCACGGCGATGACCGAGGCGGCCGAGTTCCACAAGATCTACGACCTCGAGGTCCTGGCGATCCCCACCAACAAGCCGCTGATCCGCGACGAGATGCCCGACGTCATCTTCCGGACCGAGTCCGAAAAGTGGAAGGCGGTGATCGAGGAGATCGCCGATCTGCACGAGACCGGCCGGCCGGTGCTGGTCGGCACGACTTCGATCGAAAAATCCGAGAAGCTCTCCACGATGCTCGAGCGGCGCGGCGTCAAGCACGTCGTCTTGAACGCCAAACACCACGAGCGCGAGGCCGAGATCGTGGCGATGGCCGGTCAGCAAGGCACCGTGACCATCGCCACCAACATGGCCGGCCGCGGCACCGACATCGTCCTCGGCGAGGGCGTCAAGGAGCTCGGTGGCTTGCACGTGCTCGGCACCGAGCGCCATGAGGCACGGCGTATCGACAACCAGCTGCGCGGTCGAACCGGTCGCCAGGGCGACGCCGGGTCGTCGCAATTCATTCTCTCGCTCGAAGACGATCTGCTGCGGATCTTCGGCATGGACCGGCTGCAGGGGCTGATGGCACGCCTCGGCATGGAGGAAGGTATACCGATCGAGGACCGCATGGTCACCAAGGCCATCGAACGCGCCCAGAAGCAGGTCGAAGCCCGCAACTTCGAGACCCGCAAGCATCTCCTCGAATACGACGACGTCATGGAGAAGCAGCGCCAGGTCATCTACACGATGCGCACCGAGCAGATGAACGACGAGGAAGCACCGCGCACCTTCGTGCTCGAGACCGCCGAAGACATCCTCGATTGGCTGCTCGAGACCCACTGCGACCCGGACGCGGATCCGCTCGACTGGGAAACCGCGGAGCTGCAAACCCAGTTGACCCATTTCTTCGGCCTCGCCGCCGACGACATCACCATCGATTTCGAACAGGACAGTATCCAGGACATCCACGACGGATTGCTCGAAGCGATTCGAAACCGCTACCAGGACAAGGTCGACCGCATCGGTGAGGTCATGCCGCAGTTCGAGACCTGGATCTGCCTCCAGGTCATCGATGCCCGCTGGAAGGAACACCTCTTCGCCCTCGACCGGTTGAAGGAAGGCATCGGCCTGCGCGGCTACGCCCAGCGCAACCCGCTCGTCGAGTACAAGCGCGAGTCGTTCGAGATGTATCAAGAGGTCCACGAGCGCATCCGCGGCGAGGTTGTCCGCTATGCCTTCCAGCTCGAGCCCATGAGCCAGGAGGAGCGCCAGGCTCAGCTCGTCCGCCAGCGCGCCGAAGCCGAGCGTGTGCAACATGTCGCAGCAGCCGCCGGTGGCGGCCCGGCGCGTCCCGACACCGTCGTCCGCAAGCAGAAGAAGGTCGGTCGCAACGACCCCTGCCCGTGTGGGAGCGGCAAGAAGTACAAGAAGTGCCACGGTCGATAGCCGCGAGGCTTGCGAAATCGCGCCGGTGTTGTACCTTGCCGCAATCACGCACAACTCAGGAGCCAAGCACGAGATGCTTACCGAGGATCTACCGGTAGCCCTCACCTTCGACGACGTTCAACTCGTTCCCGCTCGCTCCCGTGTGCTGCCCTCCGAAGCAAACACCAACACACGGCTGACCGCCGCCATCAGCTTGCGGATTCCGTTGCTGTCGGCCGCCATGGACACGGTCACCGAGTCGCGCATGGGCATTGCGCTGGCCCAGCAGGGTGGCCTGGCGATCATCCACCGCAACATGACACTCGAGGAACAGGCCGATGAGGTCGACAAGGTCAAGCGCTCGGAGAGCGGCATGATCGTCGACCCGATCACCATCGCCCCCGCCAAGCCCATCCACGAGGCGCTGGCGATGATGGCGAAGTACAAGATCTCCGGCGTTCCGGTCACCGACGCCGAGGGCAAGGTGGTCGGCATCCTCACCAATCGCGACGTGCGGTTCGAGAAGAACCACAACCGCCGCGTCGACGAGCTGATGACCCGCGACAACCTCGTCACCGTCGCACCGGGCACGACCATGGACGAGGCTGCGGAGATGTTGCAGCTCCACAAGATCGAGAAGCTCCTGGTGGTCGACGAAGGCGGCTACTTGAAGGGCCTGATCACGGTCAAAGACATCCAGAAGGCGATCGACTATCCGAACGCCTCGAAAGACACGCTCGGCCGCCTGCGTGTCGGTGCCGCCATCGGCGTCGGGCCGGACTCGGAGGAGCGCGCCGCCGCCCTGGTCCAGGCCGGGGTCGACGTCATCGTCGTCGACACGGCGCACGGGCACTCCGAGAGCGTGATCGCAACCGCGGGTGCGATCAAGAAGAAATTCGGCGATATCGCCGTGATCGCCGGCAACATCGCCACTTCCGAGGCGACCCGCGATCTCATCGAGGTCGGCGTCGACGCCGTCAAAGTCGGCATCGGTCCCTCGGCAATTTGTACGACCCGCGTCGTCGCCGGCGCCGGCGTGCCGCAGATCACCGCCATAGCCGATTGTGCCCGCGTCGGCAGGGAGCTGGGTATTCCGATCATCGCCGACGGCGGCGTCAAGTACTCCGGCGACATCGCCAAGGCGATCGCCGCCGGCGCCGACGTCGTCATGGTCGGCTCGCTGCTCGCCGGGACCGACGAGAGCCCCGGCGAGATCGAGCTCTATCAGGGTCGCGCCTTCAAGGCCTACCGTGGCATGGGATCGGTCGGCGCCATGCGGCACGGCAGCAGGGACCGCTACTTCCAGAGCGACGTCGAGGAAGCGAAACTGGTACCGGAGGGCATCGAGGGTCGCGTTCCGTACAAGGGACCGGTCTCCGAGACGGTTCACCAGCTTATCGGGGGGCTGCGCGCCGGCATGGGCTACTGCGGCTGCGCCGACATCGCCGCCATGCAAACCGATGCGCAGTTCGTACGGGTCACCACCGCCGGCCTGCGCGAGGCTCACGTCCATGACGTCCAGATCACCAAAGAGGCGCCGAACTACCGCGTCGAGTAGCTCGCTGACGCGCCGCCGCTTCCTCGGCGGGGCGCTGGCGCTGCCCGCGGCGGCGGCTATCCCTTCGCAGTTCGTCGGTCGCACCGCGGCTGAGGTGTTCGGTCCCGAGCCGAGAGCCGGAGCGGCGTTGGGCCCCGGCCAGGCCTCCCCCTACGCCGTCGTTCTCGGCACCGCCCAGGATGCCGGCGTTCCGCAGGTGAATTGCTTCTCCGACAACTGCAACGCGGTACGCCGCGGCGAGCGGCCCGCGCCGCGCGTCTCGAGCATCGGACTCGTCGACCCCGCGGCCGACAAGCGGTTCATCTTCGACGCCACGCCGGACTTCGCATCCCAGGTGGGGGAGCTCCTGGCGCACCCGCCGGGAGCGCCACCGCCGAGCGGCTCGGTCCCCCTCGAGGAGCACCTCCACGGGATCTTTCTGACCCACGCCCATATGGGTCATTACACCGGCCTGATCCACCTCGGCCGCGAGGGTGCCGCCGCCCGCGGCTTGCCGCTGTACGTGTCGGGCCCGATGGCTTCCTACCTGGGCGCCAACGAGCCCTGGGCCTTCCTGGTCCGCAACGAGCACGTTCGTCTCGTGGAGCTCGAGCCCGGGGTCCGCATCGCGCTCACCGACTCGCTGGCGGTAACGGCGTTCGACGTCGTTCACCGCCAGGAGTTCACCGACACGCTCGGCTTCCTGATCCACGGTCCGGAGCGTACGCTGATGTTCGTTCCCGACGCCGACGTGTGGGAAGGCTGGAAGGTGCCGTTCGAACAGTTGTTCGAGCGCAGCGACGTCGCCCTCATCGACGGCAGCTTCTTCAGCTACGACGAGCTCGGCCACCGGCCTCAAGGCGATGTCCCGCACCCCCCGGTGGTCACCTCGATCGACCTACTCGGCGACCGGCGCGGGGATCGTGAGGTCTGGTTCATCCACCTCAACAACACCAACCCGCTGTGGGACCCGGACAGCCGCGAAAACGAGGTGGTTGGCGATGCCGGGTTCGGGGTCGCTCACCGGGGCCAGATCTTCGGGCTCTAGCAGGCAGTAAACCGTGCCGCCGTCGCGTTCATCTCCTGGCCCCTCTGCCGGTATTGGAAGGCCTCCGCGAGGTGGACGTACTGAAGCTCTTCACGACCTGCGAGGTCGGCGATGGTGCGGGCGACGCGCAGCACACGGTGCCAGCCGCGCGCCGAGACTTCGAGGCGCTCGGCCTCGTCGCGAGCCCGACGGCGTTGGGCGGCACTCAGCCGGCACACCTGCGACAGCAGCTTGGTCGGTAGCGCCGCATTGACG
>Ga0114950_10001754_pt1 | contig 16470 bp, 11 predicted proteins | sample N075metaG_FD_83503 | JGI IMG/M metagenome (GOLD analysis project Ga0114950, IMG submission 83503) | Deep subsurface microbial communities from Kermadec Trench to uncover new lineages of life (NeLLi) - N075 metaG | ecosystem: Environmental > Aquatic > Marine > Ocean trench > Sediment | place... | reverse complement strand
TTCGAGGAATTTACCGTTTTTGTCCAGTTCCGCGTTCGCCTGGGCAATCACGTACTGGCTTTCCTCAATGGCCGACAGGTACTGAATTTCTGCGGTCGCCTTGCCCTTGGTCACCACGCGATACGGTGTCTCGAGGAAACCGTACTCATTCGTGCGTGCATACACGGCCAGCGAATTTATCAGCCCGATATTCGGGCCTTCAGGCGTTTCAATCGGACACACACGACCGTAATGGGTCGGGTGCACATCACGAACCTCGAATCCTGCGCGTTCACGCGTCAGTCCGCCGGGGCCAAGCGCCGATACACGACGTTTGTGGGTGACTTCCGACAACGGGTTGTTTTGATCCATGAATTGCGACAACTGGCTGGAACCGAAGAACTCCTTCACGGCTGCAGCAACGGGCTTCGCGTTGATCATTTCCTGCGGCATCAGGCCTTCGGCCTCTGCCTGAGTCAGGCGTTCTTTGACAGCACGCTCGACACGAACCAGACCGACACGGAAAGCATTTTCGGCCATTTCCCCGACACTGCGAACGCGGCGGTTACCGAGATGATCGATATCGTCAACATTCCCATAGCCATTGCGAATGTCGACCAGGGTCTTGAGCACGGAGAGAATATCGTCCTTATTGAGGACGCCGCTGCCTTCCGAATTATCGCGACCAACCCTGCGGTTGAATTTCATCCGCCCGACACCTGACAAGTCATATCGGTCCGGATTAAAGAACAGGTTCTGGAACAGGTTTTCGGCAGCCTCTTTGGTTGGCGGCTCGCCCGGACGCATCATGCGATAGATTTCGACCAGCGCTTCCAGGCGCGTCTTTGACGGGTCGATCTTCAGTGTGTTCGAAATAAACGGCCCACGATCAAGGTCGTTCACGTACAGCGTGCGAATCGTCTCGATGCCGCCTGCGATCAAAGCTTCAATCAGCTCCGGTGTCAGCTCATCATTCGCAGCCGCGAGCAGCTCGCCGGTTTCTGTATCAATCACATCGTGGGCAAGAATCTTGCCTTCGAGGTATTCAGCCGGAACGGTAAGTTTCTTGACCGTCGATTTTGACATGTCACGAACGTGTTTGGCGGTGATCCGACGACCTTCCTCGACAATGAGTTTGCGGCCGAGCTTGATGTCGAACGTGGCGGTATCGCCGCGAAGACGCTCGGGCACGAGAGCCATCTTGATTTCTTTCCCAGAGAGGAAGAATTCGTTGGTGTCGAAAAACAGATCGAGCATTTCTTCGTTGGTCATTTCCAACGCACGCAGAATGATCGTAACCGGCAATTTGCGGCGGCGATCAATGCGCGCGAATACCGAATCTTTCGGGTCGAATTCGAAATCGAGCCAGGAACCACGGTAAGGAATGATTCTGGCTGAGAACAACAGTTTGCCGGAGCTGTGAGTCTTGCCTTTGTCGTGATCGAAGAACACGCCTGGCGAACGATGCAGCTGCGACACAATAACGCGCTCGGTACCGTTGATGACAAAGGTACCGTGGTCGGTCATTAACGGCATTTCGCCGAGATAGACTTCCTGCTCGCGAATGTCCTTTACCGGCTTCGGAGTACCGCTGGCTTCTTTGTCATAAATGATCAGCCGGACATTGACGCGAATCGGCGCGGCGTAGGTAAGGCCGCGCATCTGGCATTCCTTGACGTCGAATACCGGCTCGCCGAGGCGATAGCTCACGTATTCGAGCGCAGCATTGCCCGAATAACTGACGATTGGAAATACCGACCGGAAAGCCGCATGCAGACCCTGGTCAGCACGCTCTTCAATCGTCTTGTCCGTTTGCAGGAATTTCTTGTACGAATCAACCTGGATGGACAGCAGATACGGAACGTCCATCACAGTCGGCTGTTTGCCGAAATTCTTGCGGATACGTTTTTTCTCAGTGAATGAGTAAGCCATTCAAGAACACCTTCGTTAATTGCAGATGCGCGCAAGCAGCCAGACGAATATCGACTGGCTGCTTGCCCGACTTGTGGACCGTCGGAAGTGCTTGGCTGAGCTGATTATTTCAGCTCAACGCTTGCGCCAGCTTCTTCAAGCTGCTGCTTGACCTCTTCAGCTTCGCTTTTCGATGCGCCCTCTTTGATTGTTGACGGAGCGGCTTCGACCGTGTCCTTGGCATCTTTCAGGCCAAGTCCGGTGATCGTGCGTACAGCTTTAATGACAGCAACCTTGTTACCGCCGAAACTGGTCAACACGACGTCGAATTCGGTCTGTTCAGCCACGGCTTCACCAGCGTCGCCTGCTGCAGGACCTGCAGCGACAGCAACCGGTGCGGCAGCGGATACACCCCACTCGTCTTCGAGCATTTTGACGAGTTCAACAACTTCCATGATTGGTTTTGCGCTCAACTCTTTGAGCAGATCTTTGTTTGACAGTGCCATTTCACTAATTCCTCTAAATTGTTTCCTGAGTCAGGTAAATATTTTCCAGGTTCACGCAGCTTCCTGGCTGCCACGAGCGGACAATGTCCGCGCGAGCATCGCAGAAGGCTCCGCAAGAGTCCGTACCAGAGTGCCCATCGGGGCAACCATCACTCCAAGAAGCATTGCACGCGCCTGATCCAAGGTTGGCAGTTCTGCCAACTTCGTAAGATCTGAGCCCGGCAGCAATAGCCCTCCGACCGACAGCGATACCGCCTGCAGAGCATCATGCTCCTTGGCGAAATTTTTGATAACTCTGGCAGCAGCACCTGGATCATCTTTGGCAAACGCGAGCAAAATGGGCCCCTTGAGTGTGTCTTTCATACACTCAAAATCGGTGCCCTCGACTGCGCGGCGAGCCAGCGTATTTTTTACAACACGCAGGTACACCCCGGCGTCGCGCGCTTCTTTGCGCAACACCGTCATTTCTGACACAGACAAGCCTCTGTATTCAGCCGCAACGGCTGTCACAGAGTCGCCCGCAACCGCGTTTACCTCTTTGACAAGAGCTTTCTTGTCTTCGAGTCTCAGTGCCATTCATTTCTCCTGGCTTACGGTTAAATCACAGATGAAGTTCACACTTTCATCTACCCATTCGGGAACATCCGTTCCCTTGTCGAATGGCAACCGTCACCAGTCAAACTGACTCAGGTTTCACCATCTGCGTAGGCGGTAATTAAGATCAACGATCAGGTTGATCACCTACGGTCTTCGACGATCGCCGCGTCCTTGCGACTATCTACCTAGCCGCCCTGAGGCAGCTCGGCATATTCTTTTACTCAGGCGTCGATTGACGCTCTATCCACTGCCACACCGGGACCCATCGTTGATGAGATGGTCAGCTTCTTGAAATAGGAACCCTTGGCCGATGCCGGCTTGGACTTTTTGAGGTCAGCCAACAACGTTTCCAGGTTCTCTTTCAAAGCCGGCACTTCAAAATCAGCGCGTCCGATCGAGCAGTGAATGATGCCCGCCTTGTCCGTGCGATAGCGCACCTGACCCGACTTGGCATTTTTTACGGCCGTCTCGACATCTGCGGTAACGGTGCCAACCTTCGGGTTCGGCATCAGGCCACGCGGGCCGAGAATCTGGCCGAGCTGACCGACGATGCGCATCGCATCCGGTGTTGCAATCACGACATCGAAATTCAGGTCACCGCCTTTAATGGATTCGGCGAGATCCTCGAGTCCGACGATATCGGCTCCGGCGGCTTTCGCTTTTTCAACGTTTTCGCCCTGCGCGAATACAGCTACCCGAACCGTTTTGCCGGTACCGTTCGGCAGCACCGTCGATCCACGAACAACCTGTTCGGACTTTCGCGGATCCACGCCGAGATTGACCGACACATCGATGCTTTCGGCAAACTTGGCGGTGGCGAATTCTTTGACGAGGCTCAACGCCGTTTCGATCTCATAGCTTGTTTCGGAATCGATTTTTTCGCGCGCAGCTTTTCTGCGCTTGCTATCGGTCGCCATTACTTCACTCCCTCGACGTCGATGCCCATGCTCCGAGCCGTACCGGCTACGGTGCGAACAGCGGCGTCCATATCGGCCGCGGTCAGGTCCGGCATCTTCGTCGTGGCAATCTCTTCGAGTTGCTGACGATTTACCTTGCCAACCTTGACGGTATTTGGCGTGCCCGAACCTTTCTTCACGCCTGCAGCCTTTCTTAAGAGCACAGCGGCCGGCGGCGTCTTCGTAATGAAGGTGAAGCTACGGTCGCTATATACCGTGATGATTACGGGAATCGGCAACCCGGGCTCAGTGCCCTGGGTTTCCGCATTGAATGCTTTGCAGAATTCCATGATATTGACGCCATGCTGACCCAATGCCGGGCCGACTGGCGGCGACGGATTCGCCTGGCCCGCGGGGACCTGTAGCTTGATGTAACTCGCTACCTTTTTAGCCATCGTTCTATCCTCTTCGAGTTCAAACGCCTCTTATTCAGAAGCTCCTCGTACATTGTTTTGACACCGTAATTGCCTGCCGGCGTAAGTCCCCAACGGGGGAAGCAGGCTTCTACGATGCTTTTCTACGATTTTTCCACCTGTCCGAATTCCAATTCGACGGGCGTAGATCGTCCTAATATCTGAACAGCAACCTGCAATCTGCTCTTTTCGTAATTCACTTGTTCAACAACTCCACTGAAGTCGTTAAACGGTCCGTCAATGACGCGAACAACCTCGCCGGGCTCGAACAATACTTTCGGCCGTGGCTTGTCGACGCCTTCTTTGACGCGCTGCAGAATCTGATCTGCCTCTTTCTCCGAAATCGGCGCCGGTCGATCGCTTGACCCACCAATAAACCCGAGCACTTTTGGTACTTCTTTAACCAAGTGCCAGGTTTCGTCATTCATTTCCATTTGCACGAGAACATAGCCCGGAAAAACCTTGCGCTCGCTGCGCCGTTTTTGTCCTTCCTTCATCTCGACAACTTCTTCTGTCGGAACGAGAATCTCTCCGAACTTGTCACCCAGACCCATTCGCTCGATGCGCTCTTCCAAAGAAGACTTCACTTTATGTTCGAAATTCGAATAAGCGTGAACGATGTACCAACGTAAGGGCACGGACATGATTTCTCTAAAATCCTCTCAGGGCCGCCGGGCTAGCCGACAAAATATCGGGTCAACCACAGCAGACCCGAATCTAAAATCCAGAAAAACACAGCCATAATCAGCGTAAACACGAAAACCGCAATGGCGGTTTGCGTCGTTTCCTGCTTGGTCGGCCACACGACTTTGCGAATCTCAACGCGAGAGCCCTGAATGAATTGCCAAAGCCGCTGACCCTGGCTACTCATCATCGCAATGGTTATACCGGCGCCGGTACCGCCAAGCACCAACAACACCCTGATCGGCAACGCCAGTTCGAACTCATAGTAGTAATACGAGTACAGACCGCCGATGATCGCCGCCGCTGCAAGCAGCAACTTGATGAAGTCGAGCCCACCGCCCTGATTTGTTTCTAATTGTGTCGTCATAATCCTAAATGGCAGGCCAGGAGGGAATCGAACCCCCAACCTGCGGTTTTGGAGACCGCCGCTCTGCCAATTGAGCTACTGGCCTTTCTCGTCCTGTCTTATTCCAAAATTTTCGCGACCACGCCGGCGCCCACAGTGCGGCCACCTTCACGAATCGCAAATCTCAGTCCTTCTTCCATCGCGATCGGGGCAATCAGCTCCACGACCATCTGTACATTGTCCCCAGGCATCACCATCTCGGTGCCCTCGGGCAGCTCGCAAGCGCCGGTCACGTCCGTCGTGCGGAAGTAAAACTGCGGACGATAGCCCTTGAAGAACGGCGTGTGTCGACCGCCTTCGTCCTTGGCCAGAATGTACACCTCGGCCTCGAACTTGGTGTGCGGCGTGATCGAGCCGGGCTTGGCCAGTACCTGGCCGCGCTCAACCTCTTCACGCTTGGTACCGCGTAGCAGTACGCCCACGTTGTCACCCGCCATGCCCTGGTCCAGCAACTTCCTGAACATCTCGACACCCGTGCAGGTCGTCTTCTCGGTATCTTTGATACCCACGATCTCGATCTCGTCGCCAATGTTAACCACGCCACGATCAATACGACCGGTCACCACCGTGCCACGACCCGAGATTGAGAACACGTCCTCAACCGGCATCAGGAAGTCACCGTCTATTGCCCGATCCGGCACCGGAATGTAGCTGTCCATCTGCTCAACCAGCTTCAGGATCGACGGCACACCAATGTCCGACTCATCGCCGTCAAACGCCTTCAGCGCCGATCCGATGATGATCGGGGTATCGTCGCCCGGGAACTCGTAGGTCGACAGCAGATCACGCACTTCCATCTCGACCAGCTCCAAAAGCTCGTCGTCATCAACCTGGTCGGCCTTGTTCAGGTACACCACGATGTACGGAACACCCACCTGGCGGGCCAGCAGAATGTGCTCGCGCGTCTGTGGCATCGGGCCATCGGCCGCACTCACCACCAGGATCGCACCGTCCATCTGGGCCGCACCCGTGATCATGTTCTTCACGTAATCGGCGTGGCCCGGGCAATCCACGTGCGCGTAGTGACGGTTCGCACTCTCGTACTCCACGTGTGCGGTCGCGATCGTGATGCCACGCTCGCGCTCTTCCGGGGCATTGTCGATCTGGTCGTAACCTTTGACCTCGCCGCCGTGCAGCTCCGCCATGACTTTCGTCAGCGCCGCTGTCAGCGTCGTCTTGCCATGGTCAACGTGGCCGATCGTGCCTACGTTTACGTGCGGTTTGTTTCTTTCAAATTTCTCTTTAGACATTAGCCTGCCTTCTTCATTATTGTATCGGCCACATTTCGTGGCACTTCCGAATACTTCTCAAATTCCATCGAATACACGGCGCGACCCTGGCTCATAGACCGCAGGTCAGTCGCATACCCAAACATTTCTGCCAATGGCACCTCGGCGCGAATGATCTTACCTGAAGGTGAGTCATCCATGCCCTGCGGCAAGCCACGGCGGCGATTCAGGTCGCCCATGACATCGCCCATGTAATCTTCCGGGGTCACCACCTCGACCTTCATAATCGGCTCGAGCAATACCGGGTTCGCCTTGAGCGCGCCGTCCCGAAATCCCATGCTACCAGCGATTTTGAACGCCATCTCGCTAGAATCCACATCGTGGTACGAGCCGTCGTACAAAGTCACCTTGCAATCGACCACCGGGTAGCCCGCCACGACGCCATTTTCCATCTGTTCCCGAATACCCTTGTCGACCGCCCCGATGTACTCGCGCGGTACCGCGCCGCCAACAATAGCGTTCTCGAATTCGTATCCCGTGCCGGGCTTGCTTGGCTCAATGCGCAAATACACATGACCGTACTGGCCGCGACCACCCGACTGGCGCACGAATTTGCCTTCCTGCTCCACCGTCTTGCGCAGAGTCTCGCGATAGGCCACCTGCGGCTTGCCGACATTGGCCTCAACATTGAACTCGCGCCTCATGCGTTCGACGATAATCTCGAGATGCAGCTCGCCCATTCCGGAAATAATCGTCTGGCCTGACTCCTCGTCCGTATGTACGCGAAACGACGGGTCTTCCTTGGCCAGTTTTTGCAGCGCCATGCCCATCTTCTCCTGATCGGGCTTCGTTTTCGGCTCGACTGCCACCGAAATGACCGGATCCGGAAAATCCATGCGCTCCAGCGTGATCGGCTGCTTGATGTCGCACAGAGTATCGCCCGTCATCACATCCTTCAGCCCAACAGCGGCCGCAATATCGCCGGCGCGTACTTCCTTGATCTCTTTGCGGTCGTTCGAGTGCATCTGCAGGATACGACCAATCCGTTCTTTTTTGCCCTTGATCGGATTGAGTATCGTGTCGCCGGAATTCAAAATCCCCGAATAAACCCGGAAAAACGTCAGATTGCCCACGAACGGATCCGTTGCAATTTTGAATGCCAGTGCCGAAAACGGCTCTGAATCGTCCGCATGGCGCACGACCTCGGCATCGTCTCCATCCGTACCTTTGATCGCCGGCACATCGACCGGCGACGGCATGTAGTCAATAACCGCATCGAGCATGGCCTGTACGCCTTTGTTCTTGAATGCCGAACCGCACATCGCAACGACAACCTCTCCTGTCAGCGTTCGTGCGCGCAGACCCCTGCGTATTTCGCTGCTGTCGAGAACGCCGTCCTCGAGAAACTTGTTGAGCAACTCCTCATCGCCCTCGGCGGCGGCCTCAATCATCTTGTCGCGCCAGAAGGTTGCCTCTGCCAGCAATTCCTCTGGAATATCGCGGGCTTCGTAGCTCATGCCCAGGTCGCTCTCATCCCAGTAAATCGCTCGCATTTCAACCAGATCAATCACGCCCACAAAGGTCTCTTCCGCCCCAATGGGTAACTGGATCGGCACCGCGTTTGCGTTGAGGCGTTCTTCGACTTGTTCGACGACACGCAGAAATTCTGCGCCGGCACGATCCATCTTGTTGACGAATATCATGCGCGGTACGCCGTACCTGTTGCCCTGACGCCAAACCGTCTCTGTCTGCGGCTCGACGCCGCCGACCGCACACAACACCGTGATCGCACCATCCAGAATGCGAAGGCTGCGCTCTACTTCAATGGTAAAATCGACGTGACCCGGCGTATCGATGATGTTGATGCGGTGTTCGTCAAACTGCTTGTCCATTCCGGACCAAAAACAGGTCGTCGCCGCTGACGTTATCGTAATGCCACGCTCTTGTTCCTGTTCCATCCAGTCCATGACGGCCGCGCCATCGTGAACTTCGCCTATTTTGTGCGAGACGCCGGTGTAGAAAAGAACGCGCTCTGTGGTCGTGGTCTTGCCCGCATCGATATGGGCCATGATGCCAATATTGCGATAACGCTCGATGGGGGTTGTACGGGCCACGTGAAGATTCCGGAATACTCTGTCTGTAAAACAGCGCTTACCAGCGGTAGTGCGAGAAAGCCTTGTTGGCTTCTGCCATTCGGTGGGTGTCTTCTTTCTTTTTCACGGCTGTGCCACGATTATCGGCAGCGTCCATCAATTCGTGAGCAAGTCGATGCGCCATCGATTTTTCGCTGCGCTTGCGAGCAGCCTCGATCACCCAGCGCATGGCCAGTGTCTGACGACGAACCGGACGAACTTCTACAGGCACCTGGTAGGTAGCACCACCGACACGACGCGACTTTACCTCGACCATAGGCTTAACATTTTCAAGCGCCGTCTCCAGCACCTCAAGCGCCTTGTCATCGGTTTGCGTGCCTTTCTCCGTAATACGATCAAGCGCACCGTAAATAATGCGTTCAGCAACGGACTTCTTACCGTCGTTCATGATCATGTTCATGAACTTTGCGAGCAAGTCACTGTGGTACTTCGGGTCGGGCAGAATCGTTCGTTTCGGGGCCTGTGATCTTCTGGACATGTTGGGTCTCTTTATATACGCGGCCACTGCCGCGTATTTGCTGTTCTATGATTTGGGGCGCTTGGTGCCGTACTTGGAGCGACCCTGCCTGCGATCGGCGACGCCAGAGCAATCCAGCGTGCCGCGAATCGTGTGATACCGCACACCCGGCAAGTCTTTAACACGGCCGCCGCGAATCAGAACCACCGAGTGCTCCTGCAGGTTGTGGCCTTCACCGCCGATGTAGCTGGTGACTTCATAGCCGTTCGTCAGGCGGACACGAGCCACCTTGCGCATGGCCGAGTTCGGCTTTTTGGGCGTCGTCGTGTACACGCGCGTACAAACGCCACGTTTTTGCGGGCTGGCCTCTAATGCCGGCACCGTGCTCTTGGCGCGCTTCGTCGTGCGCGGCTTACGGACTAACTGATTCACTGTGGCCATGGGGCCCTCACCTTTTTAATCGTCAATACTCAAAATCTGCGCCAAAACGACGCGCGCACCCGACCGCCGAACCGCCTGCGGTTCAGACATCGGATGCTGGGGCTGATCAGCCTGCCCCGGAGTTAAGGGCGGGCATTGTAGAGACGCATACAGCTAGCTGTCAAGCGTCTCCAGCCGATGCGGCACCTGCCACCTCGTCAACCACAGGGTCTTTTGCCGGCTCGTCTTTTGCTGCCGTTTCTTCCGCATCGTCAGGGGATAGTCCCTCGACCATGGCGGCCGCAGCAGCAGCTTCGTCCAGTTTCTTCAATTGATCGGCCAGGTCCTGCTCGCGCGTGCGCCGACGTTCAGCGTGATGCGCGAATCCGGTGCCTGCCGGAATCAATCGACCGACGATGACGTTCTCTTTGAGACCCCTCAAATCGTCGCGCAGACCGCGAACCGCGGCTTCGGTCAGAACTCGGGTCGTCTCCTGGAACGAGGCCGCTGAAATGAACGACTCCGTGGCCAGGGAGGCCTTCGTTATACCCAGCAGAATCGGATCGATCGTCAACAGTTCTTTGCCTTGCGCCGTGAGCCTCTCCGTTTCTTCGAAGAAGCGCGCTTTGTCGATCTGCTCGCCGCGGAGGTATTTACTGTCTCCCGGTGTCGCTACGATGACCTTGCGCAACATTTGACGGATGATCACTTCAATATGCTTGTCGTTGATCTTCACGCCCTGCAGACGGTAAACGTCCTGAATTTCACGAACGAGATAGTCAGCCAGCTTCTCGACACCCTGCAATCGAAGAATGTCATGCGGATTAGGCTCGCCATCGGCGATGGTTTCGCCCTGCACAACCTGCTCACCCTCGAATACATTGAGGTGGCGCCACTTCGGAATCAGCTCCTCGTGGCTCTCGCCGGATTCCTCGGTAATCACGAGGCGGCGCTTGCCCTTGGTTTCCTTGCCAAAGCTGACCGTTCCGGTGTGCTCGGCCATGATTGCCGGCTCTTTCGGCTTCCTGGCCTCGAAGAGATCAGCAACACGTGGCAGACCACCCGTGATATCGCGAGTCTTTGAAGATTCTTGCGGAATACGTGCGATCACGTCGCCCACTGCAACCTTTGCACCGTCACTCATGTTGATGATGGCGCCCGCGGGCAGCGCATAGACAGCAGGAATCTCGGTGTTGGCGAAGCAGATATCTTCGCCCTTGTCATTAACGAGTCGGGCAACCGGGCGCAGATCCTTGCCAGTGCCGCCGCGACTCTTCGGATCGAGTACAACGGTACTCGTCAGACCGGTGAATTCGTCCACCTGTTCCGTGACGGTAATGCCGTCGAGGAAGTCCTCAAACTTGAGCTTGCCCGCCACCTCTGTGACAACCGGGTGAGTGTGCGGATCCCAGTTTGCGACGACCTGACCTGGTTTAACTTTGGCATTGTCTTCGATCGTAATGGTCGCGCCGTAGGGCACCTTGTAACGCTCACGCTCGCGTCCCATGTCGTTGGTGACTGAGATTTCGCCTGAACGCGACACGGCTACGAGATAGCCCTTGTGGTGAGCGACGGTCTTGATATTGACCAGTTTGGCGTTACCCGTGGACTTGATTTCGATATTGTTGGCGGCAGCCGAACGTGATGCCGCACCACCAATATGGAAGGTACGCATAGTCAGCTGCGTGCCTGGCTCGCCAATCGACTGCGCAGCAATAACGCCGACTGCTTCACCGATATTGATGAGATTGCCGCGAGCGAGGTCGCGACCGTAGCACTGGGCACAGATGCCGTAGCGAATTTCGCAGGTGATCGGCGAACGCACAACCACGTGGTCAATCGACAGCTCCTCAAGTTTTGCGACCGTTTCCTCGTCCAGCATTGTGCCGGCGTCATAGGCAACCTTGTCGCTTCCCGGGATCAGTACGGCCTCGGCCAAAACGCGCCCCAGAACCTTGTCCTTAAGCGGTTCGACGATATCGCCGCCTTCGACGAGCGGTGCCATCGCGACACCGTTTTTGGTCTCGCAATCGACTTCGGTAACGACGAGATCCTGAGCAACATCGACGAGTCGACGGGTCAGGTAGCCCGAGTTGGCTGTCTTCAATGCCGTATCGGCCAGGCCTTTACGCGCACCGTGAGTCGAGATGAAGTACTGCAGAACGTCCAGTCCCTCGCGGAAGTTGGCCTTGATTGGCGTCTCGATGATCGAGCCGTCCGGCTTGGCCATCAAGCCGCGCATGCCGGCAAGCTGCCTGATCTGAGCTGCCGAACCACGAGCACCCGAGTCGGCCATCATGTAAATCGAGTTGAAGGATTCTTGCTCGACCATCTTGCCGGCCGCATTCTTGACCATCTCCGTTCCGAGTTTGTCCATCATGGCCTTCGCCACCAGGTCATTCGTCCGCGACCAGATATCCACAACCTTGTTGTAGCGCTCACCATCGGTCACCAGACCGGAAGCGTACTGGTCCTGAATCTCTTTGACCTCAGCTTCAGCAACGGCCAGGATTTCGTCCTTGTTCTCTGGGACGACCATGTCATTGATGCCGATCGAGATTCCAGCCTGCGTTGCAAAACGAAAGCCCGTGTACATCAATTGATCCGCAAACACGACCGTCTGCTTCAAGCCAAGCTGCCGATAGCAGGCGTTGATGACATTCGAGATCGCCTTCTTGGTCATCGAACGATTCACCAGGTCAAAGCTCAGGCCCTCTGGCAGGATCTCTGACAGCAGCGCCCGTCCAACGGTCGTTTCGAGAAGTTTGATCGTCGTCGTCATTTCGCCGTCTTCGTTCGTTTCCGAAACCGGGACCCGAATCCTGACTATCGCCTGCAAATCGACCGCGCCGTTTTCGTACGCACGACGTGCCTCATTGACGTCGGTCAGGACCATGCCCTCGCCGTCGGCATTAATGCGCGAACGAGTCATGTAGTACAGGCCCAATACCACGTCTTGTGACGGCACGATGATCGGATCGCCGTTGGCCGGTGACAAAATATTGTTCGTCGACATCATCAGAGCGCGAGCTTCGAGTTGCGCCTCAATCGACAGCGGTATGTGCACGGCCATCTGGTCACCGTCGAAGTCAGCGTTGAACGCTGTACAAACGAGTGGGTGTAACTGAATCGCCTTGCCCTCAATCAGCAAAGGCTCAAACGCCTGGATACCGAGTCGGTGCAGTGTGGGTGCACGATTCAGCAGAACCGGGTGCTCACGAATAACCTCCTCGAGAATATCCCAGACTTCAGGGCCTTCGCGCTCAACGAGGCGCTTGGCAGCCTTGATCGTCGTTGCCTCACCGCGTAATTGCAGTTTCGAGAAAATGAACGGCTTGAAAAGCTCGAGTGCCATTTTCTTGGGCAGACCGCATTGATGCAGCTTGAGGGTCGGACCAACCACGATCACCGAGCGGCCTGAATAATCCACTCTCTTGCCAAGCAGGTTTTGGCGGAAACGACCTTGCTTGCCCTTGATCATATCGGCGAGCGATTTCAACGGACGCTTGTTCGTGCCCGTAATCGCGCGACCGCGGCGACCATTGTCGAGCAGCGCATCAACCGATTCTTGCAGCATGCGTTTCTCGTTGCGCACAATAATGTCAGGTGCGTTGAGCTCCAGCAGGCGGCGCAGACGGTTGTTGCGATTGATAACGCGGCGGTACAGATCGTTGAGATCTGAGGTCGCGAATCGGCCACCGTCCAGCGGCACCAGCGGACGCAGGTCCGGCGGCAATACAGGCAGTACGGTTAGCACCATCCATTCGGGCTTGTTGCCGGACTCGACGAACGATTCGACCAGCTTCAGGCGCTTCGAAAGTCGTTTGAGCTTGGTCTCGGAGCGCGTTGCACCCATGTCTTCGCGAATCTGCACTATTTCACGCTGCAGATCGATCGTCATGAGCATTGCGCGTACGGCTTCGGCGCCCATGCGAGCATCGAATTCGTCGCCATACTGCTCGAGTGCATCGAGATACATCTCGTCGGTCAGCAACTGGCCGCGCTCGAGCTCCGTCATACCGGGTTCGACAACGACAAACGCCTCGAAGTACAACACGCGCTCGATCTCTCGCAACGTCATGTCGAGCATGAGGCCGATTCGCGACGGCAGCGACTTCAGGAACCAGATGTGTGCCACCGGGCTCGCGAGTTCGATGTGCGCCATGCGCTCACGACGCACCTTCGTCTGCGTGACTTCGACGCCACACTTCTCGCACACCACACCGCGATGCTTCAGGCGCTTGTACTTGCCGCAAAGGCACTCGTAGTCCTTGACCGGGCCAAATATCTTGGCGCAGAACAGACCATCACGCTCCGGCTTGAACGTCCGGTAGTTGATCGTCTCGGGCTTCTTTACCTCACCGAATGACCAGGAACGCACCATGTCCGGCGACGCCAGACCAATGCGAATTGCTTCGAAGTCATCGACCGGGTTCTGGTATTTGAACAGCTTCAGAAGATCTTTCATTAGTCTGTCTCCAGCTCAATGTTAATGGCCAGAGATCGAATCTCCTTGACCAGAACATTGAACGATTCCGGCATGCCGGGATCCATTTCATGTTCACCGTCTACAATGTTCTTGTACATTTTGGTCCGGCCTTGCACGTCGTCCGACTTAACCGTCAGCATTTCCTGCAAGGTATAGGCGGCCCCGTAGGCCTCCAGCGCCCAGACCTCCATTTCACCGAAGCGCTGGCCGCCGAACTGGGCTTTACCACCCAAAGGCTGCTGGGTAACCAGGCTGTAAGGTCCGGTCGAGCGAGCATGCATCTTGTCGTCAACGAGATGATTGAGTTTCAGCATGTACATGTAACCCACTGTTATGTCTCGCTGGAACTCCTCACCGGTACGACCGTCGCGCAGTCGCGACTGACCCGTATCTGCAAGATCGGCGAGCCGTAGAAATCCCTTGATTTCCTCTTCACTGGCACCATCGAACACCGGCGTCGCCGTCGGCACGCCGTTGGTAAGATTGCTTGCTAATTCGAGGATCTCCTCGTCATTAAAGCTCTTGATGTCCTCAACGCGGCCACCGGTCTTGTTATAGATGGTGTCGAGGAATTGGCGGATTTTCGCTACCGATTCCTGCGCCTTGAGCATGCGATCGATTTTCTTGCCGAGCCCTTTCGCAGCCCAGCCAAGATGCGTCTCCAGCACCTGACCCACGTTCATGCGTGACGGTACACCGAGTGGATTCAGTACGATATCCACAGGCGTGCCATCGTCAAGGTAAGGCATGTCTTCGATAGGAACGATCATCGAAACGACACCCTTGTTACCGTGACGACCGGCCATTTTGTCACCCGGTTGAATGCGACGCTTAACGGCCAGGAAAACCTTGACCATCTTGAGCACTCCCGGTGCAAGATCGTCGCCCGCCGTAATTTTCGAGTGCTTCACCTCGAAACGACGATCGAACTCTTCACGCTGTGAATTGAGTCGCTCAAACGCCTTTTGCAGTTGCTCATTCGCGTCGTCATTCTTGAGGCGAATTTCGAACCACTGCTCGCGCGGTATCTCCTCGAGATACGCTTTGGTGATCTTTGATCCGGATTTGAGCTTGTTCGGTCCACCCTGAGCCATTTTATTGGTCAACATGCGCTCGACGCGCTCGTAGATGTCCTCTTCGAGGATACGCAACGTGTCATCGAAGTCCTTGCGGACGCTCTCGAGCTCTGACTTTTCGATAGCCAGAGCGCGCAAATCCTTTTCGACGCCATCACGGGTGAATACGCGAACATCGATAACCGTGCCATCCATTCCCGGTGGCACGCGCAGAGATGTGTCTTTAACGTCAGACGCTTTCTCACCGAAAATGGCACGCAGGAGTTTCTCTTCCGGCGTCAGCTGCGTCTCACCCTTCGGCGTCACCTTACCAACCAGGATGTCACCCGAACTCACTTCGGCGCCGATGAACGCGATACCCGATTCGTCCAGTTTCGCAAGCGCAGAATCACCAACATTCGGAATATCCGATGTGATGTCTTCGGGCCCGAGCTTGGTGTCGCGCGCGACAGCTTGCAGTTCTTCGATGTGGATGGTTGTAAAACGATCTTCTTTGACCACACGCTCCGAGATCAGAATCGAATCCTCGAAGTTGTAGCCATTCCACGGCATAAACGCGACCAGCAGGTTTTGGCCCAGAGCGAGTTCGCCCATGTCCGTTGACGGGCCGTCCGCGAGCACGTCGCCTGCGGCAATCTTGTCGCCGCCCTTAACCAGTGGGCGTTGGTTTATGCACGTATTCTGATTGGAGCGCGTGTACTTCGTCAGGTTGTAAATGTCGACGCCGGCCTCAGCAGCACTGGTCTCGTCGTCATTGACGCGCACGACAATACGCGACGCGTCGACAGAATCGACAGTACCGCCGCGGCGTGCGACGACCGTGACTCCGGAGTCGATGGCAACGATACGTTCCATGCCTGTACCGACCAACGGTGCTTCGGCACGCAGAGTCGGTACCGCCTGACGCTGCATGTTCGAACCCATGAGCGCGCGGTTTGCGTCATCGTGCTCCAGGAACGGAATCAATGAAGCGGCCACCGATACGATCTGGCGCGGTGACACATCCATATAGTTGACGTCCTGTGGGCCGGACACCGTAAATTCGTTCTTGTGCCGTACCGCGACAAGGGCTTCGAGGAATTTACCGTTTTTGTCCAGTTCCGCGTTCGCCTGGGCAATCACGTACTGGCTTTCCTCAATGGCCGACAGGTACTGAATTTCTGCGGTCGCCTTGCCCTTGGTCACCACGCGATA
>Ga0114950_10001751_pt1 | contig 16489 bp, 16 predicted proteins | sample N075metaG_FD_83503 | JGI IMG/M metagenome (GOLD analysis project Ga0114950, IMG submission 83503) | Deep subsurface microbial communities from Kermadec Trench to uncover new lineages of life (NeLLi) - N075 metaG | ecosystem: Environmental > Aquatic > Marine > Ocean trench > Sediment | place... | reverse complement strand
TGGTGGTGCCGGTCGATTGGAGTAGATGGTTAGGCCTCGGCCTTTTTGCGGTGATTGTCGCGTTGAATTATCAAAGCAGCCGTCAGCCTCAAAATCTGAAGTAAGCGGGTAATTCATCACGACGGATGGGTTGCAGGGTGCTCATCGGGTCTTCGCCAAAGTAGATGTCTTCACCCATTAGTTTGCCGTCAGGTGCCGCCGGCCAGACTGTGATGAGCTGGGTATTGCTCAGCCACAGCTCGTGGTGCTCGATGGGCTGGTCAGCAGCGGTGGTGACACCCATCGCTGTCAGGGTGCTGCTTTGGTAAACACTTCGCACTTTACCCTCGGTAATCACGCCACCATCGTCGACCATGATGCGCTTCGCCACAACCTGGAACTGCTGCGCATTGTTGGCAAACATGTTCTGGTAAAAAGCGGCCACTTCGTCGTAGCCCTGCAAGGTTCCGTTTTCCGCTCCGAGGCGCCAGAAGTGGTAAATCGGCTCTGGGGCGAGGGTGGCCATCAGCGGTTCGAACTGGGCTGTTATTTCGGCTTCCATGTGCTTGGCGACTTCTTCCAGCAGACCTTTATGCTTGGAGTTTGCTGTCTGCGTCGCGCGCTCATGTAAAGAATGCCAACTGGCGTGGGGGTCAAATCTGCTGGTCATAATTACCGATTGATTTCAGGCTCACTCTAGATTGTATAATCCTGGGATTCGCGATAACCAGAAATTTTTATGGATATTTTTACCAGCTCGCCAGAATTAGACAATGCCCTGGTGGATCCTGCCAATTGGGCGGATGAAAAATGGCTGCACGATCAGTTTCGTTGGCTGCGTACGAACGATCCTTTGCGCAAGTTAGCGCCGGAAGGTTTTGAACCATTCTGGAACGCCACGCGCTATGCGCATATCAAGGAGATAGAACAAAATAAAAAAGTCTTCATCAATGATCCGCGGCCGGTATTGGGGCCTGCGATGATGCAAGAGATTGTGCAACAGATGTCCGGCCGCAAGCACTTGGTTCGTTCCCTGGTGCAGATGGACGACCCGGATCATACGAAATACCGTCTGCTTACCCAGGGTTGGTTCATGGGGTCGAACCTGCGCAAGCTGCAAGGGCGCGTGGACGAGTTGGCGCGACATTATGTGGACCGTCTTGGCGAGTTGGGTGGAGAGTGCGATTTTGTCAAAGACGTCGCTATTTGGTATCCATTGCGCGTGATCATGTCGATTCTCGGTGTGCCGGAGGAAGACGAGCCGCTTATGTTGAAGCTCACTCAGGAGTTGTTTGGCAGTTCAGACCCTGATGTGAGCCGTTCCTTCGAGATGACCGAATTTATGCAGGTTGTATTGGATTTCGAAAAATATTTCCAGGATCTGACTGCGGCCCGGCGCGCAAACCCCACCGACGACGTCGCCTCGAAGATCGCCAACGCACAGATCGATGGCGAACCGCTCCCCGAACTCGAAGCGAATGGTTATTACATCATCATCGCCACCGCTGGCCACGACACCACCAGTTCATCCACATCCGGCGGTTTACTGGCCTTAATTCAAAATCCTCAGGAGATGGCAAAGTTACAGCGCGATCCGCAGACCTACCTGCCGACTGCCGTCGATGAAATGATCCGCTGGACCACACCAGTGCGGCACTTCATGCGCACCGCCACGCAAGACTATGAAATTGACGGCACGACCATCAAGAAAGGGGAATCCGTCGTGCTGTGGTATCCATCTGCCAACCGCGATGAAGATGTGTTCGATGCGCCCTTCGAATTTCGCGTGGATCGCACCGATGCTAAACAGCTCGCGTTCGGCTTCGGCAGCCATGTTTGTCTTGGCCAACACCTGGCGCGCATGGAGATCTCGGCACTCTTCAAAGAACTGTTGCGCCGGGTTGATGCCATTGAACTGGCCGGTGAGCCCAGGTATATGCAATCGACATTTGTCGGCGGCCTGAAAAGCCTGCCGATTCGGTATCGCATGAAATAGGGGCCCGAGGCGCCGGGAGTTGAATGTCCCCAGACCTGCGTTTACCTCGACTGCGGGTTTTGTTAGCGGAGCTGTGTTTGATGATGATTGAGAAAAAAAGGGGCCGTATCGGGTTAAACTTAGTGTCATTACTGGCGGGTAGGGCGAAAATTATTGACCAACTATCAATTTTGCGCTCATTGGGTACTTGACCAGCCGGCAGTAGCGCGGCACGCGTCGACTATGCTGCGAATTTGCGTAGCATAGATTTGGACAACATCAAAGGCGACAAGACAGTTCGACAGTGGAGACGGGATTTTGCACATGGCTGGATGATTGGACCAGCTACCGATCCAGGATAGAGCTCAATAACGTTTTCCTGGCTAGAAGATGTCTGGTTGCGGCAAAACTTGCCGGCTTGGTAATTGTGGCACGTTGAGGTAGCAGGAAGGGGCTATGGCTGAACATCGAGAAGTGAATTTTGGATTGTGGTACGACTTCCGAAACCCAGGTGGTGAGCTGGATTTCGAAACTCTCTATGCACTGTCACTTGAGCAAATAGCGTGGGCGGAGCAGCTTGGTTATAACTCTGTATGGTTGACCGAACATCATTTCGTGGCAGATGGTTATTCTCCTTCACCCTTGGTCATGGCTGCGGCGATAGGGCAGCGCACCAAGCAAATGCGCATCGGTACGAATCTGATGTTGTTGCCACTTGCCGATCCTATACGGATTGCCGAAGACGCGGCGGCGCTGTCGCTGCTTACGGGTGGACGTTTTGATCTGGGTGTTGGACTTGGATATCGGCAATTGGAGTTCGATTATTTTGCACGCAAGATCAGCCATCGGTCCAGCCTGATGGAGGAGGCCGTGGCCATCGTGCGGCAAGCTTGGTCGGGGCAGCCGATACATCATCAAGGCAGGCATTTTCAAATTGATGGCTTGCAGGTCGCACCCACACCAGTAACGGTACCGAGATTGCTAATGGGCGGCATGGTGGAACCGGCCATAGAGCGGGCGGCTCGAATAGGGGACGGTTTTCTATCGACCGGTGGCATAGGTCACGACCTGTACGTCGCGGCATTGGATAAGCTCGGCAAGGCTCGTTCTGAAGGTGCAATTTTTGCAGGTCATTGGGGAATCATCGCTGCCGATCCGGAGCGGGAGGCGGCTTTGGTGGGCGAATACGCCCTCTACCAGACCAATGCGTATGTATCCTGGGGTGCGTTCGGACCTGCGGAAGAGGTACCATTATTTGTAGATGCCCAGAGTGCATTGCGTGATGGCCTGTATGAACTACTCGACGGTCCGGGGGCGGTACAGAACCTGACCGCAATGCTGCTGGCCTACCCGGAGATTAAGGACATCCATTTCTGGGCGCAGTTTCCGGGTGAATCGATCGACAGTGGTAACCGTCGTATCGAGTATATGGCAACGCATGTTTTACCTGCGGTGCGCAGCAACTTGATTTCGAAACCAGCAGACCCATAACCGCGAAAGGGAGAGATCTATGCAAGTCGGATTATTGATGGTGTTCCAGAATTTCGAGGATGGTGTATCTGACCGCGAAACCTGGGAACGAGATATTCATCTGGCAGGCCTTGCCGAGCCATTGGGGTTTGATGTGCTAAGTGCGGTGGAGCATCACTTTTCGAACTATGCGATGTCTCCAGATAATCTACAGTTTTTGTCGCATATGGCGGCGAAAACCGAACGCATAGGGCTGCTGACGGGTGCGGTGATTCTGCCATGGAACGATCCGTTGCGCGTTGCCGAGCGTATGATCGTGCTGGACCATTTGAGCAAGGGCCGGGCATTGTTTGGTATCGGGCGAGGTCTGGCGCGACGCGAGTACGATGTGCTCGGTGTCGATATGAATGAAGCGCGAGATCGTTTTGACGAGGCAGCGGAAATCATTATCGAAGCCCTTGAGACAGGCATTATCGAAGGCAATGGCAAATACTATAAGCAAGCGCGTACACAGCTCCGGCCGGGACCTTACGCTAGCTTTAAAGACCGGTTTTATGCGGTTGGCATGTCTTCTGATTCCGTGCCGGTGATTGCCCGCCTCGGCGCCAAGATGATGAGCTTCGCCCAAAAGCCCTGGGCGGAAATGGCGCCGCATTTTGACACCTACCGTACCTTGTTCGAAAAAGAGCAGGGCTGCGCTGCACCGGCACCAGTATGCGTAGACTTTTTGAGCTGTGACGAAAGCGCGGAGCTTGCAGAAGCAACTGCGCGCAAGCACATGGCCAATTACTACATCACGGTCATGGAACATTATGAAATGGCCAGCGATCACTTTAAGCAGATGAAGGGGTACGGTGACTACGCGGATAATGCTGCTTTGTTGAAAGATGCAGGAATGGATGAGGCCGCAAATGGCTTTGTCGACATTAACACGTGGGGTACACCCCAGCAGATACTCGACAAAATGGCGCAGCGGCGTGACCAGATTGGTGACTTCGATCTCACCGTGCAAATCAGTTATGGGGGTCTGACCGGGGCTCAAGCAGAAAAGAGCATGCGCTTGTTTGCCGAAAAAGTGCTGCCTGAATTACAAGGTTGGTAAAGGGGTTAAAAAATGAATCGATTTGAAGGAAAACGCGTCATCATCACCGGGGCTGGCTCCGGATTTGGCGAGGCCATAGCCAAACGTTTTGCAGCCGAAGGTGGTCGGGTGTTGGCTGCAGATATCGACGAGCAAGGCATGGCGCGGGTTGCGGCAGAAATTGTAGAGGCTGGTGGCGAGTGTAGCACCCAGGTCTGCAACGTGGCGCATGAGAGCCAGGTCGAAGCGTTGGTCAGCACGGCCTTGGAGCGGTTGGGTGGCATCGATGTGATGGTCAACAACGCCGGCTATTCTCATCACCAGAAGTTGCTGTGGAAAATCACCGTCGAAGATTTTGACGCAGTCTTTGCGGTTAATGTGCGTGGCGTTTTTCTTGGCTGTAAACATGTTATCCCACACATGATCGAAGGCGGTGGCGGCGTTATCATTAATATCGCGTCCATCGGTGCAATCGCGCCACGGCCCGGGGTTACTCCGTATAACGCCACCAAGGGTGCGGTATTAACCATGACCAAGGGCTTGGCCATGGAGACCGCCCGGCACAATATTCGGGTGAATGCGGTCAATCCGGTGGCAGCAGATACCGGCTTCATGAAAGGTGCCATGGGCGTAGATAGCCTGGACGAGGAGACAACTGCTCGACTGGTCTCGACCATTCCACTCGGACGTCTCGCACAACCCCGCGACATTGCGGCTGCAGTGACCTATCTCGCTTCGGAAGATGGTGATTTCCTTACCGGCACATCGATAAATGTCGATGGTGGCCGCAGCGTTTAGAAGCGCATTGCTCCCACATAAGCGTCGATCGTGATAGATTCATCGATTGGCGAACGTTTGAAGAATAATCAGGAGGATCAGCATGGCTGAAGCCGTGGAATACAAGCAAATTGGTACCAGTCCAATTCGGCCAGACGGGGTGGATAAAGTCACAGGACGCGCTCAGTTTGGTGCTGATTTAGTCCTGCCCAACATGATCCACGGCCAGGTGCTGCGCAGCCCCCATGCCCATGCTCGCATAAAGAGCATCGATTTGAGTGGTGCCATGGCCGTCGACGGCGTATTAGCGGCAATTTGCGGCGACGACTTTCCCAGTGTAGAAGGTGGAGAAATCGGCGGCGAAGGCGGTGGCACTGTCAGTGATCTCGCCAAGAACGTCATGGCGCGAGATAAAGCCCTGTATCATGGTCATGCAGTCGCTGCAGTGGCGGCAGTCACTGCAGAAATCGCCACTGCTGCTCTCGACGCGATCAAGGTTGAGTACGAACCTTTGCCGCCAGTACTGGATGTGATCAGCGCCATGGCAGAAGATTCGGTGTTGGTGGATGAGAACAACTACACCAAGTTGCCGGAAAAGCCGGACAATCCAAGCAACATAGCCAATGTTGGCACCCTTGCGCGCGGTGATCTGGATAAGGGTTTTGCCGCCGCAGATATTGTCATTGAACGCGAGTACAAAGTACCCATGGCCCACCAGGGCTATATTGAACCGCATGCCTGTGTCGCCAACATTGACGAAACAGGTCGAGGTTCGGTTTGGTGTTGCACTCAGGGGCACTTCGAATTTCGTTCCCTGACTGCCAAACTGCTCAACAAAGACCTGGCTGACCTCAAATTCATCGCCAGTGAAATCGGCGGCGGTTTCGGTGGCAAGACGGTGGTTTATCTGGAGCCATTGGCGGTGATGTTGTCTGAAATGTCCGGCCGACCGGTGAAAATGACGATGACCCGGGAAGAGGTATTTCGTGCCACGGGCCCGACCTCTGGCACCGTTGCGCGGGTCAAGGTTGGTTTGACCAATGACGGCAAAATTACTGCCGCAGATTCATGGATCGCATTTGAGGCCGGCGCTTTTGAAGGTGCTCCCCACATGCCTGGCATCATGTCCATGTATGCGCCCTACGATCTGGAAAACTTCAAGGTCGAGGCATTCGATGTGCTGGTCAACAAGCCCAAGGTAGCTGCCTATCGAGCACCTGGCGCACCGCAAACCATGCATGCGTTTGAGTGTGCGTTAGATGAAGCTGCAATTGCCTTGGATATGGATCCGCTGGATCTGAGAATGGTTAATGCGGCAGACGAAGGCACACGCGCGCCCTACGGGCCTAAGTTCCCGCCGATCGGCTTCAAGGCGTGCCTTGAGGCGGCCAAGAATCATCCTAACTACACCAAACCAGTGCCGGCAGGCGCCGGGCGTGGGGTGGCTGCCGGATTCTGGTTCAACATCGGCATGCAGTCGTCGGCAGAGATCAATATTAATGAAAATGGCACGGTCATGGTCATTGAAGGTAGTCCGGACATCGGCGGCTCACGGGCTTCAATGTGTTTGATGGCGGCCGAGACCCTGGGTATTGAATATGACAGCGTACGGGCGCAGGTTGGTGACACTGAAAGTACCGGGTTTTGCAATGTAACCGGCGGATCACGCACAACTTTTGCGACCGGCATGGCGGTTGTCCAGGCCTGTGAGGATGTGATTGCCGAGTGCAAGAAACGCGCAGCCATGAGTTGGGGCGTGGATGATGACCAGGTTGAGTGGCAAGACGGTCAAGTGGTCCCGGCACCCGGCGTGAATGCAGATGTGACACCCATGAGTCTGGCAGACCTGGCCGGCAGCGCAGCTAAAACCGGTGGTCCTATTCAAGGCCGCGCGTCTGTTAATGCTCAGGGCGCGGGCGCGAGTTTCTCCATCAACTTTACAGACATCGCCGTCGATCCGGAAACCGGCAAAACGGAAGTGCTCAGTTACACCGCCATTCAGGATGCTGGCACAGCCATACACCCGGCCTATGTCGAAGGACAAATGCAGGGTGGCGCGGCACAAGGTATCGGTTGGGCGCTGAACGAGGAGTATATCTTCGACGACGACGGCGTTATGGAGAATGCGGGGTTCCTCGACTATCGTATCCCGGTGGCTTCCGATCTGCCGATGATCGATACGTACATTGTTGAAGTGCCAAACCCAAGTCACCCTTATGGTGTTCGTGGTGTCGGGGAAACGCCGATCGTGGCGCCACTGGCTGCAGTATCAAACGCGGTTTCTCGAGCAGTTGGTAAGCGTATTTGCGATCTGCCCCTGTCGCCGCCAAATATTCTGGCCGCCCTGGACGATTAGCGCGTGCCTGGATGCACCTTACAAAAAGGGGGCCCGTGGTCCCTTTTTTTGCTTTCCAATTCAGCTTCATGAGCTGCTAGCGCGATGGCAAGAATCGTCTTTCCCGATAACTTTGTAGCGCTCACTGGTGGTGAGCGTGAGTTCAATATCGATGTGGGTGATTACCGCGCTCTGGTGATGGAGCTGAAAAAGCGTTGGCCTCAGCTCGCCGGGTTGCTGGAGAAAACCGCGGTAGCCATCGATGGACAGATATACCAGGACGCATTTCTGGAAACCATAAACACCGACAGTGAGGTGTTTTTCATGGCCCGCATTGAAGGGGGTTAGGTGCGCTATTTCAGTTTGGTGTTGTTGGTTTTGCCTGTCTTCGGGTTGGCCCACCACTCACGTTTGGCCTTTGATCTCGAAGGCAGCATAACGGTGGAGGGCCTTGTCACCGAGGTGGCCTGGACCAATCCTCACTACTACCTGGTTGTTACGCAGGCTACTGAGACGGGAGAAGTAGATTGGACTTTCGAAGGCCATTCGATTCCAGGTCTGGTGCGCAATGGTTGGTCGAAAAACTCATTGCAGGTAGGTGCTCGCGTACGGGTGGTAGCAAATCCAAGCCGTGAGGCAGAGGTGCCTTTTGGCTTGCTCGATTACGTGACCCGTACGGATGGCAAAACATTCTATTCCTTTAAACGCCCGCAAGGTGATGCACCAAAGATTTCACTGCCATTGCAAGCGGCGTCGGGCATGGCGGGGACCTGGCGGCTGATCCGTTCATTGCGGGCGAATTTGGTCAGCATTGTAGAGCCGCCTCGAGATTGGGCGCTGCTGCCGCTTGCTCAAGCCGAAGTTGACATGTTTGATTTGCGCGATGATCCGGCACTGCGTTGTGAGGCATTGGGATTACCGCGCATGTTGACCTGGCCCTATACCCAGCATTGGCAAAGTACAGATGACGGTTTTAATGTCGAAATTGAACATTCAAAAGAACATCGGCGAATCTACTCTCAACGCGACAGTGTGCCGCAGGAAAGAAGTCCCAGCGGTGTATCAATCGGGTCCACTCAAGCGGATGGCAGCTATCTGATCATCACACAGAACTTTCTCCCCCAGTCCTGGGGTAATGGGCGCGGCATTAGTTCGAGTGCCGACAAACGGGTCACTGAGCACTATTCCCTGGAGGACGGTGGCTACAAACTTCATTTGAGCTACACCCTGGAAGACCCACTTTATCTTGTAGATGCTGTCACCAGGACGGCAGAGTTTCGCAAAGTTCATGACTTTACCTTTGCTGAAGATCCACCTTGCGATGTGGCCACCGCAACCCGTCATTTAATCTTCGAGAAGTGACAACAACACCCATCGCTGCCCCGGTAGCTAAAGGTGACCGCATCGAATCTCTGGACGTACTGCGGGGCTTCGGATTGTTGGGTATTTTGTTGCTCAATATTCTTGGCTTTGGCCTGCACTCCGCGGCCTATTCCAACCCCGCTCTGGGGATGTCGAGCAGTGCTGACTTGATCGTCTGGGCAGCTGTCGAGCTGGGTGCCGAAGGGGCGATGCGTTGCCTGTTTTCCATCTTATTCGGTGCTGGCGTGGTGTTGTTTACTAGTACGAAATCCGCCAGTTTGCATTTCAAACGCAATTTCTGGTTGTTGGGGTTTGGTCTGTTCGACGCCTATGTGTTGCTCTGGAGCGGGGACATACTGATTAACTACGCACTGGCCGGTACGTTGTTGTACTGGGTGAGGGATGTGAGTGCCAGACGTCTGATGGTTGCTGCGGGGGTTTTTATTGTGCTCATGTCTGCTTTACATAGCGCTACTCACGCTGGTCTGGGTGCGGCTAAGGGATATGCGCAGATAGCTGAACAAAGTGATGCCGCGGCTACCCTCAACGCCGATGTGATCGACGCCGCCCGGCAGTGGCAAAGTTTTTCCGCGGATTTTCTGCCCACCGAGCAACAGCAAGCGCAGGAGTTGGCGTTGCGTCGTGGCAGCTACGCTTCGGCTTTCTGGTGGAATATGCAAAAGACCAATGAGGTGTTGCTGTTCGTCGTGCCGATATTCCTGTTCTGGGATGCGCTGGCCATGATGCTGCTCGGCATGGCGTTGTACAAATATGGTGTACTTTCCGGCCAGCGCTCAACTGGCTTCTACATCAAGCTCATGCTCGTGGGGTTTTCCGTTGGCCTGATTGTTAACGGTTTCGAGGTTCAGCGTGCTATCGCTAACGACTTTTCTCTGTTGAGCACTCTCGCGCAAACCCAGGTGACCTATCACGTCGGACGCCTTGGCATGGCGATAGGTTACATCGGTCTGCTGGTGATGATCGTGCAACGAGGCTTGCTGCACGGCGGACGATTGGCGGCAGTCGGAAGAATGGCGTTAACGAACTATCTCATGCACTCCATGGTCTGCCTTTTCATTTTTACCGGCGCTGGATTCGGTCTGCTGGGTGAGTTCGACCGCTGGCAACTTTACCTCTTTGTTGTCGCCATCTGGGTCGCGCAACTGCTCATCAGTCCATGGTGGCTGCGCCGTTACCGGTTCGGGCCATTGGAGTGGTTGTGGCGAGGGCTCACCTATGGTGCATGGCCGCAAAATCGAGAGTTCTAAACCGCCAGCCAGGCCTATTGCGGCAATGCATAGGCAATGACACGGCCGCCGGTTTCTGCGGTGCCCAGGCCGGAAACCCCTTCTGGATTGCCAAATCCGCCTGTTGGTGCAACCGTACCGGGTACAGTGACCACCACGTATTGTCGTCCGGTTTTCGGACTCACGTAGCTCATGGGCGTGGCATCCGAGCTGCTACGCAGGGAATCCTGCCAAATTACCTCGCCGGTCATCACATCTATGGCGCGTAGTTTGCCATCCGCTACGCCGCCGATAAAGATCAAACCACCAGCGGTGATGATAGAGCCGGCAGAATAGGGGAAGCCCAGATCGAACAGGCCCATGCCACGGCGCCAGACCACTTGCTGTGTGGTGAGATCTACCACGGCAATTTCTCCATAGGGTGGTTTGAGACAGGGTAGAGATAGCGGTGATGTGAACAGCTGCACCTGTGCAGCAAATGGCGTGCCACGTTGCGGGCCGCCGATACCGTAACCTGAAGCGAATCCTTCGCCCTCTTTGGAACTCATCAGATCCTCTTCCCTGGGGATCATATGAATGATCCAGGGGAGATGCATATTGTTCACGACCATCAACTGCCGCTCTTCGTCGACGGCGACGCTGCCCCAGTTCATGCCACCGGCGGGTCCTGGGTAGTGCAGGGTTCCCTGGATGGACGGTGGTGTCATCGGGCCCTCATAGCGCAGATTGAGGAATGTTTTGCGACAAGCCATTTGATCAAATGGGGTGATACCGAATAAGTCTTGTTCACGAATGAGCGGGTGTGCAAAAGAGGGCATGCCTGTTGAGAAAGGTTGGGTGGCATCGGAGCGTTCACCAGGCAGATCTGTTTGTGGCACTGGCCGCTCAGTTACTTCGGTCAAGGGCTCGCCTGTGGCTCGATCGAGCACAAACAGTTCCCCTCGTTTAGTCGGCACGATGATGGCTTTGCGCTTAACGCCGTCTTCTTCTCCAGCAAGCGTCAGGTCGACGAGCGTCGGTTGGGACGGTACATCATAGTCCCAGAGGTCGTGATGGGTGGTCTGAAAGTGCCATCGGGTCAGACCCGTCCTGGCATCGATGGCGACGATAGAACTGGAAAATTTGTCCATGACTTCTGAGCGGTGGCCGCCAAAGTAGTCTGGGGTAGCATTGCCCGTGGGCACGTAGACAAGGCCCAGTTCGTCATCCGCCGAAGTCAGGCTCCACACATTGGGTGTGCCCCGGGTGTAGAAACTGCCTTCAGGAGGCAATGAGGTTTTGCCCTCACGGCCGACATCCCACGCCCACAGTAACTCACCGGTGCGTGGATCATAGCCGCGCACCACGCCGGATGGTTCCACCGTTTCCTGATTGTCCGCGACCCAGCCACCGATTACCAATGCACCGCTGGCAACGGTGGGTGGCGAGCCAGCAAAATAGAAATACGGTTTTACCTCGCCCATACCGGCGAGCAATGAAATCTGCCCGGCGGTGCCAAATTCGTCGCAGGGTAGCCCGGTAGCCATATCCACTGAGATCATGCGTGCATCTGTGGTGGCCGTGTAGATGCGTTCTGCGCAGTGTTCGCCTATTGCGCGCTCCGGGATGTGGTAATAAGTCACACCACGGCAATTGCCGAGGATGCCGAATGGGGGGGTGTCGTTTTCAGGATCGAAACGCCAGCGTTCGGCGCCGGTGTCGGCATCCAGAGCAATGATCACGTTCTGCGAAGTGCACAGGTAAAGCCCATCTCTTATCTGGATCGGCGTGCCGCTGAAGCGGCCGATCCTGCTGGTATCTGCCTGCCAGACCCGGGTTAGTTCGCCAACATTGTCTGTATTAATCTGTGCGTGGGGCGCGTAACGGGTACCTGCGTTGCTCGCGCCATATACCTGCCAGTCCGGTGGGTTCTGAGCAGTGCCGTAGCTGGTGTCCGCGACGGCAAGCACAGGACTGCTGAGCAAATTGAAGGTCATCGCAACAAGCACCGCAACGCTACTTACCGCGCAAACTTGTACTGTGCGCATGCTGAACAGTGCGGGCATATCGTCGCCCCACAGGCAGCGTCGGATGATCGGCGCGCAAAGCCACAGCGAGAGTAAGCCAACCATCCAGATTCTCGAACCCACCAGCCAGAATTCGGTGCCGGCCTCGTAGACCGCCCAGGAAAGGGTTAACAGAAGGGCAACTGCAAACAAATAGAACCCGGCAGGATGCGCTCGCCACAATCCCACTGCGCTGAGCGACATTAATATGCCTGCACACAAGTAGTAGGGCGTACCCCCCTGCAAAGCCAGTTCCGCGCCCATCAGTGCCATCGGCAGGCCGATGATACCAATGATAAATGCGGTGATCCTTAACGCCCATTTGCCTTTCATTAACGTACTACCCTGATTTGCTACCTTGTCGAACAATATACACTAGCATTCCCGGCTCGAGCCCGTCGTGCCTTTTGGACGCTGGCGTGGGGTAGCATGTAAGATTGCCTTATGAGCGATAGACCTGTGTTTTTGTGTATATGAGAATTATAGCCGGGAGGGTATATGGGGGATGATCCCGAGCAGTTGTTAGTAAACAACCGGGCATGGGCGACACGAATAGAAAGCGAGGATCCAGGTTTTTTTCGCCGTCTGAGCGCCCAACAAAGCCCACAGTATCTCTGGATCGGGTGCTCGGACAGCCGTGTACCGGCGAACCAGATCATCGGCCTGCCCCCAGGAGAGATTTTTGTTCACCGCAACGTCGCTAACGTGATCCTTCATACTGATATGAACTGCCTGTCGGTCGTAGAGTTCGCTGTGAAAGTGATAAAAATTCGCCATATTATCGTCTGTGGGCATTATGGCTGTGGCGGCGTGGAAGCCGCCATGAAAGGTCAAAAGACGGGCCTGGTAGACCACTGGTTACGTGGTATCCGCGATCTTTATGAAATGCATCAGCAAGAGCTTGACGAACTCGAAGAGAGTGCTGCGCTGGCGAGATTGTGTGAGTTAAACGTACTGCGTCAGCTACGCAGCCTTTGCCAGACCAGCATTTTGCGCGACGTTTGGGATGAGGGACAGCACCTCACTGTGCATGGCTGGATATACAGCATTGAAGACGGACTGTTACACGACCTGGGCGCCAACGTGGATGCTGAATCCGACCTCAGCATGCTGGATAGATCTTAACTTTAATAAAGCCATGATATGACTATCAGGTTGCCTTGAGCCTGAAGCCGACCAGGCTGACTTTGTACGTTGTGGGATTACCGTGATACACCACGGTTTTGTCGTCGGCCTGGAACATCAACACCGCTTGTCGGTCGCCTGCCAGGTTGACGACATCGCCGCACTGCAGACCTTGTTTTTCGATGTGTTGCAGCAGGGTTTGGCCTAAGGTACGCAGGTGAGTTGGGGCCAAACTGACGCCGGCAAGCCAGCGGTTGTCACAGATGGCGATGAAACTGCGGAAGTATTTTGGTCGCTGCAAATCACGTTCTGAAATGTCCAGTTTGCCTTGTTCGACGATACCTGGGCCTGCTTGCAGAGCACTGTAAAAAAGTTCTCGCTGATAAGATTCACGATGAACAACACCCATTCCCGCATCGTTGATACCGAGTATGCGGGTATAACCATGGCCTTGGACCGGGCTCAGAGTTTTGCCGTTTACTTGTAGCAGACCGACGGGTTCGAGCGTATGCAGTTCTGAGACGAAACCACTACCGATGACGGCAATAAAGTTGTTTTCGAGCATGGCGTTTTGCGCGGACACACCCTTGTTGGGCTGTCCGAGAAGAACAGGTTCCACTCGCGTTGCATCAATGTCTAACAACAGTAGCGCGTTCTCCGCGATGCCGATAATTTCGGCTTTTATGCCATTCGCGTTAGTCGCCATAACCAGTTCGCGCACATCTCGCTGGGTAACTGGAATCGTGCTGAAAGGCACATCTAGAGTTGGTCGCGTACTCTTGACCACCCCGGAGGTGTCTTCGTCACAAGCGCCCATGCAAATAGCCAGAAAGAGAAGCAGCGCAAGTCTCATGCCGATGCCTCAATTTCCTGCTCAAATTGAGTTTTCCAGGTCGCCATCAAACCTGCATAGTCAGGGTCAGACCAGCGCCGGTGATGTCCTTTCGCGTAGGCGAGAGCATTTTCATGGTAGGCCATGGCATTTAACTTATTACTCACATAGTTGTTGCGCTGTGCGACAACTTTGCCGGGCACCCCGGCAACCACAGAATTAGCGGGGATGCGGCTTCCTTCAATGACAATGGTATGGCCAGCCACGATCGAGTTGTCGCCAATCACCGCGCCGTCCATGATGGTGACACCAATACCGAGCAGACAGTTATTGCCGATAGTCGCGCCATGCACCGTGCTGTGATGCGTGATGGAACAATAGTCGCCGATAATACTGGCGGCGCCGCCGACGTGGATCATGGCGAAATCCTGTACGTTGCTGAAGCTGCCGATCTCAATGTAGTGAGATTCCGCCCGCATCACCGCGTTGGGCCAGACGCTCACACCTGCAGCGAACCGGATGTCGCCGTACAGTTGTACGCCGGGTGCTTGAAATATGGTTTCAGGCAACGCATGGGATCCTTTATCAGCCATTCTCAGGGGTTGCTATCAGAGTAATTCGTGGGTGTTTTTTTGGTGCCAGCAGAGCGTTCAGCACTTCGAATTTGAGCTTGATGCTGGCTGTCATTTTGCCTGGCTTGAAGGCTATCGTGGTGACCGTATTTGGTGCCACCACGAATCGGTCCGCGTGGTGCATCAGCGTCATTTTAGTCAGATTTCGCAATTCGAAACTCGCGTCTGAGACATTAGTAATGCTGACATCCAACACCTGAGTATCGTCGCGATAAGACGATGCACTGACACGCAAAGAAGCATCCAGCATCGCCGTCATCTCTGGTTTTCGACCTATCAGTAAATTCTTAAACCAAACCAGGGTCCGCCCGGCGAACAGTGCTTCACGCAGAGCAGCGCCGCTCTTTTGCGTTGCCAGCACCAGGTTGACAGGCCGGTGTCCCCCCAGGTGTGGTTTGTAGTCCCAATCTATGAGGTCGTGCACGTCGGAAACGCCGATCATGGTCAGATTGTATTTTAAAGCTATAGCGTGGGATTCGGCGGAGTAATCCTGACCGTTCACGATTTCGATGCCATGCAGTTTGCCGGCCTTGGCATTGGCGCGGTGGAAATTATTCATATGCGCAATACCATCAGGTTTTTGTACCGTCCAATAAGGGTGATTCCAGAACACAAAAGCACCTTGGTCGTTGGCGGCATCGACAGCATTCTGCGCAGGCCACTTGGTGGCTTCGTTGTAATAAGCAGTGGCATCGGCGGCGTCTGCCGGTGGGTTTTCCACGCTCAGTAGCTGATTAGCATCTTTGATGAAAACGGCGTTGATATGCCCGGCAGGAAAGTTACGGGTTATTTCCGAACCAGCAACGATCAACAGTTCTGATCCTGCTGCCGCCGATTGCGCTTCGATGAAGGCCCGATTGCGGTCGTTATGGGGAATATCCAGGCGGTGGGGCTGATACTCCAGGTGTTCGGTGATGGCCAGCGCATCCAAGCCGTCGCGCAGTGCTTCGGCAACGCGTATTTTGGGCCACACGTGGCCATCGGAAAAAACACTGTGGGTGTGCAGGTCCACTACCAGGGTTTTGTATTGGGCTGTGTCAGGAAAGACAATGTGGCGTGCGGGCGAGTCAGACACCTGCCCGGAGCTGGCTGGCCCGTGGGCGAAGCTGCCGGGGATGAAAGCGGTAAAAAAAATGGTGGTGGCGGTGCTGAGTAATAATTTTCTGTTCAATGAGTATCCCCGGAAAATGCTTTGTGCTGGAGCTCAGATCATACTGGTGTGCCACAAGTTTTCCACACACGTGTGTGGGTTTCTAACGGCGTATCAGGCGTCGGTTGATCCACAGCACAAAGAAAAATAATGGGATATAAACCACCAGCGTGAACTTGTAAGGCAGCGAGGGTTCAATCTGGTACATGAAACCACCCAGTAAAGGGCCAATAGTGAACCCCAAAGGCCCACAAGAACCGGCAATGCCCATGCTGGCGCCTTGCAGAACCATCGCCCCCATCAGCATTGCCTTGCCATCAGCCACAGCCATGCAGGCAAATGAGACAATGAGCAGCGGCATGGCCGATACGCGAGATCATCAGCGCGTAAAAACCCACTGCCGGTACCAACACCCCGATCAGGGTGGCATGAAAGGCAGAGGCAAATACAGTTGTGCCGACCACGTAACCGGCCCCAGC
>Ga0114950_10001749_pt1 | contig 16490 bp, 14 predicted proteins | sample N075metaG_FD_83503 | JGI IMG/M metagenome (GOLD analysis project Ga0114950, IMG submission 83503) | Deep subsurface microbial communities from Kermadec Trench to uncover new lineages of life (NeLLi) - N075 metaG | ecosystem: Environmental > Aquatic > Marine > Ocean trench > Sediment | place... | reverse complement strand
CTGCTCTCCGAGGGACACGCCCTGGTGGAGGGTGTCCCGGGCCTGGCGAAGACAACGGCCATCCGCACGCTGGCCCAGGTGCTCGGCCTGGGGTTCGGCCGGATCCAGTTCACGCCGGACCTGCTGCCTAGCGATCTGCTGGGCACCCCCGTCTTCGTTCCCGACCAGCGCAGCTTCGTGATCCGACGCGGACCGATCTTCGCTCCGGTGCTGCTGGCCGACGAAATCAACCGCGCGCCGGCGAAGGTCCAATCCGCCCTGCTCGAAGCAATGGAAGAGCGACAGGTATCGATCGGCGACGAGTGTTTCAAGCTCCCGGACCCGTTCTTCGTGATGGCGACCCAGAACCCGGTGGAGCTCGAGGGCACCTACCCGCTCCCGGAGGCGCAAATCGATCGCTTCCTGGTGAAGCTGGTCGTTCCCTACCCGACAGAAGAGGAAGAGCGTGCCATCGTCGAGCGAGACGCCGAACCAGAACTCCGGGTCGAGGCCATCGGGAACGCAGACACCGTCCGAGCGCTGCGCGCTGCGGCTCGCGCGGTGCACGTCGCGGACAGCGTTTCGGAATACGCCGTCCGGCTGGCGCGCGCCACGCGGGACCCGGCGGAGGCGGGCGTCAAGTTCAAGGGCACCGGCTCGGCGCAAAGTGTCGTAGCCCTGGGCGCGTCACCGCGCGCTTCGATCTATCTGGTCCGCGCGGCTCGCGCGCGGGCGCTGATCGACGGTCGCCAATACGTCACGCCCTACGACGTGAAGCTCGTCGCACCCGATGTACTGCGCCATCGTGTGGTCGTGAGCTACGAGGCCGAGGCCGACGGCATCGATTCTGAAATCATCGTCGACGCCGTCCTCACCGCCGTGGAGACCCCGTGATGTCTCGCGGAAGGCGAACAACGTAGTGTCGTTTCTCGAGAGATTCCGTCCCGCCACCGACACGACGAACCCGGTTTCGGCCGCTGATCTTGCGCGCGCAGCCCGGTTGCTGGCGGTTCGAAGCCGCCGTGAAGCGACGGGCCTGTTCGCGGGCAACTACGTCAGTGCGTTTCGCGGCAGCGGTCTCGAATTCGAGGAATCGCGCCCCTACATGCCGGGCGACGACATCAGCATGCTCGACCGCAACGCGACGGCCCGAACCGGTGATCTCTTCGTGAAGCGTTTCCGGCAGGAACGCAATCAAACCCTGATCTTCGCACTCGATGGTTCGGCTTCCATGCACTTCGGAACGACGGGAACAACCAAGATCTCGACCGCCGTCCAGGCCCTGGCCCTGCTCACTTCGTCGGCTGGTCGCGCCGGCGACCGGACGGGGCTGATCTGTTTCGGCGCAAGCGGACTCATCATCGTGCCTGCCGGGCGCGGCCGCAGCCACGCGATGCGCGTCATCCGGGCCGCCGTGACCGCTGCCGAGACACCGGCCGGAGCGACCCGGCTGGCTCCGATGTTTCGAACGCTTCGCAGTGGCGAGCGTCAACGTGCCATCGTGATCGTGCTTTCCGACTTTCGCGATCCGGTGCTTCTTCCGTCTGGAACCCGACCCGCACGCCTGCGGGGCGAGCTGGCCGAGCTTGCGCATCGCCACGACGTCATCGCCGCCGTGCTGACCGACCCGGTCGAGGAGGAGCTTCCGAGAGTCGGACCGCTGCGAGTTGGTGCACCGGACGGTCGTGGCGCAATCCACGTCATCAACACCCACAGTGAATCGATCCGTCGACGCTATCGGGCCGAAGCCGAAGCGTGGCGACGACGCGTCGATCGCGAAGTTCGCGGAAGCGGCGCCGAGATCCTCCGACTTCGAACCGACTACGACCCGCTGCAAGCGCTCGGGCGTTTCTTTCGCGAGCGGGCGGCTCGACGGGCGACTGCATGACCCGCCGGAGTCCGCGTTCGTCCCGAGCGGCCCTCGTCCTCTGGGCCGCACTCAGCCTGGGGGCTGCCGCCTGCGACGAGCCCGCCCCGACGGCCCAGCACTCTGCACCCGCCCACCCCCACGCGACCCTCATACTGGAGCCGCCGCAGCTAAGAATCGGCCAGGTAGCCACGCTTGAATTGGTCGTCGTCACGCCTCCGGAACATTCCGTTCGACCCGTCGCAGCGCCGACCGAGGTGCAGGGTCTCTGGATCCTGGCCGCAGAAGTCCAACCCGTCAGCAAGGAATCTACCCGCTGGATCCACCGCACCGCGCTGCGGGTGCGAGCGCGCAGCATCGGTGAGTTCACGTTCCCAGCCATGAGCGTCGAAGTCGAAGCGCCGGATGGCGGAATCGCAGCGCTGGCCGTCGATGCGCTGTCCATCGAGGTGGTTTCGATCCTGCCAGAGATTCCCGACCGCATCACCCCCTACGGGCCTCGACGATTTCCGCCGACCGAGACGAGCACGCCGATCTGGGGACCGGCTGCCGCTGGCGCCATCGGCGCCCTGGCGATCGTTGGACTGGTAGCTCTCGCCCATCGACAGCGGCGCTCGGGTTCGAAGCCGGACGGTACGACTCCCGACCCGCCGCTGACGGCGTCCTGGGTGCTCGGAAAGCAAGACATCCAATCCGCTCGAGATCGAGCGACCAGCCACCCGTTCGAGGCCGCCGGCGCCGCATCCCTGGCCATGCGTCGCTACATGACCCGTCGCTACCCATGCAGGGTGACGGGCCTCACGACCCAGGAACTGGTCGAAACCGCGCCTCCCTTCGCCGCGACTTCACGATGGCCCGTGTTCGTCGACCTACTCGAGCGGCTCGACAGATTCCGGTTCCTCCCCGCCGACGATCCCGGGGTGCGCGAGCGGTTGACGGAGAGCCTGGGCGCGCTTCTCGATGGTTGTGACGCCTTCATCGAGGATTCGACACCCCCCGAGGAACGTTCGTGACAGAGCTCGCCTGGGGCGGGTTGCGCGCCATGGGCATCGATGCGTTCGACCGACCGAGTTGGCTACTGGCCGGACTGGTAGCGGGATTGCTCTGCGCCATTTGGGTCCTCCGACAGCGACCGGCCGTACTGGGTCTGCCGAGCGTCGCCGAGGCCCGTCGCGCCGGCGCCCGGCGCTTCGACTTTGCCAGCGGCTGCGGGCTGGGCCTCAGGGTCGCGGCTCTCGTCACCCTGGGCGCAATACTGGCCTCTCCGGTCGGCGTACACACGTCGCCGCCCGAGCCGGGGTTCGGCCTGGATCTCGTCCTGGTGCTGGACGCATCTGGAAGCATGCGCGCGCTCGACACGCAGGTCGAAGGCGAGTGGCGCAGCCGGCTCGATCTCGCTCGCATGGTCGTGTCCCGATTTGCCAAGCGTCGGGTCAACGAGGGAGACCGGGTCGCGCTGGTGGTCTTTGGGGATTCGGCGTTCACACAGTGTCCACTGACCAGCGACGGCCGTCTATTGGCGGCCGCGCTATCCCGGGTGGAGGCCGGCATCGCCGGCGAAGCCACCGCTCTGGGAGATGCTCTGGCCCTCGCCGTGAAGCGCGCCACTGCGGCCGCTGGTCAGGCGGCTCTGGGACGGGTCGCCGTGCTCCTCACCGACGGCCGAAACAACGCGGGTTCGGTCTCAGTCGAGGTCGCCATCGCCCTCGCGACGAGCGCGGGTCTGCGGGTCCACACCGTCGCGATCGGCTCGGCCGGCGAGGAAGTGGCCATGCAGAGCGACGGGGCGGTGGCCGGCCGAGGGCTTCGATTCGAACGCCACGACGTGGACACCCGGACCCTTGAACGCATCGCTTTGGAAAGCGGCGGGCGTTTCTTCGAGGCGCGTCGCGCCGGTGATCTCGAAGCCGTGTACCGCGAGATCGACGCGCTGGAGCGCGTCGAACGCCCGATGCCGCCCAGAACGCGTCGCGAAGATCGACCGCAGCCGCTGCTGGCGCTGGCCGGCGGGCTGCTGCTGTGCGAGATCCTCATCACGCGCGTCTTGCGCAGGCGGATGCCGTGATGCCGGAGACCTGGACGCGCGCCTTCGAACATCCGGAGTGGTGGACGGCCGTCTGGATCGGCCTGCTCACGGCGGGAACGGCTGTGAGCCTGGCCCGATGGACGGCGCGAAGACGCAGACGGCGGCTGCGAGCAGCCACGCGTCCGGGCCTTCCCCTCGCTCGCGACGCCGCTCTGCTGCTCGCACTCGCCTGCATCGGAGTCGCCCTGCTGGGACCGCGGCTGGGGACGCGCATGATCCGGACGACGGCCAGCGGCGTCGACGTGGTGCTGCTCTTCGATCTGTCTCGCAGCATGGACGCGACCGACGTACCGCCCAGTCGGCTCGACCATTCGCGCCGGGCGGCCCTCGATCTGCTGGCCCGGCTCGGGACCGGCGACCGGGTCGCATTGGCCGCCTTTGGCGATCGCGGCGTGCTGCTCACGCCACTCACCCCCGATCGCGACGCGCTCGTCGAACTGGTGGGCGCCCTCGACACGTCGCTGATCGAGCCGGCGGGGTCGAATCTCGCGGCCGGTGTCCGCGAGGCCGTCGAGGCCTTCGAAGCCGGAAGCGAGCGGCCCCGCATCGTGGTCGTCCTGAGCGACGGAGAGTCACCGCTTGCGGGGCGCGCACTGGGCATGGATGCAGCGATCGCTGCGGATGTGCGCATCATCGCCGTCGCGATTGGAACCGAGGCGGGCGGCCGGATTCCTGACCATGGTCTGCCGCTGCGCGACGAACGGGGACACGTCATCGTTTCCCAGCGAAACAGCCAGCGTCTCGAGCGACTGGCGACCGTGACCGATGGCAGCGTGTTCTCGGCCGACGCCTGGGGAAGGATCGACGGCGCGGCATTGAGCAGTGCGGTCCGGCGCGACGTCGGCAACACGCCGGGCGCACCCGTCGAGCGCCGCGTCCGAGCCGTGCGCGTCGCACCCCTGGCGGCACTGGCGTTCGGTCTGATGCTGATCGAAGCACTCCAGCCGCTCCGATTGCGAATCAGGAGGAAGCGCTCGCCCGTGCGGCGAGCGGCACTGGCGACCGCGATCATTGCGATCGCAACTCTCGGCATCGCCCCTCCCACGCAGAACACCACGCTGAACCTGCTCGAGGCACGGCTTCGCCATCATCCAGGCGATGTGAGACTCCTCGTCGAGCTGGGTCTGGCCCGCCTCGAACGCGGTCGGCAGCAAGCGGCACAACGCGCGTTCCTCGCAGCGGCGCTCAGTACGTCGGACCCAGAGCTGGCCGCTCTCGCCTATTACAACCTGGGCGTCGCCGCGCTCGAGGAGGGCTCCTACGACGTCGCCCGCGACGCCTTCTTCGATGCGTTGGCGCTACGCCCCGGCGACCGCAGGGCGCGCTTCAACCTGGAGTGGAGCTTGGCGGCACTGAGCGCCGAGACGCACAAACCCGATTCGAAGTCGTCGCGTCGCCTCGCCGCCAAGCGGGAGCCCGGCGCACCCCGCAGGCAGGAAGAGGAACCGGAGACGACCGAAGCGGGCAGGTCCTCCGAGACCGAAACATCGCCGCAGCCTCTCGACCCGGAACGTCGCGATCGCTGGCTGGCCCGCGTCCAGGACGACCCAGCCGCCGCACTGCGTTCGGCTGGGAGAGCTTCCGGGCGCCCACTAAAGCGCAAGCGGATCGTCTGGTGAGACGTGTCGTCGCGCTCCTCCTGGTCCTGGCACCCGGTGTGGCCGGCGCGCTTCCACCCCTTTGCCGCGTGATCACTTCGGTCGAGCCGTCAACGGCCGTGGTCGACCAGCAAGTGCTCCACCGTCTTTCAATCGAATCCCGCAGCGACGTCGACCGGATCGAATGGTTGACTCAGCCGACCTTCTCCAACGTTCGCGCCGAACGACTGCCGGGTCTTCCGGAGACGGGCAAGCGCAGCGTCGATGGCATAGAGCTGCGTCGCCGGGAAGAGCATCGCGCGCTCTTTCCCGAACGACCGGGAACCTTGACGTTCGGGGAAGCAAGCCTGCGCTGCTTCTCGGCCCACGAAGTGACAGATGTTCGTGTTCCTCCGGTCACCCTTCGGGTCGCTGAGCTTCCACAGGCGGGCCGGCCTGAATCGTTCACGGGAGTCGTCGGAGCCGTCTCGATCGTTTCCCGGGTTGATCGGACCCGGACAGAACTCGGGGGAAGTGTGCGCCTCGAAGTCACGATCCAGGGAGGCGGAAACGTCTGGGACGCGACGGACCCGCTGGCCCAGGATATAGACCTTGAAGGCGCCGGCCTCTTCCGGCACCGGCCCGAGCTCGAACTCGAACGTGGAACCAGCCTGATCGCGCGCCGCCGTTTCTTTTACGACATCGTGCCGAGACGAACCGGAAACCTCAGAATTCCCGCGTTGCGAATGGTCTATTTCGATCTCGACAGCGCACGCTTCGCCGAAGCGGTCTCCGACCCGACCGACATCACCGTCGTCGACCGCCCGATTGCGCCGGTCGCGCAGGGTGACGCCGCCGCTCCGGATCTCCTCGCCGATGAAGCCGGGCCGTCGGCCCCGAGGGTTGAGTCCTTGGGGGCCGGTTCGAATCGCGTCATCCCGCTACTCGTGGGGTCGGTGGGGCTCGTGGCAGTCGCCGGCATTGGAATCTGGTTTGCGCGATCACAGCTCCGATCCAGTGCCAGCCCGTCTTTGGCTGAGGTACGCCAATCGCTCGGCGCTCGGGATGGAGCCAGGGCCGCCGCCTTGCTGCGAGAAGCCGTGCGCCAACTCGTTCCCGACGCTGAAATCGGGTCGCCTGACGAAATCCTGGCCAAACACGCTCTCGATTCGAGGGCCCGCAGCCTCGTCGAGCTCTGGGCGCGAGTCGAGCGCGCCCGCTTCGACCCCACGTCCGAGCTCCCGCCCGCTGCCGCGGTAGACGAACTCAACCCGCCGCCTGGCCCAAGGCGGGCGTGAGCCAACACGGGCGCCGCAGCAGTCTCGCGTCGGACTGCTGGGCCTCAGGATCCGGAGAGGATCGTTTCCACCCGCTCGGCTGCTTCCGGTGTGTTGACGTTGGTGAGCGCCGTGCCCGACGGATCGACAACAGCGAGTTCCGACGGTCCGAAGTAGGAGCAGTCAACCACCTCCAAGACGTCGCGAAGCTTCAGCGCTCCGCGCTCGAGGCGACCGAGGGCCACGGGCAGCACCGTCTCCTTGCGGTAGATCGCGCACAACGGATGGATCCCATCGGTGGTCTGGGGCACCACGACGTCGGCTTCGGGCCACGCTACGAGCGCGAGTAGCACGTCCAGCGTCATTAGCGGCAGGTCCGTCGCCACCACCAACAGGCGCGGAGCCTGAGCCGCTGCGAGCCCAGCCACCAAGCCTCGTAGCGAGCAGGCCGGCCCGTCCGGATCTTCTACCCGCAGCCCGGGCAGCTCGTCGGGCGGGTCTCCGCCGACGAGCAGCACCTCGTGACAGAGCCCCGAAACGATGCGCGTCATGCGCACATCGTTTCGCACGCCGCCAATGGACAACGACGCCTTGTCGCGGCCCATGCGCATCGAGCGCCCACCCAGCAGCACCGCCGCGGCGACGTTTGCGAATCGGCCCCGGGCCTCGGTCCGCTGTTGTTGCATGCGGCGCTTCAGAACCCGGGCGAGTCAGCGGCCAGGAAGTCTTCGTCCAACACCTGCACGCTCGCCATCTCTCCTTCAACGAGTTCGCTCGCCTCGGCCGGAAAGATCAACAACCCCTGGGCGAGACTCATCGATCGGAGAACACCCGAACTTTGATTGCCCGTTGAGTTCGCCACGATCTGTTCTCCATCGCGTTCGAGCTCGACCCGTACAAAGTGAATACGTCCGGGCCGCTTGCGAAGCGTCTCCACGAGTCGCGCCTGGACCAGCGGACGGTACAGGGTCGGGTGACCGGCCATGCGGCGAAGCGCGGGTCTCACGAACTGCTCGAAGGTGACCATGGCCGACACGGGATTGCCCGGCAATCCGAACACCAGAGGCCCAGAATCGTGGCTGAAACGTCCGAACGCGAACGGGTAGCCGGGCTTGATGTTCACACCCCAGAAGAGCAGGGTGCAGCCGAGCTTTTCGAGCACGTTGCGAACATAGTCGCGGTCACCCACCGACACACCGGCCGAGCTCACGAGGACATCGGCGCGAAGTCCCGCGCGGAAGTGCCGCTCGATGTCGTCGGGATTGTCGCGGGCGATGCCGAGGTACGTTGGGTCCGCACCCGCCAGCCGGCACTGGGCGGCCAGTGAATACGAATTCGACGAGACGATGCTTCCGCCCTCGATCGCACCGTCGGGCTCGACCAGCTCGTCGCCACCGGAGAGGATGGCGACGCGCGGTTTCTGATGGACCGACACGACGCTCCGCCCGAGCGACGCCAGCACGCCGAGCGCAGCAGGCCCCAGAACCTGACCGGGTTGAAGAACGGTCTCGCCGCGGTGCACGTCCTCGGCGGCGTCACGAATGTGCTCGTGCGGGGCGGGCGCGATACGGATCGACACCCAATCGTGATCGGCTTCGGTGTCTTCCTGGCGGACCACGGCGTCGGCTCCCGCTGGGATCGGCGCCCCGGTGAAGATTCGGGCCGCCTGGCGGGCCTCGAGGGTCGTGTCGGACTGTCCACCCGCCGGCACCTCATCCACGACGTGGAGACGGACGGGAGACTCGGCCGAGGCCGACAGCAGGTCGCGGCGGCGCACGGCGTAGCCGTCCATCGCCGAGTTGTCGGCCGGCGGTAGATCGAAGCGGGCGACCACCGCCTCGGCCAGCACTCGGCCGAGAGCGTCTCGCGCCCCGATGGTCTCGGCGCCCAGCGGCGACGCCTGCTCGAGAATCGCCCGCAGAGCCTCTGCGGCACTGAGTCCAGTTCTCACGAGCCAACGGTAACGACCCTAACCCTGCGATGGAAGGTGGGATTCTGGGCCGCGACCAGAGGCATCGGCTCGCGCCACGGGCCTCGCGCAATCCTGTAAATTGCGCGCTAATCTGCCCAAAAATTAGGCAGGTCACCGGATCATTCCTCTGGCTGCCCCCCTCAAGGAAAAACATGACCAGCCGCGATCTCACCGGCGTGCTCGATGCGGTCCTGGCCGGCATCGTGGTGCTGGACGACAAGGGCCGGGTCGAGTTGCTCAACGCCGCGGCCAGCCTGATCCTCGAGGTCTCGGCCGGTACCGTCCGGGGTCATCCGGTCGAATATCTGTTGGGTCAAGAACACTCGCTGTCGGTGCTCGTCCGCTCCGTCCTGGAGAGCGGCCGCTCCTCCGCCGAGGACCAGTGCGCGGTCGAACGACGCTTCGACGACGATCTGTCGGTCGACATCGCGGCCTCTCCGCTGCTCACCGATTCCGGCAGCACCGACGGCGTTGTGGTGTATCTGCGGGACAGCACGCTTCAACGAAATCTCCAGCAGGTCGTGTCCGAACGCGAGGCGCTCTCGGCGTTCGGCCGGATCGCCGCGGGCGTTGCTCACGAAGTCAAGAATCCGTTGGGCGGCATCCGTGGTGCCGCCGAGATCCTGGCCGCGCGCAGCGCTGACCAGAAGACGCTGGACGCGGCCGAGCTGATCGTTCGTGAAGTCGATCGCATTGCCGGCCTGGTCGACGACCTGATGGCCTTCACCCACGGCGAGGCGCTCCGACTGGCGCCCGTCAACATTCACCGGGTTCTCGACAACGTGATCGAGCTGACGGCACTCGACCCGCTGAGCCGCGAGGTGACGATCGAACGCGTCTTCGATCCTTCGATTCCCGACGTGCTGATCGACTCCGACCGAATGACCCAGGTCTTCCTCAACCTGGTTCGCAACGCCCTGCAGGCGATGGAGAACGAGCCTCGAACGGTCACGATCACGACAGGCATGCGACTCGATCGCCGCCTTCGGACCGGCAAGGGCGAGCACTTTCCGACCTTGCGTATCGAGATCGCGGACACCGGTCCGGGGATCGAGCCCGAGGTGCTCGAGAAGCTCGCGACCCCGTTCTTCACTACGCGCATCGGCGGCACCGGACTGGGGCTGGCCCTGTCGCGCCACTGGGTCGCGTGCCACGACGGAACCCTGCGCATCGAAAGCACGCTGGGAGAGGGGACGCGAGTGTGTGTTGATATACCCATGAGGACCGCCGCATGAGCGCCCAACGAACCGACCGGCTGCGGGTGCTCGTCGCAGACGACGAACCGTCGATCCGCTACGTCCTGCGGGAAACGCTCGAGGAGGAGGGTTGCGAAGTCGACGACGTCGAAGACGGACAGGCCGCCCTCGAACGCCTGGCCGAGGGCGGCTACCAGGTCGCCTTCCTCGACATCCGCATGCCGGGGCTGACGGGCCTCGAACTCCTCGACCGACTCCGGACCATGGGCTCCGACGTGGCGGTCGTGATCATCACGGCCCAGAACACCTTCGAGAACGCCATCGAAGCCATGAAGCGCGGAGCCCTCGACTATCTGGTGAAGCCCTTCGGAATGTCCGACGTGAAGGCCCTGGTCAGCAAGGCCCGGCGTGCGCGAGAGCTGGAGAGGGAGGTACGTGAGCTGCGGCGAGAGGTCGGACGGCGGACGACGCCAGGCGACCGTCTGATCGGCAAGAGTCCGGAGATGCTCGAGACCTTCAAAATCATCGGCCGCGTCGCGGGCCGCGACATTTCGGTGCTCCTGACCGGGGAATCGGGCACCGGCAAGGAGCTCGTGGCGCGGGCCATCCACGCCGCGAGCCCGCGGGCCGACGGACCCTTTGTGGCCGTGAACACGGCAGCGATCCCGCACGATCTACTGGAGAGCGAGCTCTTCGGACACGAGCGCGGAGCCTTTACCGGAGCCGTCGAAGCCCGGTTGGGGCGCTTCCGGGAGGCTTCGGGCGGCACGCTCTTCCTCGACGAGATTGGGGACATGCCCATAGACCTCCAGGCCAAGTTGCTTCGAGTTCTCCAGAACAATGAAGTGACTCCCGTCGGCGGTCGGCGAGCCGAACAGGTGGATCTGAGAATCGTTGCGGCGACACACCGTGACCTGGATCGGGCGATCGAGGCGGGCACGTTCCGCGAGGACCTCCTCTATCGTCTGCGTGTCGTCCCATTGCATCTGCCCGCGCTGCGCGAACGGAGCGACGACATCCGGATCCTGGCCGAACACTTCGTGGATCGGTACGCGGAGGAGCTGGCGGGCGCACCCCGATTCATATCGGATGGAGCCATCGAATGCCTCTGCCAATACAACTGGCCCGGCAACGTTCGCGAGCTCGAGAACTCGATCAAACGCGCGCTCGTCCTCTCCACCGCCGAGGTTCTCGTTCCCGAGGACTTCTCCTTCCTCGATGGAAGGCCGGCCGGCGGCGCCGGCGAGGACGATCTCCCCGCGCTGATTCGCAATGCAGTGAACGCGGCACTCAGCGATGCAGAGGAGGACATCTACCGGAAGGTGCTCGAACGTGTGGAGCGCCCTCTGCTCGAAACGGTGCTCAAACGAACCGAGGGCAACCAGATCCGGGCCGCTGCCATGCTCGGGATCAACCGGAACACCCTGCGCAAGAAAATCACCGAGCTCGGCATCGAGCTTCCGAGGCGAGATTGACGCCCGACCCCTTGGACAGGCTGCGTGGCCTGCACGTACTGGCCGATGCGGCATCGCGCTGGAAGCACGATCCCCCGCAGCAGGCCGAACACGCCTGTGCAGGGGGCGCCTCGGTGGTGCAGCTTCGCGCCAAGCAGGCTCTGGACCGTGAAGTGCTCGCGTGGGGCCGCGAGATCCGCGAGATCACGCGCGCTCACGACGTGCTCTTCATCATGAACGACCGATTCGACCTGGCCCTGGCGACGCAGGCTGACGGTGTTCACCTGGGGCAGACCGACCTGCCGCCGGATCGGATTCCTGAAGACGTCCGCTCGCGACTGCTGATCGGCCGCTCGACGCACACACCCGAACAGATCCGCCACGCCTGCCACGAACCCGTCGACTACGTGGCCTTCGGACCGCTGTTCGGAACCCGCTCGAAGCATACGCCCTTCCGTCCCCGCGGCATTCCGGCGCTGGAGGAAATGGTTCGAAGTGTGGCGCCGCTGCCCGCCGTCGCGATCGGTGGCATCGACATCACCAACATCGCCGGGGTCCGCCGGGCCGGCGCGGGCGCCGCCGTGATCTCGGCCGTGGCCGCTGCGGACGACCCGGTAGCTGCCACTTGCAAGCTGGTCGAGTCCATGCAGAAGGGAGCCGAAACGTGACGGACGCCGGAGCCCGCCTGGTTTCTGTGCTCGGATTCGCTGCCATGATCGGAGTCGCCTGGGCGTTCTCGACCGATCGGCAGCGGGTCCCTTGGCGAACGGTGATCGCGGGCTCCCTCCTTCAACTGGGTCTCGGCATTCTGCTGCTTAAGACACCGGTCGGCGACCTCTTCTTTGCGGCCATGCGAACCGTCGTCGACTCGTTCATTGGCTATACGATGGAGGGTGTCCGCTTCGTGTTCGGTGCGCTCGTCGACACCGGCTTCTCGATCGTCGTGAACGTACTGCCGATCATCGTTTTCAGCGGCAGCTTCTTCGGCGTCCTCTATCACCTGGGCATTCTTCAACGACTGGTGAATGCGCTGGCGGTTGTTCTCTCACGCGTGATGCGAACCTCGGGTGCCGAGAGTCTGTGCGCCGTCGCCAACCTTTTCGTCGGAATGACTGAAGCGGCACTGGTGATTCGGCCCTACCTGGAACGCATGACGCGCTCCGAACTCTTCATGCTCATGACCGTGGGCATGTCCACGGTCGCCGGCTCGGTGATGCTGGCGTACGTCGGCATCCTCGGAGGCGGCAACTACGCTGGGCACCTGGCGACTGCCAGTCTGCTCTCGCTCCCGGCTGGAATCCTGCTGGCGAAGGTGATGGTTCCCGAATCCGAGCTTCCGGAAACCCTCCAGGGCGGCCACGCCGAAATCGAGCGCACGACCGTCAACGTGATCGACGCCGCCGCCGAGGGCGCCATCGCGGGCCTTCGGCTGGCGGGCTACGTCGGCGCGCTGCTGATCGCTTTCGTCGCCATGATCGCACTGGTCAACGATGTGATCGGCAGCGTCGGAGGATGGCTTGGCGCGCCCGACCTCACTCTACAGGCCCTGTTCGGTGTCGTGCTGGCGCCGGTCGCGTGGTTGATGGGCGTCCCGTGGCAGGACGCCTCCCAGGTCGGCTCGCTGCTGGGTGTGAAGACGGTCCTCAACGAGTTCCTCGCCTACCAGGAGCTGGCCAGGCTGACCGAAGCCGGACTGCTGAGCGGTCGCTCGGCCATGATCGCGTCCTACGCGCTCTGTGGCTTCGCCAACTTCGGCTCGCTCGCGATCCTGTTGGGTGGGATCGGGAGCCTGGCTCCGAGTCGCCGCTCGGAGATCGCCCATCTCGGCCTGCGTTCGATTCTCTCCGGCTCCCTCGCCACATTCATGACCGCGTGCGTGGCGGGTCTTCTGTTGTAGGCGAGCGCTTCCATCGGTGTCCGCTTCTGGCTCCGCAGCACCGAGCTGGCGTGACTGCCAGGCATCCAGGGCGACGCAGCCAGGGGTCCAGGCCGAGCGCTGGCTCTCGGGCGAACCTCTACGTGTAGCGCGAGGCTAGTCGCTCATGAGTACGCCGCAACGCACCAGATCGCTGCGCAGGGCGCCGATCGACCGGAAGTGGTGGGTCGCCAGGCCGAGGCGCTCCGCCGCCCCGACGTTGACCTCGCTGTCATCGATGAAGAGCGTCGAGTCGGGTCGAAGATTTTGTCGGTTCAGCAGGTATTCGAAGATGGCCGGATCGGGTTTCTTGATGCCGAGCCTTCCGGAGATCACGACGTCATCGAAGCAGCCGAGGAAATCGAAACGCTTCTCGGCGATCGGATAGGTCTCGGCCGACCAGTTGGAGAGCGCGTAGACCGGAATGCCCGTTTTCTTCACCTCTCGCAGAAGCTCCGGACCGCCCTCGATCGGCCCCGGGATCATCTCCTCCCAATGGTCGCGATAGGCCGCGATCAGCTCCCGGTGCTCGGGATGGCGCTCCTGAAGCAGCGAAACGCCTTCGTCGAGGGAGCGGCCCGCGTCCAGCATCTCGTTCCAGCTCGGCGTGCAAACGTTCTGGAGGAAGTCCTCCATGGCTTGCTCGTCGTCGCGAAACAAACGCCGATAGAGATGGCGGGGGTTCCAGTCGATCAGGACGCCGCCTAGATCGAAGACTACTGCCGAGATCGGAGCCACCTCAGTGCAGGCTCCACGAGTCGGACTCCAGTTCCATCAATCGCTCGCGCATGGCGTCCGCGCTCTCGTCGTCGGGCGCCAACTCGAGGAAGCGTTCCAGATCGGCACGAGCAGCACCAAAGCACTCGAGCTGCTCATAGACGAGCCCACGATCGCGCAGCTCGACGGGGACCTCCGGCGCGAGCAGCAGGATCCGGTTGCAGCACGACAGCGCCCGTTCGAAGTCCCGTTCGCGCATGTAGAGGTTCTTCAGATTTCCAATCAGGCGGACCAGCGTCTCGCGCGCTGTCACCGCCCGCAGGTGAACGTTGGGAAGCAGCGGTACGCGGCTGCCCAACACCGCATTCAAGCGCTCCTGGCACTCTTCGCGGCTGAGCAGCCGTCCGAAGAACGGATCGACCATCAGGACTTCCGACGCTTCGACGCGGACCAGAAAGTGGCCAGGAAACCCCACGCCGGCTACGGGAAGACCGAGCCTGCGCCCGACCTCGACGTACACCAGGCTCAGCGTAATGGGAATCCCGATGCCACGATCGAGGACATCGTTCAAGAAGCTGTTGCGCGGGTCGTCGTAGCATTCCTGATTCCCGCGAAACCCGCTCTGCACGAACAGGAAGTGGTTGAGCCGCTCGACCCGTTCGAACAAGCTGGGCGCTGCTTCAACGCCGGGCGCGGCACGCAGCGCCAGATCGTCGAGCTTCGCGAGGTAGTGGTCGAAATCGAGGTTCGGGTACTCCTCGGCGGCGACGGCCAACGCGGCCTCGGCAAGCTCGATCTGATCGTCGGGCAGACTCGCGATCTGCTCGAACCGGTCTCGGGCCTGGCCGAGCCGCTCCGTCATGGCGCCCAGAACTCGTCGACCGCGTGCTGGTCGTGTGGCACCGCCCAGGCCTCGACGACGAGACCTGCCTCGATCTGGAACAGCACGATGAAGTCCGCGACGAGACGCCGGCGCCCGCGCTGACCCTCCACGCTGAACAGGACCACGGCCCTGCTCTCGCTCACGAGCACGTCGTCCAGACGCATGTCGAAGCGCTGGGCGGCGTCGCCAATTTCCGCCAGATACTCAAGCACGGCATCGAGCCCAGTGAAGGTCCCCGAACGCGGCCCGCGCCCCGAGGCATGCCAGACGACGTTGGGCGAAAACGCCTTGGCCAGAGCCTGGGCGTCCCCGTGGGCGACAGCCTCCCACGCAGCACAGGCGATCTCCGCGTTCGGGTGGTCCATTACTACGAGCCGGACGAGCCGGACGAGCCGGACGAGCCAACCGAGTCCGACGAAATGCCGTCCCCGTTCTCGCTTCGACTTCCGGCTTCGCGGCGCAGCGCCCGGCGCTGGACGTGGATCCGGATTCCATACCCGAGAAGACCTCCGAGGACGACTCCGCACGCGGCGATCAGAAAGGTCAACTTGCATTCCTCGAGCACCAGGCCGGGTCCGTCGGCTGGGCTACTACGGAAGAGAACCCTACCCTCGCCCGCCGATGAGCGCACCCCTCTGGCAACCCTCCGCTGACGAGATCGAGCACTCCCGGCTCAGCGCGTTCATGCGGGAAGTCCGGGAACGCTGGGGGGTCGATTGCACAAATCATGCTGCTCTGCATCGCTGGTCGGTGGACGAGCGCGAGCAATTCTGGTCATCTCTCTGGTCCTTCGGCGAAGTCGTGGCCGAAATTCGTGGCGAGACCGTGGTTCGCCACGGGGATCGGATGCCGGGCGCCGAGTGGTTTCCGGAAGCGCGCCTCAACTTCGCAGAGAACCTGTTGCGACGGCGGGACGATTCGCCAGCCCTGATCTTTCGTGGCGAGCAGGGGGTCCGCCGCAGCCTCAGCAACGCCCAGCTCTACGCCGAGGTCTCCCGGATGGCCCAGCTCCTGGAGAGCTTTGGGATCGGCGTCGGAGACCGCGTCGTCGGCTTCCTCCCCAATCTGCCAGAAGCCGTGATCGCCATGCTCGCCGCCAGCAGCCGCGGCGCCATCTGGTCATCGTGCTCACCCGACTTCGGAACCCAGGGCGTGCTCGACCGATTCGGACAGATCGAGCCCAAGGTCCTCTTCGCGGCCGACGGTTACTTCTACGCCGGCAAGGCGCATGACTCGCTCGCGCGCCTGGCCGAGATCCGCCAGGCGCTCCCCAGCGTCGAACACGTGGTCGTAACCTCGTACACGCGCGAGCAGCCGCCGATCGAATCGATCGCCGGCGCGGTGAGGTGGAGCGATGCCGTCGCCGACTTCGAGCCGGGCGAGATCGAGTTCGAACAGCTCCCCTTCGATCATCCCCTCTACGTGCTCTACTCATCGGGCACCACCGGAGCACCCAAGTGCATCGTCCACGGCGCCGGTGGAACCCTGCTCCAACACCTGAAAGAACATCAGCTTCACGCCGGCGTCGAGCCGGGCGACCGCTTCTTCTACTTCACCACCTGCGGCT
>Ga0114950_10001748_pt1 | contig 16496 bp, 33 predicted proteins | sample N075metaG_FD_83503 | JGI IMG/M metagenome (GOLD analysis project Ga0114950, IMG submission 83503) | Deep subsurface microbial communities from Kermadec Trench to uncover new lineages of life (NeLLi) - N075 metaG | ecosystem: Environmental > Aquatic > Marine > Ocean trench > Sediment | place... | reverse complement strand
TTTGATTTTTGGCCTCTGTAAGCATCTGACGGAGAATGATATTAGTGTGTTCTCTCATCGGTCTCTTCTTCGCTTAGACTGCCTATGCGTAAGCGTACCCGCACGGTGCTTCATATACTTGTCAGGGTCAACGCCAAGCTCTCTAAGGATTTCTGGGAGATGCTCAGCGTACCTTTTGCTTTTCATATCTGCTAACTTATCCTTCTCGTTCTCATCGTCTAAGCATCTTTCGTAACCCGCCGTACCCATTTCGTGCCCGATGTAAACAAACTTACCTCCGTGCATCCCAACACGCTTTGAAATGCACTTATCAATATCGTCACCACGCGCGCCAAACGCAGAACCAGGAGAGAATTTTTTCCCTCTCAGCCTTCTACCAGCAGGATCTTTGATGTCAAACCATTTCTCAGCCTTCTGAAGAGCACGTCCTGCCTTGTAGACGCCTGTTCCTACGCTCCCACCTATACGCTCCAAGCTTGATGCGTCTCGACTTAGTGGGCCACCCTCCTTTGCTGGGGAGTAGTCTATATCAGCCTTTCCATAAAAGAACGCACTAGCCGCACCCTTACCGATAGACTTCCAATAGTTGACATTCAGGATAGCATCTGGGTGGTGAACCAGTAGCTCTTGAAGTCCTGCTATCTCACCACGGTCCTTGATACCAACTCTGCGTGATGCGTCTGCTACTTCCTTTTTGGTGAACAACCTCATTGCACTTGAGCGCATACGGGCAAACTTCCTACGGACCTCATGGAGACTACGGAACTTATGCTGTTCCTTCTCCTTAAGGTCTGCTAGCATCGAGCGGTCCTGGCTGGACAGCATCGATCTTATCGTAGTTATTGTGTGTTCACGCACAGAAAATTGTCTCTAAAGATGTTCCTTCAAGGAGATTGTAGATTATTTGGTCCAGTGAATCAGTTATTTTGCCCTTTTCCTTCTCATAAGCATCAACGAACCAAGGAGCTACGTACTGTTGATGGGCTCCAGCTGCTGCGGAACCAAGCGCTTTTAGTGCTTTATTCTTTACGTTACTCACAACAGGAACACCTGGTTTTGCAGAGTTTTTTGCGGCGTTAATTTCACTGTGTCTCATAAAACCTGAAAGGAGGATGATAAGGTCAGGGTCGTTTGCGTGCACAGCATTTCGTATGAAGTTCACTGAACCAGTTCCCTTCTTACCCGTTTGCTGTGTTCCTAGTGTGTTAAGCTTGAAGTATCTTCCCAGCCAGCCTAGGTGAGCTTTCAAGTTTCTGGCAGGTAGCCCTCCAATGATGAGCACCCTTGGTCGTCTTGCTTCGTGCCATCCTTTAAGACCAATCCAGGGGTCAGCTTGAATTACAGCCGCAGGCATTCCTTTTACCGGAGTAGGCAGGTTCTTAACGGTGGTCTTCTGAGGATTCCACAAACCTTGTTCTTTTAGTTCGGCTTCTAGCTTAGGCTTAGCATTTCTGATGTAGTCAGCCCGCTGCTTTAGCATCCATTCAGCTATCTTGTTATCACCCCACTTTTCTGGGAAGCTCTTCACTGCCTTGATGATTTTAATGCCAACTAGATCCGCGTGGTGGAGAGCCATTGCATCTGTTATCTCCCCATCCTTCTCAACGGCAATAGCAAGCTCCATCCAAGCATCAGGTATATCCTCACCTTTACGGCTTATCTTGTATCCCCCTAGCCCTCGCTTGAACACTGGCCTCACCACCTTAGGCTTAGGTGGGCGTCCTCGCCTTTTCTTTACAGGAGCTTTTGGGGGGGCTGTTCCCATCTTCTTAGCAATGGCATCTTTAACTGAGTATGTGTCCTTTAGCTTGTACCATACGTCACTAAGATCAGTTGCTGAAACTTTGTTCCTAGCTGCGAAGACTTTTATAGTAGTTCCAGCTGGAGTCCTTCTTTCTCTGTTCTCTTTAGAAATTTCAGCAGCTAGGGCTGGTAGTAGTGGTTTAAGATTATCTTCCTTAGCTTGGTGGTAGACATCCCTCTCTTTTTTACTAAGGCTTGCGGGCTCAGGCTCGCCTATTTCGTGCCCGCCTTTCTTTAATGCGATGTAAGCTTCTGCTTCCTGCCTGTACTTGTCTAGAAGATTCGAAAGATTCGTGTTTGATACGTTATTCCGCTTTGCCCAGTCTTGTTGTGTTGTTGATGGGCTTCTCTCCTTAGCAACTAAGTACTTAGCGACAAGCGCTACCTGTTTTAGAGTATCTTCTGGATTTCTACGCCGAGTCTGCTTTCCGTAGCGCAACCTTCTAAACTGCGGGTCAGCCCGCAGAACTCTTCGCATGATGTTTTTGTGTGTTTGAGTTTTACGGAACCTTTCAGCCCTCTTCTGATACCTCTCAACCATCTTTGAGAACAACTCTGGATCAATACCACGCCACCTGGCGAAGTCCCTAGGGTCCAGTTCAGTAACTGCTGTTTCCTTTTTTCTCTTACCCTTTACAGGACGCCTTACTACGTTTCCAAGCTCACGATCCCTGATGGTTTCAGGGTCTTTGATGATCCCCTTAGGCTTCTTACTGGCCCATTTCATCTTAGACTTTTCGTGTATCTCACGAAGCTCTAGATAGTGCGCAACTAGGGCTATCCAGGCAGTTTTACTGTCTAGCTTGTATTCACCACGAGCTTCATAAAGCCCATCAATAGCGTTTAGTAGGTCTGAAATGTCTATCATTTCTGGGAGTTTCTTTTTACCTGAGAGTTTCTTCTTTCGAACTGAAAGAGGGCCTTTGTGCCCCGGTCACTCTAATACCATCTTTTCAAATAGGTTAGCGCGCATCAGAAGGTATACCCTAGCTTAGCAAGTTCGCGCACCAGTCTCTTAGCTACCATCTTAAGTTGTGTGTCACTGGAGAACGCCTTAAGGATATTGATAGACTTCGTTCCGATCTTGTATTCCTTGCCAAATACCTCGTTGAGTGTGTGGGTGACTAATACTGCGTCTTTCTTAGCTACTGCTGGTAAAGCGTTCTTAAGCTGGTGGGACTTCATCCTGCTCAGAAAGTTATTGAACACGTTAGATGCTTGTAGTTGCTTCTTTATGCTCACATCCCAGTGAACATCAAGATCCACGGAGAGGCTGGCCTTTTCAAACAGCCCATTGAAGTAGTCTAGGTCACTCTGGCCGAAACTGTCAAACCAGTCTTTGTAGCCGAGGTAGATAACATCAATTAACTGGTTGGGTGTTTTATGCGGACTCCTCTTGATGTATCTGCTGTAGTTGCCCAACATCTCTCGACCTAGGTTGGTTCTTACTACCGGATTGATGTTCAACGACTTAGACATATCTCTCAACTATAGCAGTTACGTGGGTGATGTTTAACTGCTTAGGAGCCTATCAATTTTCTTGTCCAGCGATTCTTTGTAGTTCAGAACGTCCTCTATGGTCGTGAACTCTCTTCCCTTAAGCTTTATTAACAGCTGCATCGATGAATCTTTCTTCTGGGTCTCATCCTTCAATCTCATTGCTGCTGCGTAGATACTTTCAGTCATCGGTTACTCCATACTGGCGGCTAGCCGTCTCTTCTTAGGGAACTTAATTACCTTTCCCTCTTTGCGCTTCTTGTATTCCTCTGGTGGAATATACTTCTTGATGCCCTTAGCGTCAGGCTCTGGTTTTTTGTGTGACTTAGCGCCCTTCTTATACATCCACCAAGAGAGGGCATAGGGATTATCGATGTCCTTGTGCTTCTTCATAGCCTTGGTGGTGCCACTAAAGCCTGGAGGTGATACCTCAAGTAGTTGTGAGACGGCGTTAGAAATTGATAGCTGGTTAGCTGCTATTAGCTCTACAGTGTTTTCTAGGGCCTCTCCCAGCATTTTCACAACAGCTTTTGGGAGCTTTCCGTGAAAGTCCGTTTTAGAAATGACTTGGGAACCATCCGGGGACTTCCAGGTGTCTTCTCCCGTTACATAAATGAAAGGGACGTTAGGGTAGGCTTTCTTTATTTCTGGGCCTGTCCCGTCGCCTAAGTTTACATCACTTACCACTAAATCGATGTCACCCTTAGCCAACCTTCTCTTAGCATCCTTCACAGATTCAGCTTCCACTATCTCAGCTATCTTCTTCAGTGGACGTTTAAGAATTAACTGCAGGGCAAACCGCAAATCACGCTGGTCATCAACTATGAGGACAGTTTTCATTCGTCGTAGAAGCTTCCAGGGGAACCACCGTAATTAGTGCTACCACGCACTGTGTTGGCCCCAGGGCCTGTATGCTTCCCACACTCAGGACACCTAGTGATAGACGTTCTCTTCTGCCGTGAGGGCCTAATACGGGTTGCTTCTGTAGAGCCACAGACCTTGCAGGGTTCTGACGTTGTATCCGCACGTCGGCCATCCATTGCCTCAAACAAACTCTGTCTCATGCTTGATGGTGGAGCTTCGGGAGTAGTTGGTGTACCCTTGGTAAGCATAGACCTAACTACATCTAGTGGATTTTCATTTCTCAGTTTCATGGCTCACCTAAAGATAGCAGCAACCCCTTGCTTGCCCTTTAGTCTGTACCCTACGACCAGTCCGATCAACTCGCCATCAATATTTAGAACAGCACCACCAGAATCTCCGGGGATTACTGACCCAGGGTTCCACGGAAAGACGCCTCTGGTAGTTACCATCAGCATAGGAAGTGCAATTCCAGCCCCGCGTGTGAAGTGCTCAATGTCTAGGAAGGAGTCGGTGGTAGTGATTTTGAGAATAACGATGTCTTCAGGGACAGCGCGTATCCTCCCGATCACTATAGCTGGAACCCACTTGCGCGCGTACCTGCCTACATCAACCATTACCATTTTTTGTTTCTTAACTATGTGATCGACGGTAAGCACAGTCCTACTATCGAGAACAGCACCACAACCTAAAATACCGCCTATTGAAACATACACAACTCTCCCAACTACCCTAGTAGTATTCTGAGGATAAGGCGTCTTTGGAATCTCAACTACGGGACGTGATGTAGCTTTTGGTTCTGGGATTACCTTACTCGTGATAGGGCTAACGTCCTCTACTATAGGTGAAGTAACCGTTGGATCGTATGTTACGTACCCGTATGTTCCTACCGAGAGTGCTGCTAATACAGCACAAGCCAGAGCTAGTTTTTTAGCGCTCATGTTATTCCTCCTTTTGTGATGTCGTTTTGGTAGTCTTAGTGCCTTCCAGTTTGTTTCTGTAAACATAGCGATAACCACCAAGGCCGGTTACTCCTATGTCTCTCATCCATTTTTGACAAATTGCGTTATTTGGTTTTGGGTAGATTGGCCTGCAAGCCATATTCTCTATGCCGATGGTTGTAATGACTGCCCTGCCGTATCCTTCTGCCACACGCCATTCCTGAGCATCTTTGATGATTTTCATTACCATGGTGCCCCCTTCAGTAAATCCCCCATCGCTGATAATGACTATCGTAAGTTTCGTCACCTTTTGGTGTAGTGCGTCGTTGATGGCACCACTACCGTAAGACATTGTTCCAGTGTTACCGTAAATCCATCCAATAAGCTTGCGCCACTTTTTAGTAACTTTGCCATCAACATCTTTGTAGGCTGGAAGGTAGTTCCATTTACGGTAGCTCCAACAGTTCTGATTGTTGAAGGCGTACATGCAAAACTTGAATTGGTCGGTTGGGTAAACTGTGGACTTTGTAAACCCACTAAGAATGCCTCCGAAGAGATTAAAGCGTACAATGCTCTGACTTGTATCGATGACAAAAGCCCATCTGGTTGAAATCGCGCCAGGTTCTGGAAGAACCTTTGTTGCCATCTTATAGACAGGTCTATCTGGAGTAGCCGTCGCTATGCTGAAAAAGAGGGAGATGAAAACTACTACAGCAACAGCTTTGCGCATCCTACTATCTCCTCTTTAGGCTTCTTCTAGCTTTTCTTCTAGCTCCAGTTACACGCTCTCCAGGCAATAGCGAGTCCTGGCGTTTAAGTGACCCACGCCATCTCAATCTTTGAGCAGTCTTCCTCTGTTGTCTACTTCCACTACGTCGCATAGCACGGCTTATTCTGCGTCCTGCTGATGGGTTAGCTCTACCTAGGCAAACACGCTTCCTAACGTAGTAGATTTTCCCTCTTTTGGTTATTCGCTTTTGTCTAGGGCCGTGATATCTACAGACTATCCGCTCTAGTACAAGGTCGTCTATGGCGTTATCGATAGAGTCGCCATTTAGAATACTAAGTAATGCTTCTTTGACATCCATTAACTTAAGACCAATTCTGGCGTGCTCCGGGGGCTGAATAGTCTTGACCAAGATAGTGCACAAACGCCTGTCCTAAGGCTTTTGGACTAACTCCTGTTAGATTGATTTCGTGGGGCGATATGTGTCCAGTTCCACACAGCTGCATGTGAATATAGATTATGTCGTAAAGGCTGTAGTTGTTATCTTTACCTTCGTCCCACAAAATAACCATTTGTGCTACCTGTTTCTCACGACTGTTTGGATACTGCTGCTCTAGACGATGTTGAATTATGTTTTTACCGCCTGTGTACTTGACCTTCTTATCGCTCTTATCAAAGGCTTTCTTAGCTGCTTTCTTAGCTTCTTTTTTTACAGATTTAGGGTCATCTGGGTTATCCGGTTCCTTCTTCCTTTTGACGATGCCGATAATTATTGTGACGATGCAACCAACTAAAGGCCCAACTATAGGAATGCGCGCGTCATTAATTGCTTTCCTGATGACTCTCCCCCACTCGGTGAAGTTGTCTGCAGCAACAGCTTTGGCAGTGTCTTTACTCCAGAGTGCGGCTAGTCCTTCGAAAATAGCCTGTTGGATGGTATCGCGTTCCTCGCCTAGCTTATCTAGGTACTTGTAGGCCCTCCAAGTGGCGTAAGTACTGGCGAGCGAAACCGCCACTAAACCTGCTTTACCCTTCCAGCCACTAGCTATTAGTTTTTGAAGGACAGACTTTTTCCGCTCCCTTCTAGCTTCATGTACCAACACATCAAGTTGGCCTTCTACATGTTCCCCTAAAAGGATGTTGTTAATAGCTAGGTCTAGCTTCATTATTTTCTCATCTTGTCAAAGACACTTGGTAGCCAAGGCTTCTTTTTCTTTTCTAAGTAAAGCGGGCCGAAGTAGTACTTAAGGTAGATGAAGTCACCATACTCCTCTTCCGTAAATCCAAATTCTGGGTGCCTTGCTATCATCTTAGCAGCGTAGTGCTCAAACAAGTTCCAACGCTTCTCTTGGTCAGTAGTGAACATCATGTTACATCAGTCTCTCAAGCTGGGGAAGAATATCAGCACCAGTAAGTATAGCACAAATAGCCTTATTGACATCATCCCTTAGGTATTTGGTCTTAAGCTTAAAGCGCTTTCCTACAGGAGTGGCGTACTTTTTCAAAGTTGTTTTCAAAATGCCTGTAACGACCGTACCAGTTAAGTGTAGCTTTTTAGCTATTACCGAAATAGTAGCAGCTGTTCCATAATTAAACAGAAACGCGTATATCAGTGCTTCATTACTACCAGCCGGGAACGGCTGTTTCTTAGTTTTTTGTGCTGTTTTTGGCGTCGTTGCAGCTTGCTGTTTAAAAAGTTCATCCAAGCATTGCTGACAAGCAGCTGTTTTACCGAGCTTGTCACGAACCTTGGGCCTCTTATGGCATAGCTCGCACGGGTATTTTTTCGCCATCAGTTACTCCATGGGGGTGCTATAGGGCCATTACTCACAAAGTCTCTGAGAGCGCTGTGGTCCGTCTGGTTCAACGCGGGACTGATAGCCCACAAAAGCCATTCGGGCTTCACAGACTCGTTCACAGAGCGTCTGAAAGCTACCACAGGACCGAGGGTATGCTTTTTACTGAAGAAGCCTTTAGCCGCTTCATACAGAGCTTTCTTAGCGCCATCGGCTTGGCCACTATACTCCTTGTCGGAGTACATTCGATAGAAAGCACCCCGGGCAGTATCCTGCTGTTTTTCTTGCCTTCTTAAATACATCTATATATCCTCTAGCCTAGGGTAACATCTTGGTGAATAGTGTTCCATTGATAACAGCCGTAAGTTTCTCAATTGACTGTTTCAACTCTTCCCGCACAGCCTTCAATCTCTCTACATCAGGTGTGTAGAAGTTTACCCATCCTAATTTGTGATGAACACTAAAAAGAGTCGCGTGGGCTTCATTCAGTAACTTAGCCCGAGCTTTTTCCTTGTAGTGCACAGTACACCGTAACTGCTCTACTGACATCAATCCATAACAGGTTACCGTTTGGCGCAGCAGTAGCTATACTTTCAGTAGAGGTAACGATGACAACAAAAAGTCCTGATAGAAAAGCCTGGGAGAAAAGACTACTTTATCCTACAGCTGGTCACTTCGATGATCTGTTCAGCGCTGCGGTGCCTTGTGTAGGTGAGTCCCACCCGCAAGGGTGGGCTAAGCCTTGGGTTACTGAGTCTATAGATCAAGACACAGGAGAGCACAGGCTGGGTCACGTTCAAATTGGCCCCTACTGCCATGTAGCTAATTCCAAGCCGTTATGGGTCAACGTCAGGAAGCACCTAGTAGACACCATCAAAAGAGAACTACCTAGCGTCTCTCAAGATGTCATCTTCTTCGATATCATTCACTACCATGGTGATGCGGTTCTATTTGCCCGATACAACATAACCAAGATTCGGAGAGTTGTCGCGAAATTATCCTGGGAATCCATTCCCTTTCAGCATACTGTTGTTGTGGGACAGGGTAGTCAGTCCGTTTAGTTCCATGTCCGTTGCCCCATAGTGGTAACTCTACTGAAACTGATATCTCACCACTGGATCTTTCAATAGCTGTCGCTACCTTCACGGCAACGCCCAGAAAGAACTTGAAGATAGTATCGCCTCTCTTCTTGTAACTGAATTCGAAGCCTGCTGAGATTCTGTCTACTAACGGCAATTCTGTTGTGAAGCTAACACTGGGCTTAAATTTGAATCGCCACTTTTCTGTGATGTTAACTTTGTACTGCGTTAGCTTGAATCTGAACTTTCTGTCTAACCGGAAAGGCCCAATGTTTACTACATCACTAGACGGGCCAGTAGTGTACACGGGAGGTTTTCCTAAGCTAGAGGAATAGTGCCACCAACGATATCGTTTATCTGCATACCTAGCTGCCCTATAGTCAAGTTCCATGTTGGTGGCTAAGAGACGTTGCATTTTGATAGCAGCATAGTCCATTATGCCGAATGTGTTATGCACTGATAGATCATCTTGCCACTTATTGATGAGGACTTTCACATACTCATCAAATATCAACCCAGTTAAGCCCGTGTAAACCAGTCTGTAACTGACTGGGTCTTCTAGTGTTACCATCCTTAGAAATTCGTTACTGTTATCACACCCCCCGCAGGCTAATACAGGAGTTGGTAGTAAGAACATCAAAAGGAACAGTAACCAACGCATTTACCTCTAGTGTAACAGCTGGCAAATCCCTATTATGAAGTTGTGATAAACAGATGGTGTTATTTAGTAGAGGCGCGCGTCGATGCCAAAATACGGCAACTAGAGCGCAAGTTCCATGCCAGTAACTCACCCGAAGACCTAGCTATACTGATGTTGATTACCAGAGATATTGACGACTATCACATTAAAAAATTGGTAACTCAAGATCCCCGCCCACATGTAATAAGTCCGTTTGCTTATGAAATACGTTGGGGACACAGCCGTAGAAGCAGTTACGGTTTGGTAATCTGGGCAATATCCGAATGGAACAAAGAGCCAGGAACTGAACACTATTCCAGATTGGACTCCTATCCTGTATCATTCAGGAAGAGTCTCTCACCTAAGAGCCACCGACACCCAGAAACCGTGGCTCTACGAGCAGCAAAAGACTTTTTGGAGTTAGAATGAAGAAACGTTGGGATGAGCTATTGGAAAGCACAGCGGGGGTAAAAGCCAATCTCCAAAAGAAGGCTCTGTACACAGGTGATGAAAAAGACTGGGCCAACTACGAAGGCGCACTCATTCGTGATGGTGAGCTAAAGATAGCTATAAGAACGCTAGAAAGACGAGCGACTCTAAGCAACATGACCACTATCAGGAAACTGGTAGATTACGTTAAAGCAGTACCTGGTCAAGAACTGATGGCCACTGGAATGCTAAAAGGTAGTCCAGCTACGTGGCTGGTGATGGAAATTACCGGCAACAGTCTACGCGTGCGCAGGAGAATAGCCACTGGACTGATGGGGTCACGTTGGGACTCCACACCGAAGCTACTAACTAAGAGCACCTCGCCTGACCTTAGGTTCCACGTAGCTGCCATGCGAGAAGAAGATATGCCGCGCACTCCGGGTAAGAAGGCTATTTAGGCGGCTGGTTCTTCAAATTCGTTATAGCTCGAAACGCTGTAGCAATAGCTTCGATTTTACCCTTAGCACTGGCCTGCATTCCTTCGATGCCAGGATTGTTGTGGGACCAAAGCCTATAGCGTCGTTCCATTTGTTGGAGCAGTGCTATAGTTTCGTCTAGCCCTTTCTGTCGGCCTGCTAAATAGTCTTTGCTGTGCTTACTCATATAGTTCCCACCATTCACTCACGTCGTAGATTTGTAGTTTAGAAATGCTCTCCTGCATGTCTGCGAAGAAGCGTGAGGACTTCTCGTTCCAAAAGAACACTGTTGGCTTATAGCGCCTCTTTACGCTGAAATTAGCCGCTCTTAATAGTAACCGCTTGCCTAGATTCAGTCCCCTATAAGCTCTGTTCACATATGTGTAGACAGGAGTGTTTTTTGTCTTCTTTGGGATCGCATACTCGTATCGGGGACTTTTCTTTGTAGGGGGAAGCATCGTGCAAGACCATCCAACAATGTGCCCTGTAGCATCCCTAGCTAGGAACACGCGGATGCGTGCTCTGTGCTTAGCATAACAGCAGCCTAGCACATCTTCGTACATCATCGACTCCCCTTTGAGGCGTAGCCGATTCAGTTGTTGTAGTTCCGCACCACTACAGTTTGACAGCCACTTAGGTCGAATCCTTATCCTGCTGCTCACGAATCTCCTTGTTCTTCTTTCTGACAAAATTGGACCACACGCTGAATGGAACGTAATCCATCTGTTTACGGTACTTCTTCTCCCACCGTCTGATTAACGCCTGGTATTCTGCACTACATTTGGTGCAAAGTAAACCAGTAGCGTGAAACCAGCAGTCAACCTCTACGAGGCAAGCTCTGCAATGTTGTATCATCGAACAAGTATCCTTGGACTAGCTTAGGGCCACGACTGGCATAGCGAGGTTCATAAAAAAGTAGCCTACCCACAGGATGAGTCATCGGCTGGACACTGACAATGTTGTTGATGATAGGAGGGAACGTAGGCCACTTGACCTTTTTAGGCTTCTCCTTCTCCTTCTCCTTGAAATACTTATCCATGTTCGCCAACATCAGCGCAGTAACTTTGTCGTCCACTCCGTCTAATAGCGGCTTCCACTTATCTACCAAAGGTCTAAGTGCAGACTCATTCAGCAGCGAAGAGGTAGCCTTGGACCAATCTGTCTGTGCGGGTGATATCATGTAGTATCTCTGCGTCTATCTCTTTCCTCATCTGGTCAGCTATATCTGAGACAAGATCCGTGCCCCACAACGCTTGTAACTCTTGGGCAGCTTCTTGAGTCCAAAGCGTTTTTAACTTTCTCGGTTGGTATCCTCCATAGCCTTCAACTGCTTTGCTTTCATCCATTTGACACGCTCACGTGATATAGGGTCACCTAGCTTCTGAAAAGAAAGTGTTCCTCGTAAGTGCTCACGAGCATCGTGACACCACCGGCACACTATATCACACTTCTCGACCTCCCGTAGGAATGATCTGTAGGTGCTAATGTCGTTGTTTCCCATCGTGTATTTCTTCGTACCCCGCACGTGGTCAAAGGTCATCTTCTCAGTGGCATAATGCTCACCGCAGTCCTTACACGGGATGTATTTCTTCAGCATGGTTTTCCATTTGCCGAAGAACTGTTTCCTCTTTCTCAATTTCTCTTTCGATTTCTCCTTCTGGAATTTGCGGGCCTCTCGGCGTTTCTTTTTACGCCGGGTCCTCCGCTCTACATAGTACTTAGCAGGCTTCGTTGTCGTCAAACAGCCATCCTTGAACTAGATTGGGCGTTGTTGGGCCCAGACTGGCCAGTGTAACCGTTCCGTAGAACTCCGGGTTGATTATCCTTATGGTGTAACTCGTTGCTAATTCTTTTCTGATGGCAAAGTCATCAAAGTTGATTGTTGGCGGTGACACCTTTATGAAAGGCGCATAGAAGTAACCGGTGTCTTTAGCGCCACTTTGGGTCATCGAATAACCAACCTGTCTTCAATGGTTTTGGGGCAATCTGCGTATACGGTGTGTCCCACTCGATGGTATTGCCTGTTACGGAACCAGTGGTAGTGGTAGTAAAACTTATTATGGTGTTAGTTGTTGACGTGGTTGCTGTATCCCAAATAATTCGATTATCCCATGAGGCCATGTTAGTCCTACTTAATCGCCAATCCTATAAGCCTGTCTTTCATGCGAAAGATGGGCACCATAGAAGTAACATCGATGGCGCGGTAAAGCTTTCCAAGCTCTAGCTTAGCATAAAGTTCCTGGTGACAACTCTTAGAAATTGATGACCACCATTTAGCTGTTTTGTGGTTCTTACGCCGTGAAGAGTAGCTCAGGATATCTGGATTACGTTTAATGTGGCGTCTAACGTCTTCTGGGTGCGCTATTCGGTCAAGGCCGGGGAGCTTTGTGAATCTAGCTGTGAGGCACTTTGGCCACTCATCATCTGATGAAGCTACGGATGCGAAGCTGGTAACGTGCTCATCGTCTATTGTCACTAACCAGTAGTAAGGTGTGTTGGCGCTCCCGTGGAAGAACATGTCCATGACCATCCACTTAGGTGTCTCTATATCACCGTGGACTTCATAGATTTGAGGGACAAGACCAGCTTTTCTACTTCGACCTATAAGCTCAGCCATCTCATTGTAAGCAGTGATATCTGAGAGACGTAGGATGTCCTTATGTAGCTGCTCTGTATAGCTAAGACGATTCAAGGTCATCTAATGTGGTTGTATCTCCATCACACATTGTCTCCGCGCAGGGCTCACATACGTTCGGTCCCATTCTATCATTAAGTGCCTCACCTGTGTCCTCGTAATAGTAATGAAGGAACCCGACAGCTTCGTTGACCTGGCAGATGTCACATTTCACTAAGGCTACTTTATCCCGCCACCTATGTGGCGTAATGTGCCATCTTTGGTGAACTTAAATGTTTGATGCTTTCTGTGAGCCCTTTGAGCAAGTTTCTTAGATACGCGTTGCTCAAACGATGGATTTTTGTAGGCATCGTGCGAGGGCGCTTTACTGCTACTTCCGGCTCCCATAGCTGCCATCCCCGCTATGGCCAATCCTGCTATTCCCCGTTTTAGTCCCTTTTTAAACACTTCGTCTAAAAGGCTTCCAACGACATCATCTACTAGCTCGCCTGCTAGGATTCTTGCTACTGCATCTCTCATGGGATTCCTCTGCCTACATCCTAGCTGTGTAAGGAGGTGGAAGCTACCCTATAGACATGAGAGAATTTACTTTACTGACGATACGGCGGTTACTTGAATCGATGGATGATCGCCTTCAAAACGCGCGTAAGGCGTGGATTGAATTACCGACTAAGCACAACTTTGATACCTATAAAAGTATGCTTACGCACTCCAGAGAGTCAGTAGAGATTACACTTTTCGATCCTAAGTTACTTCCTGATCTTTTTGATGCGGGGGTAAACTTCGTTACTAAGAATGTTCCAATTTACAAAAAAGGGAAATTGACGGAAACAGGCGTACCGTTTAAACGATGGCTCAAGCAGGCAATTAGGAAGTCAAGGAAAGAACTAATTGACATCTTAACCAACGAAGCCAGCAATGCACTATCCGTTGATGCTGCGGCTATCTTTCCTGGCAGGAAAGTTGTGGTATCAGTTAGTTTAATAGTATCCCCTGCCACAAAAAGAGTAATGACTGATACTGTTTGTGTTGTATGGGGACTCCCAGGAACCTCGCACGGCCTGATTGCGCAGGCGGGGCAGGACGGGGTACCAACCAGGCTAAGAATTACGCATACTCCTTACGTTGGGCTTGTTAGTGACGCCGCCACAGGGCAGGATCTACATACGGTTTATGCAAGTACTGAACCGTTCTTATGGAGCAGCAGCGTCAATCCCATATCTTGTAGAACTCCTAGCAGCTGCCTAGTAGCCATCGAAAAACAAATAACACACGAGTACCCAAGAGGACTAGTTCGAGTACCAAAAGTCTACTACCGATGAGAGAACACGTAATAACACAGATCAGGAACCTATTGGACCTTGATGAGGCCAAAAGGAAAGCTGACATCAAAATCTACGGTGCTCGTAAGCGGGCCCTTGAAACGCAGTGTAAGAAGATAGGCGCTAGGCTACGCAAAAAGCACAAGAAGGTCGGCAAGGGAGCCAACAAGAAGACCAGGAAGCTCTACAAGCAGTGCAAGGCCGCTCTCGCTCAGCTACGCAAGCGCTACAAGATCAAGACGAAGCATGGACCCAAGGTTGACTGAATAGTGGTCCCCACATCTTTCCCCAATTCCTGCGCTCATTAGCCTTGCACTCTGCTAGATGTAGCTCAAGCCTATTTGTAAACAACCAGTAGTTACAGCAACAGCATCTGGTGAACATCTTGGTTTCATGGTTCCCGAAAAGCTCAAAGGAACTTAACTCTTTCCAAGTAGTAACTTGATTTGGCTTAGCTGTCTTCGCCACAGTACATACATCCTGGCTGCAACTTGTTTATGCGGGTTACTACAGCCTCCAACATCAATAGAAGAGAGCTATGAACTTCTATTCCACCCACGATGTAATTCGCAGCTTTCCGGTCAGACTTAGACACTCCTATTGCGCACATCAAGTCATTCACTCTCTCTTCTTCTTCTCGACTCCAAAACGCAGGAGCTTGTTGGGCTACGCTGTAGTGTGCGCGGCTAATCTTGTTGTTTACGATGATGTCACCACCGATCCTGCCACCGTCAAACATCCTTCAAGCCCGCTCTAGCGTGCCTCTTGGTCATCTGCAAAGAACGCTGCTCTGTTCTAGCCTTCTTGTCAGCCTCTCTACAGCCGTCACAGCGCGTCTCAATCCAACTGGTGCCTCCAGTAGTTCCAGGGGCACCACAGTCCTCGCAGACCTTGTAGGAGAGAAGCTCAGCTAGATTTGTTGCACCACGAATATAGCTCCTGCACTTGTCTGAAACCTCACCGCCCCAATAGAACCTAAGTCCTCCGAACTTCTCTTTGATCTGCAAGATGCTGAAGTGCAGCAGCGGGTCATCAGGATTCTCAACAATGGGGCCTGAAATCCACTCGGGAACTTCCGTGCCCTCCTTCACCATCTTGTCGTATATCTCTTTTGTGTCCTTCCAGCTGTCTAGCTTCCTTTGAATGGTGAGGAGGAGAGCATCGAGCAAGTCATACCAACCATCTCCGATGCTAAAGTGGAAAAACTCTTTGTTCCTTTTGGAGTATGGTGTGTTCCTGAAAAGGTCTGGGTACTTCTTGGGAAGCCCGTTTAGCTTTTCCTTCTTCTTGCTCACGCGAAGCACTCACAGTCAAAGAGGCCGCACTCAGAGCACTGTGAAGAAGATGGTTGGTAAGAGTCGTCATCTTCTGCCATCAGGACAAATCTTGGTCCCTCGTATTGATACTTGGGCTTGTTCACTATTTGGTTCCAGTCATCTAACCTGCGTGCCCAAAAGCCTCCGTGAGTCAAAGACTCGTAGATGACCATGTCCTCCTGTGTGTCTGCTGATTTCGCTATTTGATGGACCCTGTAGATCCCACCTTTGAAATGGCTGTATCTTCTTCCGCAAATTGGCTTAGTCACTTGGCTACCTCCTCGGGGTATCCTATGATATATGAGCCAAATAGCCAGCCTTGAATCAGCTTCCTAGGGTGATTCAGCCTGACCCGCCCGCAGTGGTGGCACGAGTGCTGGCTGGCTGCGTAAATGCGCCCACACCATCTGCACTCGATAGCATAGGTAGCCACTAATCGAAGAGGCTTCGTGTAATCAGTCGGACTGAGTGATTGAACATAGTCTTCCACGGGCCCGTGTAGCCGCAAATACGGCACTCATAAGGCGTCTCGTAGCTATGCTTTTCTTCCAGAACCTGTTTCCAATCTTCCTGGGTACTGTAGCACTCAGTAGGGCTCCTGGGATTGTTGTAGGTTTGGGTGAACATCTTCTTAGCCCTGTTCATCATGTAGGCGTAATCCTCTGGGTTACGCGCTCTCCAGCTATTAAGTGTTTCTTCTTCCATCACCCCTCCACCAATCACACACACGTTCGCCAACTATCACTGCAATGGACACAGGGATGGCAAGGGGGACAATGCTGATAATGATGGCCCAACCCCACCATGGAATCGTTAGCGCACCTTCTTTGTAATCCGCGTGGTCGTCCTCGTCATCAAAAGGGACTACATGCCCCTTGCCAGTTGCCCATGGAAATACTTCGTCACAGACAAGGCACGAAAATATCTCGTGAGGG
>Ga0114950_10001743_pt1 | contig 16510 bp, 12 predicted proteins | sample N075metaG_FD_83503 | JGI IMG/M metagenome (GOLD analysis project Ga0114950, IMG submission 83503) | Deep subsurface microbial communities from Kermadec Trench to uncover new lineages of life (NeLLi) - N075 metaG | ecosystem: Environmental > Aquatic > Marine > Ocean trench > Sediment | place... | reverse complement strand
CGGCGATGGCACTGGTGCGCGCGGCGCTGGCCAAGTCACGAGTACCTGAGCCGCTGCGTGTGGCGCACCTGATCGCGCACGCACTGGTGCGCGGAGAGTCGCGCGGCCGCGTCTGAGCCGGGGCCCGGCTCAGCGCAGTCGCGTCAGGCAGTCCGCAATCTCGACCCGGTTCGCCAGCACGAAGCGGCTATGGGCTTGTACGTGCCGCTGAGATCCGCGTCGGGTCTTCCTCCGGATGTCTCGGACGCTTCTCGGACCCTTGGACCGTTCTGCTTCGCGAGGGTTCCGGCTCCCGTTTGCGGGAGTCTCAACAAAACTCTGCACAGGACAAGGAAGGCCTCGAGGCGTTGTTGCCTGATCAGCACGACGATGCTGTGGGCGACCCGTCGGGAGGCTCACCAGGCAGCGGGTGGCGTTTGCACCACACCAGGCCGCCGCGCTCATAGATCCGCTCGAACAGGGGCGCGCCCGCCGCTGTGCTGGTGATCACGCGGATGCGCAGGCTCTCCGGCTCGACGAGACAGCTCATGACCATCGGGTCGTCGCCTACGAGCCCGAAGGCCCGCTCGACCGAGGACCGGTCCTCGAAGCGGAGTTCAAATACCGACAAGCTGGTGTTCACGCGTTGTATCCAAGCAAGTTCCAGGCCGCTCCGTACGAACACCACCGCAGGCCCGGGGGCAAGAAGTGCCCAATTCGTGAGCGCGGGTGCACACAAAGTGGTCTCGGCAGTCGCTACGGGGCTGGGAAGTGCCCGGCTCGTGAGGATCCAGACGAAGGGCTTGATCGGCCCCCAAGGCTGCACCCGCCCCGGAACAACCGGCTGGCCGGACTCCAGCCAGAGTTGGCCGTCGCCGTCGTGCAGGCCGAGCGCAGTGTCGATCGGCTGCCCGACTCGTCGAACCTCCGGAGCGCGGCGGCCGTCTTCGCTTGCGACCCGACTGCGAAAAGCAGTCCAAGCTGGACATTTCGAATATGCTGGGACTCTCCGAAGAATCGGGCGAGGACGTGAAATGAGCGAACTGGTGTCACAGCACTGCGAAGCGTGTCGCCGAGACGCGCCACACGCGACCGAGGCGGAGATCGCGGAGTACCTGCCGCAGATTCCCGAATGGGAGACCATCGAAGCGGATGGCATCAAGCGCCTCCAACGCGTCTACCGTTTCCGCAACTTCGAGGAGGCTCTCGCCTTCACGTTGCGCGTCGGCGAGCTCGCGGAATCCGAGGGCCACCACCCCTCGCTCCTCACGGAGTGGGGAAGGGTCCGCGTCATCTGGTACACCACGAAGATCAAAGGCCTGCACCGCAACGATTTCGTCATGGCGGCCAAGACGGACAAAGCTTAGAACGCGACGCCCGGGGTACGGTGCGGCTGTCCCTTCCGAGAACCTCATGCGCCCTTTGTCAGGCCGCACGGTTCAGCAGCGCCTGTGGCTGTCTGTCGTCAGAACCTGTTGGACAGCCAGGCCACTGCTGTTGGATCAGGCGTGCCCCTCGCGATTTCGGAGCACCGCTACCGAGCCGGCTCCAGCAAACAGCAGGATCAAGCCCAGCATCCCCCAGTCGCCAAGTGCTGGAACGCTGGGAACGAAAGGGGGCTCGACGGGGGGCTCGTCTGGTAACAAGGTCGCATCAGGGTTGATCAGCACGCTCATCGAGGCGGGTGTGCCTTGATTGTTGGTGATCAAAATGCTGCCAGGCAGATAACCCACCATCACAGAGACATCAAAGATGCCCGTAGATTCTCCGGAAACCGTCGTGTCGGCGATCCTGACCTTGCTGGTCCCATCGGGCAACATCTGCCAGATCTCGCCAAGAGCATTGTCCTCGTTGACGAAAATCAGTCCGTCGGGATAGGGGGTGCCAGCCAGGGTGGTGGCATCCGTCCAGTCGACGTTATCCGGCTGGCCAAAAATGCCGGTGCCGTTGCTTGTGTTTGCGATCATTGTAATCGTGAAACTGGAGGCGCCGGAGTTGAAGTCGGAGCCAAAGACCAGGTCGAAGTCGAAGCTGAACAACCCCGAGGTCTGATCTCCCATGACGACCCGGGTGGGATCGCCGGGGCTCGTATCGACATCTTCAATCTTGTCGGACATGAGTGCACCGGCAGAAGATGCACTGAAGCTGCCGGCATTCGTATTTCCAAGGTTCGGGTACGAGGCAATCAGCCAGTACCAGGTCCCGAACGCCAAACCGTTGCGCGCCAAGAAACTGCTCGATGCCGAGCCGCTTGAGTCCTTGCCCTTCTCGCCAACGTACAGCCGCATTGTCTGTGTACCGCCGTCGGGGGAGAGCAGCAGCGCGATGTGTGCGGTCTCGCCGGTATCGATCAGGGCCACATTCTCATAGGAGTCTTCCGGGATACCGGCACGGGCACCGGGCCCGCCGCCCGTGCTGCTGATCTCGTAAAAATCGCGGTTGAGGCTGTCGATTGCGTACAGCCTTTCCGTTACGGCGAACTCCTCGCCCGTGATGTAGATGTCGTCGACGAAGCCCCGATTGGTCCCGAAGGTGTGAGGCGCGTAGGCTTGTCCCGAACAAAACCGGGAAAAGTCTGTATTGGACGTGTTTGAGGTGGGGGTGAAGGTCGAGCCGCCGTCATCGCTCCAGCTATCGTAAGCTTGCCGGGCCGAGATAACGAAACCAACGCCGCCGGTGCTACCACCACTGATCACGTTTGCGATCGCGGTTTGAAGGGCAGCTAGGTCCAGGTTCACTTCACTGATCGAACCGTCTAGCACCTCGTGGTTCACTTGCACCCGCAGGGTTGCTGGATCGGGGAGCCAGGCGCCAGCACCATCGAAAAAAGTGTCCATGCTATGGCTGAAGCCGTCGCCAGCGGGGTTGTCTCCCGCGGTGATCACCTCAAACGCCTTCCAACCGTTATAGGTATTGAGACGAAGAGTTCCGCCATCCAGGGCAAAGGCGGTGGTCGCCAGCAGGAATTGTCCAATCAAGAGGAGGATGGTCGACTTCGTCGAGATCCTTGCTCGATACATCGTTGCGCTCCAACTTCAACATCAACTCATGTCCAAAAGGCATAGCCACAGGCGCCACGGTGCATTCTCTCAAATGCGAGCGTGAATAGATACTCATTCGGCTTCTGGTTGTCATCATCCGGGCTTCTCCGCGTTGGATCGACCGCCCGGGAAAAGCTGCTTTTGCGGGGCATGACTCCATTCATCTCGGGGTATGGAGCCTCCGGCGAACATGCGGTCAATCAGTCGGTTCCGTGGCTTCTTGCGTAACGGGCCCGCGGGCCAGCCCGGACACGCTTCGCAACGTTTTGCCACTTTGGGGGTGGCCTCCACGGCCACTGGGGATGTTGCTGCGGCCTCTGAAGCAGTCCCCAAACGCTGCGTCGGAGGTTCGGGTCTTGCGGGGGATGCCAGCGAAAGGCTCCGGATCAACCGGTTTCTCCGAACGCCGTCGAGACCTGGGTGGGCCCGCGCCGCGGGCTCTATTCCATGCCTCGCAGAGCGGCGCGGAGCAGATCGGTCTGGGTGAGCAGACCCACAAGGCGTCCGCCGTCGTCCACCACCGGCAGGTGCCGGATCCGCTCTTCTTTGACGATCTCGATCGCATGCTCGAACGAGTCGCCCAGCTTGATGGTGGTCAGACTCGGCGACATCAGATCCAGCGCCCGCTCCCGCTCCTCGCCGTGACCCGCCAGCGCGTTGTAGGCGACGCTGACGATGTCGCGCTCGCTGATGATCCCGATCGGCACTTCGTCTTGGCAGACCACCACGCAGGAAATGCGATAGGCGCGCAGCTTGTTGAGCACGTCGAGGATGGAAGAGTCGGACTCGACCGACACGACCTTCCGGGTCATCAGGTTCTCGATGGAGCTCATGGGTCGATCCTCTCGCGGCCCGTTACTTGTCATCTTCGTCCAGCGCGACACAAATCTGTAGCCGCCAGGCGAGCGCTCGGGGGGCGAAGCCCTGTCCCTTCACGAGCATCTCATCCGCCCTTTGTCCGGCCGCACGACGCGGGTACCGATGGTGCGGTCTCCCGACCTCGGGGAACGCGATGACCTCTCCAATCGATCGGTCGTGGGCCGCCCGCCGTTCTGGCGCAGCTGATCTTTTCCGTTTGATCCCGAATTCCGACGCGTAGCTTCTTCTGTGGCTTCTCCGTGGACTTCCAGCAGCTTTGCCAAGCTTTACCACTCCGAGTAGCCTCTCGGACCACCGGGAGCGTCCGCAGGGCCCCCGGCGCAGTTTCCTGAACTGCAGGTCGCAGCTTCGACTCGTGCCGGTGGCGGCAGCTCCCACTTCCGTTGCACTGGCCCGATGCATCGGAAGGATGAGTTTTCGGGCTTCGTCGCTGATCGGCTGTCCACTGGGAGGCGGCGGCATGACGGAGCCGGACGAGCGGTCACTGGTTTCCGGTAAGGCCTGGCGAGATTTCTGCGACCGATTGAAAGCGGCGGGGGAGGGCATCCTGGCGGAAGGCTTCCCCTCGACGCCCCGGGATCGGGCCGAGGGTTTTCGCTGGCTCACGCGGCTCGTGGTATTTGCCACGCGCATGGAGCTCGAAGCAGGCGATCCGCAGTTCCCTCAGTTCGTGCGCTACGAGACGCCGGACAACCAGTGGGGTGGCCCCAACCCGGACAACGTCTACTACCGGGCCACGGTCGATCCAGACACGAGCTACCGGGTATGGGCAGACGTGCGCGGCGTGCGGCAGGCGATCTTCTCGCTCCACGAAGGGGACATGCAGCTCGGCGAATATGGCGTGTATGGGGAGACCTCCCTCGACGCGCTGGAGGTCGGGCGCGATGGCCGCCTCGAGATCGTGCTCTCGCCGCAGACCCAGGCAGGCAACTGGATCGAGATGCACCCGAAGGCTCGCCTCTTCGGGATCCGTGTCTATGCGAGCGATTGGGACAAGGACGCGGCGCCGACCTTCCACATCGAGCAGATCGGTGCGGAGGGGGTGCCGCCGCCGTCTCTCGAGGCCGCGTCGGTGGCGAGAGCCCTTGACCGTGCGGCCCGCTGGGTCGAGCAGACCAGCGGCTACTGGAACGCCTATACCCAGGCGGGCTGGCAGCGCGCTACGCCGAACGTGGCAACCGCGCCGAGTCCGGCGAAGGGCGGCGCCGACAACATCCTCTACGGGAGCTGCTTCTGGGAACTCGGGGAAGACGAGGCCCTGCTACTCGAGTCCGAAGTGCCCGACGCGCAATACTGGGGCTTCAGCCTCCACACACTCGGTTGGCTCGAGTCCGGCGACTTCGCGAACCGACAGACGAGCTTGAGTGGGCACCAGCTGCACGTTGACCGCGATGGACGGATTCGCATCGTCCTCGCGCAGCGGGATCCGTGCGTTCCGAACTGGATCGATACGGAGGCGCGGCCCCGGGGCCTTCTCGTATACCGCTGGGTGTGGGCGCGCAACAATCCGGTTCCGACGTCGCGGGTCGTGCCGTTGGCGAGCCTGCGCGACACGCTTCCCGATGACCATCCGCTGGTCGATGCGACCCAGCGACGCCAGCAGCTGGCCCGACGTCGCGAAGCGGCCTGGAACCGCTTCCAGTAGCCTGAAGAGACGCCCGAGGAGACCCATGACCTGGACCCCTCCCGATCGACCGGCCTGGGTCGAGCGCCTGAACGCGTACGGTGAGGCCGTGGGCGGCGCCGACCAGCTCGTGAGCCTGGATGCGGAGCAGCTGCTGGCGACTGCACGCGCCTCGGTCGGGCTCGATGACTTCGGAGGCAAGGGTTGGCGCGTCCACTACGACGTCTTTCTGAACTCGCTGAACACGGAGTCCGACCTTCACCTGAGCGGACGCATCCTGGCGCGGACCGAATTGCTGCGCACGCTGCGCAACCGCCTGCGCCTCGCCGAGCTGTGGAAGCAACGACCCTCGATCCTGGAGGAACCGCTGTCCGAGCCGGTCTTCATCGTAGGCGGCGCCCGCACCGGCACCTCGATCCTGTTCGAGCTGATGGCCAGCGACCCGCTCACTCGCTCGCCGGCCATGTGGGAGATGCAACACCCGGTTGAGGCCGTGCGCGGCGAGGACTGGAGCGAGATCAGCGACCGGGTGGAGACCTTCCATCATTTTCTTCAGCCCGAGTACGCGACCATGCACGCCAACTCGGGGCACCTCCCGAACGAGTGCATCTTCATCACCATGCACGAGTTCCTGTCCGACGTCTGGGGCTCCCAGTACGGAGTGCCCGGCTACCAGCGTCACCTGGCGCGCGCCGACCACCGTCCCGCCTATCGCTACCACCAGCGTTTCCTCCAGACCCTTCAGCAGCGCGACAGCTGTCGGCGCTGGCTCCTGAAGGCCCCCAGCCATCAGTCGCAGTTGCGCGCGCTCTTCGACGTCTATCCGGACGCGCGCATCATTCGCACCCACCGCGATCCCCTGAAGAGCTTCCCGAGCCTGCTCGACCTGCTCGGCACGCTGCTCTGGATGCGCTGCAACCGGGTCGACATGGATCTTGCCGCCAAGGTGATTCCGGCGTCCTTCGCCGCAATGTTCCGGCAGGAGATCGACGACCGAGCGTCGGGGGCGCTTCCGGACGAACGGTTCGTGGACGTGCACTTCGCCGACATCGTGCGCGACCCGGTCGCCGCCGTCGGTCGTGTCTACGAGCAACTGGGCTGGGACTATCCACAGTCGGTCCGCGAGGCCGTCGGCTGCTACGCGCGGGCCAAGCCCCCGGGCGCTCAGGGCATGCACCGCTATAGCCTAGAGGGCACGGGCCTCGACGCTGCCGAGGAGACCGAGCGCTTTCGCTTCTACATGGACCACTACGGCATCGCGTCCGAGGGCTAGGGGGTCAGCCCGGTCGCCGGAAGAGCTTGAGCGCCAGCGGGGAGGTTGCCGCGGCCACCGATGCAGTTTTCCGAACAGCCGGTCACAGCTTCGACTGCTGCCGAGGGCGCCACTCGACAACCGCAATAACACGATGAATTACCGGACGCTTACGGCGTTCTTCTCAAGTACTTTCGATACGTCGCTTTGGCGCGCTGGCGCGAAGCGTCGCGCGAGGCGATGCCCTACCTGCAGGGAATGCGCCGGGCAGCTGTCGGTCGTAACGCCCTTGAACCTCCGGAACGCCTCGTGGCTGAACGTCAGGCGATGGCTCAGGTCTTCAGCCCCAGCGCGACGCGGTCGGCATGCCCGAGGGCGACAAGGAACATGACGCTCTTACCCGCGGCGTGAGGCGAGAAGAACTCCGTCACCTCGTCATCAAAGAAGGTGAGCCCGCTGGCGCCGAAGCGCTGGGCGTAGGCGGCCAGGTACAGGCGGCCTCCCGTGATGCCTCCCTCGAGCTGCGCCGCTCGGTAGCCGCGGTTTCCGAACCGCGCCAGCACTGCAGAAAGATCCGTCAGGCTGTAGACGTTGACTGCGGCATCCGCCGGGAGTTCCTGCCCCAGGCCCAAGCGGCCCGCCGCTTCCCTGAAGCTTCCCTCGCGCAGCAGCTCCAGCGAGCGGTCGGGCCGGCGGTAGTAGTAGGCGCCCGGCGCCAGCCCCTCGACGGCGTGCACGATCAGGTAGAGGTCGAGCAGGCTCGCCTCGGGCGGATCCAGGAAGTCGGCGGGCACGCCGCGCGTGGCGCGATCGAGCACCCGGGAGAGCTCCTCGAAGGACAGCGAGCGAGTCCGGTCGAATACCCGCGTCGAGCCGCGCCGTCGGATCACGGCGTCGATCGACTCCCGCGGAGTGTCGGCTTCGAGCTGCCAGCGGAGCGGACGCAGGGAACCGGTCGCCGTGGGCTCCTCCCTCGCCGGGGTGAGGCCACGCCAGGCGGCGGCCTCAGCGCCGTCCTCGAGCGAGGAGGCCGCGTGCTGCGCGCGGATCGCCGGGTAGTCGATCTCGGAGCGAGAGAGCGGCTCGGTCTCGAGTCGCAGCTCCGGCAGCGGTGGGGCGGGCGGAGGCGTTCGCTCGGATCGCCCCAGGGCCACCAGCGCGATCGTACCTTCTCGCTCGGGGTCGAGACCCAGCAACCGCTCGAGGGGGCGGTCTGCGAACCCCATCACCAGCCGCGGCGCGAGCCGCTCGGAGCCCGCCACCGCCAGCAGGTTCGCGTGCAGCGTTCCCCCGTCCCAAAAGCAGTGCCGGTAGGCTCGTGCCTCGTACTTCCAGGCGTTCCGCCAGTAGGTCGAGGCGCTCGCGATGATCGCCGGCGCGCGCAGCAAGTCGGGGTTCCGCCCGGACGCCTCGATGACGACCGTGCGGTAATCGCCCCCGCGCAGTCTGCGCAGCGCGAAGTCGTGCGGGCTGAAATGATATACCCCGGCGGCAAGGCCCGGCAGCTCGCCCGCGACCAGGTAGAGATCAATGTGATGCAGCGCGCCGGTGTTCGGGTAGGCGCGGAACAAGGTCTCTCCGCCTGGATGGTGTTTCCGCTTCGTGATGCCCGCCGACAGATAGAGGATGCGCGAAAGGGAGGTGAGGTCGGGAACGCGCTCCTCCTCCGCCGTCGGAGCGGCAGCGGCCAAAGAGATCGCCTCGAGCGCCGGAAGGTCGTATCCCGGCGAGCTCTGCGAAAGCGGGATCGTCTCCAGCTCCCGGTAGATCTTGAAGGCCAGCGGTTGGTTCTGCCAGTCGAGGTAGTGGCGGCTCGCGCGCACACTCGCCTCGCTGTGCTTGCTGGCCTCGTGATACTCGAGCGTGGCCGCCGTGTCCCGGTTGGACATCGATTCAACCTCGGACCGTTCGAAGCTGCGAGAACTCGTGATTGATGCGTCGCTTCGCCGCGTCATCCGATTCTGCTGCCTCGGGGAAAACTAGCATCCAGTTCTCGAAGGGATCCCGTTTCAGTCTGTAGGAAGGCTCGCAACCAACTCCCGCAGGCGTTCGCGGCCGCCTTCGCGGATCGAAACGCCGTCGCCGAGCATCAGCGCATCGAAGTCGAGCTCGAGCAAAGACCGGATGCTCGTACGCAGCCGCGCGGGGTCGTCCATGACGCGCTCGGGCAGAAGCGAGAGTCGCCCAGCTGGGTTTCCGATCACGGCATCGCCGATGACGAGCAGCCTGCGCGCTGGGTCGTGAAGGGCGATCTCCCCGGGCGACTTGCCGGGCACGGCCACCACGGTGAAGGGTCCCGCGCGCCCCCCCACCTCGAGCTCGGCATCGATCGCGACGCCCTGGTCCCGGGCGTAGGCCGCATCCGCCGGATGGATGGCGACCCGAGCGCCCGTGCGCTCCCGCACCCGGTTCGCGGCACGGGTGTGGTTGCGGTTGGTGATGAGAATCTGCGCGACTCCCTCCTGGGCGAGCCGATCGAGAACCTCCGCGCTGGGATCAACGGGGTCGACGCAGAGGTTCCCCTCCGCATTCAGGAGGAACGTTCCGTTGAAATCGTAACCGTGTGGCTCTGAAAACCAGGGCCAACTGAGGACGCCAGGCAGGAACTCGCGCACGGTCCAAGTCTACACCGTGGGTCAAGCTCGGAGCATCGCTCCGATCGCGGCTCGCAGGGGCTCCATTGGCTCGACTTCCGACCTCGCGTGGAGTCCCCTATCCGCCGGCTGCGATACCCGTCAGCGCCGATCTCGACGGAGGCCCGATCGAGAGCGCGCCACAAGACGCGCGCCGTCCAGCGGGAAAGGCGGCGTTCGCATCGGTCCTCCCCGTCACCGCCTGCGGGGATTGTTTGGCAGTCGGTGGATCATCTCGGCATCGAGAGCACCCATACCCGGACCATAGGCCACCGTGTACGTCCCCTTGACTCCGTCTTCCTCCGAGTGCAAGGCGAACACGATGGCCTCGTCCGCCGGGTCGGTGATACCTTCAAAGCGAACAACCTCGTCGATGGCCAACGATTCCGGCCGGTAGAGGACGTCAGCGGCGATCGCCCAAAGGCCCCCCGACTCTGCACGAAAATCGTCCGTGTAGCCAGCGGCGGTCAAGCGATCCACAGCTTGTGAGAGAGTTTCTGTAAACATCACCGGCTCTGTCTAGATCCGTCGCCTCGGAGCGTGGCACACTCGCAGCGAAACGCTCCCGTTCGTGCCGCAGCGCGCGATCTCGGTCGACCCGGACCGTACGAGTTCGGGCTGCTCGTGCGTTTCCAGCACGTCTTCGACCGGCACCTCTAGCGGCACTGTTTCGCTAGCGCGACTCGGGAGGACGCCCCACCCACGCCAAGGCTGTCAGCGCCAGCAGACCGATCAAGACTGCGAGCCCGGTGGGCGTGAACGACGGCACCGATGCAGGCGGCGACGAACCGGGGAACGACGAGGCGTCCACCGGATTGGTGCCGGCCAGCACCTCCACTCCGTCGTCGAAGCCGTCTCCGTCCGAGTCGGCCAAGGCCGGATCCGAACCGGTGTCGCTTGCGCCGTTGAAGATGCCGGTGTTGGTCTCGACGGCGTTGAGCAGCGCGTCCTCGTCGCGGTCGAGAGCCACCCGCTGGCCTGAGCCCGGCGGCACGCAGGTCCAGGTCACCTCTTGACCGGCTGTCTGCGCGAGTTCGCGCAGCTCGAGCGCCGGGATCGCGGCGCCGCCGTCGTCCGGGTCGTAATTGCCGGCACCGTCGTACAGGTAGCCGGTCTCCCGGCCGCCCTGGCTCACCTTCGCGATCAAGTCGCACTCGGTGACGACGCCGCCCAGCAGCTCCGACGTGAAGGCCGTGGCCGCGCGGTTCTGGAGCAGGCTGACCTGCTCGCTGACGTCCGTCGCGTTCCAGTTCGACGCGTCCGCGGTGACCTGCTGGCCCACCACCGGGGCCAGGTCCGAAGGAAAGGCCAGCATGAAGGCGACCATGTCGTCTTCTGGGATGTCGTCCAGGTCGAAGCCGCTGTTGCTGAAGAAGCGTTTCAGCGTGTCGATGGCGCCGTCGTGCAGGTAGCCGAAGCCGCGCACCTGCGGCCCCTGGTCGCTGAAGTCCCCACCGACGCTGATCAGCCCCTCTGTCGGGCCCATGCCGAACATCCCCACCTTCTGATAGGCGTTGCGCAGGTGCGGGATCTTGAAGTGCTGGCTCTCGCCGTCGAACACCGTCTGACCATCGCCGCCAAAGTGTCCGTTCGCCGGGTTCAGCGTGTGGCAGCCGTTGCAGTTGGCAATGATGTCGGTGATGGGGCCCGCGAACATCGCCGCTCCCGCCGCCTCATCGGCGCGGAAGTCGCCGTCCAGCTGGCGGATCGGGTTGGGCGGATAGCGCAGCTCGAGGGCAAACTCGCGGAACGCCGTCATGTCGCCGGCCGAGAGCGGTCCGTCGCGACCCACCAGCCCGGGGAAGGCCACGTTGAAGGCCTCGAAGCCCGCCACCGCGTCGCCCTGGCGGTCGCCCCGCCAGTGCTGCGGGCCCATGTTCGCCAGGCCGCGCAGGCTCTGGGTCGTCATCGGCCCCTTCATGGGATGGAACTCGTGGGGCAAGGGGTCGCCCGCCGACGGTACTACCGGGTTGAAGGGATTGCCGTTGGCCACCACCACGTCGTCCGGGTTGCCCAGGTCCCAGCCCAGGTCGTCCATGTCGCCGAAGAGGTGACAGCTCGCACACGAGGCCTCGCCGTTGCTGCTGGTCTGCTGCGCGTCATACAGGAAGAGGCGCCCGTCGATGATCTGCTCCGGCTCGGGGCTATGCAGGGCGAGCAGATCGAGCGACGTGCCGCTGCTTCGGTCGAGCACGTGCACGGTGTTGTCGAAGCGCGTGAGCACATAGAGACGACTGGCGGTGGCCAGCACACCCGAGGGTCCGCCGAGCCCCGGTAGCGTGTGGTAGGCCGCGGCATCGCTGTCCGGGTCGAAGGCGCCGCTCTCGAGATCGCCGACATCGATCACGCCGATCTTCCCCGAGCCGAAGGCCGCCACGTAGAGCGTGTTGCCGTCCGGCGAAAAGTCCATGCCGAGTGGCATGGCCAGGCTCTTGTCGCGGTCCGAGGTCGGCGCGGGCTGGACGCTGTAGTCGAGGTGCGAGTTCAGGTGCCGTGGCGTCACGCTTGCCCCGTCAAGAATAGTGATGCGCGATTGCGCCAGGTTGCCGCGCACACTGGCCGCTTCTCCCCCCGGCTTCTCGCCGGCGGCGTGGACGCCAGGCCCCTCGAAGCGCACATGGTTCTGTGCCTCGGTGTTGGAGACGAAGATCCGCCCGCTGGTGGGATGCACGACCATGTTGAAGATCGAGGTCCCGACCCGCGCCCAGCAGCCGGCCCCGTTGGCGCAGGTTTCCGATCCGTCGATTGCCACCGGCGGGCTCGCGTTTGCGTCGATGGCGAAGACGTCCCGGTCCGGAAGGTCGAACTTCACCACGCTGCTCCAGTCGCGGTCCAGCTCGTCGGCCCAACGACCGGGCGTGGCTCCTTCCCGGTCGAATTGCACGATCAGGCCCACTTCCGGGCGGGGGTCGCCGGCGGCGTTCTTGTGCGGGGGCGCCGTGCCGCCGGGGATGCTCTGGCTGTTGATCGTGCAGGCCGGCTCAACACTGCCGTTGTTGATGCGACCGCCCGCGGTGTCGCAGACGAGGCCCTCGGAGACGCTGGTGGTGCGGTTGCCCGAGCGGAAGCTGGCGACGTAGACCGTGGAGCCGTCAGGGCTCACCGCCAGGGCGCGCGGCTTGTCGCTAAACAGCGTGATCACGGTGAGCTCGTCACCCTCGAGGGAGATGCCGAGACTGGTGGCGTCGAAGACCCAGACGTCGGCGCGCCCGATGCCCTCCTGGTCGAACTGGCCCCGGGGCGTCGGGCTGTGCTGGCCCCGATGGGCCGTGGTGATGAAGGCGCGGTTGCTGCCGGGCCCGGCGAAGACCACGTCGCGCGGCTCGTCGCCCACCAGCAGGGTGCGGACCACCCGCGGTGCCGCGCCCGAGAGATCTACCACGCTGACGCTGTCCGAGAGGTGGTTCACCACCCACACCTCGTGATTGGTGCGAGCGGCCACCGCTACGGGCTCGAGGCCCACCTGCACGGCGCCGGCGCGGGTGAGGTCGCCGCTGCCGTCCACATCGAAGATCTCGAGCAGGCCGTCCGGCGTGTTGACAGCGAACAGCCGCGAGCCGTCCGGGGAGAGCGCGAGGGGGCGGACCTGGCCGGCCTCGAAGAGCACGTAGGAGGGCTGACCGAGGGCGTCGGCCGCGAGCAGCAGCGAACCACCCAGGAGCATCATGCAGAAGCTGTGGCGCATGGCAGTCTCCGAGAGGATCAAAGCCAGGCTTCCCGCACGCGCAGGCAGTGCGTCTGCCGGCCGGCATCGAGCGAGGCAACCCAGGCCATCTTCTCACGGATGAGACGATCGGAGTGAACGTTATTCCGGCTGTAGTCGACCGCGCCATCGAGCCGCCGGCTTCGGCTATGCGTGCAGCGACCATGCGATGCTGGAGGCGACGGCGGCCGCGAAGGGCAGGGTGGTGATCCAGGCGCCAATGATGCCAGTCACCCTCCACCAGTCGGTTCGATCGTTCCAAAGCCCGATGCCGAAGACTGCACCCGCCGAGACGTGGGTCGTCGACACGGGTGAGCCGAGCAGCGAAGCGCCGATCACCAGGGAGCTGGCGATGCCATTGGAGAGGAGTCCCTGGCCGTGGCTGAGCGGCGTGATGCGGTGCGCGAGCGTCTCGGCGACCCGCTGCGCTCGCAGCCAGCCGCCGGCCGCCATCGTGGCGGCGACGACCAGCAAGGAGAAGCGCGGATCGAGCCCCGACCAACCTGCAGCCACCCACAACGCCAGCACCTTCGGTGTGTCATTCAGGCCGCGCGCAAATCCAAGCGCGAACGCCGACGTCACGTGAAGACGATCCACGAGCGACTGTACGGAGATGCCAAACATCTGCCCGCCGTAGATCAGGCGACAGGCTTCGTGATCGGCCAGGCGGACAGAAAGCTCACTCCGCCGCAGCAGCATGACGCCTTGATCTGTCACGTCCAACCGGTCTGCCGCGCTACCGACACACAGGCAGCTATTGGTGCGGATCCCGAGTGACTCGCGGAGGCGGTGGGCCAGCGGGTACACGACGCCGGCTGCTGACGCCGCCAGCAGCGGGGTGAGAAGCAGCGGGAGGAAGTAGCTCCCGCCAAGCGCCGACCAGCAGAGCTGCGCGGGCGCCAACACGAACCCCGCACCGGCGAGGCCGCCAACCAGCGCATGGGTGGTCGAAATGGGCAGTCCTACACGGGTCGCGGCCAGCACTGTGATCGCGGCTGCAGCGGCCACCGCGACCAGGAAGCTGGGGTCGCCGACTACTTCGGGGGGCAGCAGTCCCTTGCCGCCGAAGGCGTCGAGCAGAGCCTTGGCCAGCACGATCGAGGCCAGCGAGCCGGACAATTGCGCGGCGGTGGCGAGTTGACGCGCCCGAGCATAGTCGATGGCACCGCTTCCGTAGGCCGTCGCGGTCGCCTTCAGGTTGTCGTTGGCGCCATTCGCCCAGGCGAGTGCCAGCACCGCCAGCAGTAGCGAGACGATCAGCATTCGAAGCCCACGATCGAGTGACTACGCGACAACGGCGGGCGTCGTTACAGGCACGTGGGGAGGGTCGCGCTCGGGTCCCTTTACGCTTCTCTAGAACCCGAAGAGCCGCCTCAGGAAGCTCTTTCGCTGCTTCTTGCCCACGCTGAGGACGCGCATCTCCCGTTTGAGTTCGACGGAATTGGGGTGGAGTCGGCTGGCGCGCCGCAGCACCTTGCGCGCGCTGGCGACGTCCTTGCTGGCCTTGAAGATGCGTGCGAGGAAGAGATAAGGGGACTCGCGTTCGGGCGAGAGCTTGATGCCCTTGGCGATGTGCTCCATGGCCTCGCGCCGGACCACTTCGTGGTTCGGCCGCGAGAGGTAGAGGACGTAGCCCAGGTGGGCCACGTAGTCGCCCGCGCTGGGGTCGAGGTGGGAAGCCATGCCGAAGGCCTCCAGCGCCTTGTTGTAGTCCTTGGTGATGAGATGGATTCGGCCCTTTCGGAACCAGGACTCGGCCTCGTGGGCCCGTTGGGTCGCTTGCTGGGCGTCGTCCGGGTTCGGCGGCGTTGCCTCCGACGCCTGACGGTTTTCGAGGGGGGCGATCTCGGTCGACCCGGACTCGACGAGTTCGGGCTGCTCGTCCGTTTCGAGCACGTCTTCGACCGGCTGCTGGAGCATCAGCACGGGCTCGCCGATCAGCTCCAGCGACCCACTGATCCAGAGCGCGTAGAGCAGCCGGTCGTCCACCGCCGGGTCTGCCACCAGCTCGGAGACGGTGTAGTCGCCGTCCAGGGATTGAAGCAGGGCCCGGGCGCCCGGCTCGAGGTCCGGCAGCCGGTCTTCGCGGCCGCTCACCCTCGATCCGTAGAGGGAGCCCCGCTGCCCCAGCGCGCGCGCAATCTGGGCCGAAGTGGAGCACTTCATCGCACCCTGGAAGAGGAGGTCTTCCGGGTCCCTCTCCATCGGGTTGGCGGTTCCGGACTTGAGGCGCTTGCGAATGTAGAAGCGCAGCGTTCCCGATTCCCAGCCGAAGAGCTCGAAAAAGCGTTCCTCCGTCTGCTCGCGCCGCGCGACGATGATCTCGTCTTCGGAGATCGCCCCCAGGCCGAGGAGGATCTCCTCCGCCGTCCCCATGCCGAAGGAGAGCTGCGCCGTGATCTCCTCATAGATGGGCTGGTTGAGCCGGCCAGTGCGCTTGAGGAAGTCCTCGAAGGGCTCGTGTCTGCGATTGGTGGTGATCGCGACGGGCGAACCGTTGCGCAGCTGGATGCCGCGTTGCTCGCGGCCCTTGCGTACCACGCAGGCCCCGCTGGCGCCCTCCAGTTGGAGGCGATGCAGGAATTCGGCCAACGGGCATTCCTCCAGGTCGTCGGCGAGGACATCGGGCGAGCTGGAGCCCTTCTGTCCCTTGGACGTCGCCAGCTTGCGGCCCGTAAGGTCGCGCACGGTGGTCAGCAGCTGGCTCGAGAGGACGGGTTTCGTGAGGAATTCGGCGGCGCCCAGCTCGAGAGCGCGGGCGTAGAGCTCGGGTGTGCGGTCGCCTTTGGTCATGATGACGACCGGCAGCTCGGGACAGACGTTCCGGATGTCTTCGAGCAGCGCGAAACCATCGAAGCGGGTCAGCAGGACTTCGAGCAGGACCAGATCGAGGTCTTCGTTGCGGACGGCGCTGATCGCCTGGTCGGGATTGTCGACCTGGATCAGGCGACACTTCAGCCGTTCGAGCTCTGGCCGAAAGCCGCTCGGGAGGTCCGACACATCATCGATGTGCAGAATAGCTCCATCCATCCGCGCCCGTTCCACATCGACCCATCGACCGGCCGAACCCGAAACCTTTGTGACCTCTCCCACGAAAACGCCCGAGCTGCAGGCTGCCGCCGCGTTGCACGTCGCTGTGCACGGTTCTTCAATGCCAGGGCTCGACCCACCGCCATCGTGAGTCCCGCCGTTGCCTCAAGGGACCGCCCGATCACGGCTCTGATTGACAGCCCCCTCGGGCAGCTTTGTTCCATCGGTACCGAGCCTTTCGGGGTCGAGCCTCATGCTCCGCTCGGGTGCCCTGGCTTCCACTGGACTGATTGGGGGTCGGAGACGTCACTCAGTCGGACTCGTGAGGCGCTAGCGTCACGTCCTTGCGTAGCTGAACCACGAAGTGGG
>Ga0114950_10001742_pt1 | contig 16512 bp, 13 predicted proteins | sample N075metaG_FD_83503 | JGI IMG/M metagenome (GOLD analysis project Ga0114950, IMG submission 83503) | Deep subsurface microbial communities from Kermadec Trench to uncover new lineages of life (NeLLi) - N075 metaG | ecosystem: Environmental > Aquatic > Marine > Ocean trench > Sediment | place... | reverse complement strand
TCCGACGGCGGCCCCTCGGCCAATATCCGCCCGGCCAGGCACACAATCCAGGGCAGGTGCACGGCCACGGCGTTGATTTCATGGGTGGTGATAATGATGGTCACGCCCTCGTGATTAAGGTCGTGGAGCAGGTGCATCACGTCGTCTCTGGTCTTGATATCCACCCCGGATGTCGGCTCATCCAACAGTAGCAGTTCCGGACTGCTGACCAGGGCGCGGGCTAGAAACACCCGCTGCTGCTGCCCGCCAGACAACTCCCTGATGTGGCGCTCCGCCAGTTCTAGGATGCCCAACCGGCCCATCATATCCGCAACCAGTTCCTTGTCCTCTTTGCGGTACCAAGGAAAAAACCGGTTCTCCATGGTGCGGCCCATCATCACCACTTCTTGGACGGTGACCGGAAAATTCCAGTCGATGGTCTCCAATTGGGGCACGTAGCCAACCCTGGGCCGTTTTCGGGACGTTGCGACGCCGTTTACCAGAACCTCGCCCTCGTAGAGATCGACGGCGCCGAGGACGGTACGCAATAGGGTGGTCTTGCCCGATCCGCTGGGACCCAGAAGCCCGACAAAGTCGCCCGGCATGATGCGTAGGCTAACGTCGAACAAGACCCTATGTTTATTGTAGCCACAGGTGACAGATTTGAGTTCGATGATGGGCTCTCCCGGCCCTCGCTGGTGTGGCAGGGGATGTAGCATGGTCTTCCTTTATATAGTTTCAGCAGACATCTGGCCTGCTTTGATTGAATCGATGGGCGGGCAACGGACTCTCTCAGCCATTTTTGATTCTTGCTTCTGGCTAATGGTGATGATGCGGGTCCGAGTCCGGCATGCCCGGCAGCGGCTCGTTCCGGTGGTCCGATTGGCCATCGTGTTGCTCTCCGTGATGGCCCTCGTGGTCTTCCTCGTGCTTTTCCTCGTGCTTTTCCTCGTGGTCTTCCCCGCGGCCTTCATGGCGCCCGGAGTGCCCTGCCCCTGCGGTAGCCCCGACCAATTGGGTTGAAACCAACTGGGCGTACAAACCTTGGCGGGCCAATAGGTCGTGATGGCTCCCCTGTTCCACGGCGTGGCCATTATCAAGCACAATTATCTGGTCCGCGTCCCTGATGGTGGACAACCGGTGGGCAATCACCACGGTGGTCCGGCCTTCCATCAGAGTCCCCAGGGCCTGGCGCACCTGACGTTCGTTGACGGCGTCCAAGTGGGACGTGGCCTCGTCCAAGATCAGCACCGGGGCGTTCTTCAACAGCGCCCTGGCAATGGAGATCCGCTGACGCTGGCCGCCGGAGAGTTGCATGCCCCGCTCGCCCACCATGGTGCCGTAGCCGTCAGGGAAGGCAGTGATGAAATCGTGGGCGTTGGCCAAGCGGGCCGCTTCTTCTATCTCGCCGTCCGAGGCGTCAATCTTGCCCAGACGCAGGTTGTCCCGGATGCTGGCGTTGAAGAGATAGGTGTCCTGGGAAACCAAGGCGATATTACGGCGCAGGTCGTCCAATTCGAAGTCCCGAAGGTCGTGGCCGCTCAAACGCACGTGGCCCTCCGAAGGGTCCCAGAAACGCATGACCAGGTTGGCGCAGGTGGTTTTCCCAGCGCCTGACCGGCCGACCAGCGCCACGGTTTGGCCCTGCTCGACGTCAAAACTCACTCCGTTCAAAGCTTGGGCCTCGCCCACGCCGTAGGAGAACCCAACATTGTCGAAGCTGATGGCTGGTGATGGGCCCGAGCCGTTCTGATGGGCATGAACACCGGGGCCGTCCAGCACAGGCACGGGCTCATCATGCACCACGAACAACCGCCGGGCTGCGGCCAGCGTTTCCATCAGTTGTTTGATAGTCCTGGCGATGTCCGAGATTGGGGCGAAAGCCGCCACCGATAGAATGACCGACAGAATCAACTGGGGCCGGGAGATGTCGCCCTGGGTCATGAGCCAAACGCCCATGGTCAGCACCGCCAGCCCACCCAGCGCGGTCATGCCCTCGATGAAGCCAATCTGAAAGGCCCGCTCCTTCAGGAAACGAAGTTGGAAATGGGCGAATCGCCAACTGTTGGCCACCATCTCAGCAGTTCGGGACGGGCCCTGGCCAAAGGCGGAGATTTCTCGAATCCCCTGGATGCTGTCCACCATATGGGCATGGACCTCGCCCAACTGGCTGCGCAACTCCTCGCCAAGTCCCTCGGAACGCTTCTGGGCGATGAACGGGCTGATGGCCACCGCCAACAAGAATGGCGAAAGCACCAACGCGATGGGCCAAGCAACGAATGCCAGCATCGCCAGCACGCCCGCTGGCACTAAGATGGCGACAAAGGCCGGCGTTATCGTATGGGCGAAGAAGAACTCCACTAATTCAACATCTCCGCCGACGATGCTCACCAAGTCGCCCGAGCGGCGGCGGACCATGTAGGCCGGGGTCAAAGGGTCCAGCTTGTTGTAGATGTCCACCCGCATCTCGGCCAGCAGCCGGTAGGCCATGTCGTGGGCCACCCATGACTCCGCCCAGGTGAAGAAGGCCGCCACCGGCACGAACACCCCCAGCAGCCAAAGCAGCAACGTGAGGTCGCCGCCGGTTATCACCTGGCCGACCAAAAGCGCGCTGACAACACTCAGTCCGATGATCGAACTGTGATGGGCCAGACCCAGAACGAAGGTCAGGGCCAACTCGCCCCACCAAGGCCGGACCAATTCCAGCAGTCTGCGCCAAACCGTGAATATCCCGATGGCTGACGAAGGCGCGGCAACGGCCGTGCCACCGGCCGGGACGGCGTGGTGATGATGCCCTTCGCCCTGATGGGCCGGTTGGGGCACGAACGCCTCGGCATCGTGGCTCGAGCGGTGGGAAGCGGCTTCGTGACCGTGGGCCTCTTCAACGACACCGGCCGGTTCGTCGTCAAGCTCCTGCTGCTGGGCCATCAACTCAGCGTAGACACCGCCGCTGGCGACTAACTCGGCGTGACTACCCGATTCCACCAGCCGGCCGTCCTCCAACACTATGATGCGGTCCGCGTTGACCACGCTGGAGAGCCGGTGAGCAATTATCAGCGTGGTGCGGCCCACCATCAGTTGGTCGAGCGCCTCTTGAATGACGGCCTCGTTTTCGGCGTCAACGCTGGAAAGCGCCTCGTCCAGCACCAGGATGGGCGCGTCTTTCAGCACGGCCCGGGCGATGGCGATCCTCTGTTTCTGACCTCCGGATAGCCGCACGGCCCGCTCTCCAACCACGGTCTCGTACCCTTGGGGAAGATGGCGGATAAAGTCGTGGGCATTGGCCGCCCTGGCCGCCGCCTCCAGTTGCTCTTGGGTTGCGCCGGGCCTACCGAAGCGCAGGTTCTCCGCCACGGTGCCGTAGAAAAGATAGGTGTCTTGGGTCACCACCGCCACCTGCTCCCGCAATTGGCTGAGGGGAATCTCCTTGATATCGGTCCCGCCCAAGAGGACGCGGCCGCTCTGGGGGTCGAAGAACCGCAGAATGGACCAGACGATGGTGGACTTGCCCGCCCCGCTGGGACCCACCAAGCCAAGGGTCTCACCGGCGTTCAGGGTAAAGGACAAGTTGCGAAGGGCGGGACGCCGGCCACCGCTGTAAGCGTAGCTAACATCCTCGAAGATCACTTCGGGTGCAAGTTCCAAGGGGGACGCACTCGCCTCGGCGTCGGCCACCTCGACCTCGGCATCCATGATGTCGAAGATGCCCTCTGCCGATGACATGGCGATCATGCCGTCGTGGTAGAGCTGCACCAATTCGCGCAGCGGCCGGAAAATCTCCACGCCTAACATGAGCACGATCAGCAGCGCGCGAAGCTCCAGTTCGCCGTTGCTCACCCTCACTGCTCCCCAGGCCAGAGCCACGGCGGCCCCGGCGGAGATGCCGAGGATCGTCAGGGCGCTGGTGGCGCTGTTGGCGGCCAGCACGCCCATGGTGGTCCGGAACAACGTTCTAGCCCGCTCGGCCAGCAACAGACCTCTAGCCTTGCTTTGACCGAAGGCCTTTAACGTGGGCAGCCCTTGTACCGCATCCAGGAAATCGGCGCCCAATGCACCGTAGGCGTCCCTGCGGGCCATGCTGCTGCTGCGGGTCCACCGGTGGAACAGGTTGGGCAGGAGCAGCGTCATTAGGGCGAAGGCCAAGAACACCAGACCGGTCCTCAGGTCGATGATGGCCATGAACGCGAAGATCAAGATAGGAGCCGCGGCCGCCACAATCATCTGGGGGAGGTACCGTCCGAAGAAGGCCTCCAACCGCTCCACCCCTTCCGCCAGGGACATCAGCACGTCGCCGGTGCGGCTCTGGTCGAAATAGCCGGGGCCCAAAGCCAGGCAATGCTGGTACAGCCTTTCCCGCAGCGCCACTTTAATGACGCTGGCAGTGTGGTGGCTGATCACTTCCTGAAGGTATTGCAAGCCGGTCCGCACCAGAATCAGGCCAACCATGACCACCAGGGGCCACAGCAGACTCGAGAACTCCGCATCTTCGCGGATGATCCTGAAGATGACCACCCCGGCTACCGCCAACCGCCCGACACCGGCGACGACCGCCAGCATGCCCACCAGCGCAGCCAGAAAGATCCGCCACCGGACTCCTTTGGCCAGGGCCAGCAACCGTGGATGCAGATACATGTTTTTCCCCCTTATTGCGGGTAGACCGCCCCGCTGACCCCTTCAAACACGTTGCTAACGTCCAAACCAGCCACCGCGCTGGCATCTCCGCCCAGAGCCGGAATCATCACTTCGATGTTCTGCTTCATCAGCCCAAGGTAAGAATGTTCGATGTCGCCGGGCTTTCCCGGCAAGTCGTCATCCGCAAGTTCGTCGATAAACTGGGCGCCAGCCTCATCGGCGATGGCCTCTAACACGTCGCTGGAGAAGACTTCGGAACCGAACAAGGCGGGCAGGCCCAGGGCCCTAACCTGATCGATTATGGCCGCAACTTCCTTCACCGAAGGCTGGGAGAAATTGGATGGCTGGACCGCTCCGAGGACCTCCATGCCGTACTGCTCGGCGAAGTAAGCCCAGGAGTCATGATAGGTTAATAGCTTACGGTTCTTTTCCGGTATCGTGGCCACCGCAGTCCTGATAGCCTGATCTAGCTGCTCGATTCTACTACGGAACCGCTCCAGGTTTTGCCCATAGTATTCGGAGTTGCTTGGGTCCAAGGCCGTTAACTGCCCGTGCACCAACTCGGCATAGCGCAGCGCCAGGTTGGGGTCAGGCCAGAGGTGGGGGTTGGGTTGGCCCGCAGTTTGCGGAAAGGTGAAATCAAACCTCCACTGCTCCCGGGTGATTGCCCGGTCGCCCAGAGACAGAATCACTGTTTCCGCCTTCTTGTTGTCTTGGGCCAGGTCCAGGATTGGCTGCTCCAAGAAAAGCCCGTTAATCACTATGAGGTCGGCTTCGGACAAGAGTCTAGCCATGGAGGGGGTAGCCTCAAAAGTGTGAGAGTTTACGCCCTCGGGGACCACGCCCTCCAATTGGATGCGCAGGCCTCCTATATTCTCCACGATACTGGTGATGGGCGACACCGTGGTAACCACCTTTAGGCGTTTTTCTTGCTGATTCCCGTTTTGAGATTGTCCTTCTGTCCCGCCGCCACAGGCGACGACGACCAATGCTACGATGAGCAGCGCCCAGAACCTAGGCGCGCGAATTATACGCTCCACCTATCCCTTCATCTCTTTTGATTTGGCATTTGCTTCCTGACATTGGGCGCATATTCCGCTCACGGCAAAGTGCTCCAAGTCCGGCTCAAAGCCGAACTCTTTGTTCAGGGTGTCGCGGAACTCCGCCAGGTAATGGGGGCTGAGGTTGAACGCGCCGTTGCAAGCCCGGCAAACCATGTGGTGGTGGGGCCCGTCGGGGTCGGTTAGTTCAAAATGCAACCGGTCTCCGATGGCGACCTCGGTCACGACGCCCAGTCCCTTGAACAGATGCAGGGTGCGGTAGACGGTGGCGATGTCCATGTAGGGGTAGGCCTTTTTCGCGGCCTGGTAGACCTCGTCAACACCCATGTGGCCACCGCCCGAAGCCTCAGCGATGATGGAGAGCACTATCAGGCGTTGGGGGGTCAGCCGGTGGCCCTTAAGACGGAGAGTCTCGATCGCTTTTTCATGCTTGATCATCATCGTCTGTCCTAATGGCTAAAACGCGGGGATCACAATTGCGATTGAATGTTATTGCAATCGTTTGCGGTTACTAATATTAGCACGAGCCGAAAGGTTGTCAATACTAATGATTGCGGAGATAGAAGCCGGTCAGAGCCACGCTCTGAATTTGTTACGTCCCGGCGCGCATCACCCCGTACATGTGGCGGTAGAGCTTGAATCCCTCGTTGATGGCCTCCCAAATCCCCGTGCCGCTGGTGGGCCGGACATGCTCGAAGGACAATAATTCGGTATAGCGGACACCACCTCGTTCTTGCATGGCTGCTGCCAGTCTCCTGGACTCGGCGGCCGGCACCAACCGGTCATCGCGGTCGTGCAGAATCAGCAATTCGGCCTGCAGCTCATCGACGTATTTGCTGGGCGAGATGCGGTCCATTGCGTCCCGGAAATCCTTGGGCAGAGAATCGTACAATCTAACCGATTCCTCTGGAGACGCGCCACTGATCAACCGGGAGACGGTCCGCCCGGCGGGAGTTAGAGTGCTCAAGTCGGCCTGTTCTCCGGTGATGTAGACCTTGTTCAACAGGTCCCTTTCCGCCGGATCGTCCAGGGTTTCGATGAGTTCGTTGGCGAAGACCTTGAGGGTCAGCGAGTCAGGTTGCCAAGGAGTCCGCTCCCCTCGGTCGAGGCGGGACCGTGTGGAGACTTGGAGTAGGAGGTCTCTAGCGTCGAAGTAGGGGCCGAAAGCGTTTACGAACCGGACGCGGCCGCTGATCCGTGGGTCTGCGGCAGCCACCAAAGAGAAAGACGCCCCGACGCAGAACCCGCCGATCCCGACCCGCTCCGGGTCCACCCATTCCTGCTTTTCGAGGAACTGGAACGCTCGGACCAAGTTGTCGATCTCGGCTGGGTCGATGTTGTGTTGCAAAGCCATGGTGGGCGACCAATGGAACATGACAACAAAACCGCCGCGGGCCAAGGCCTCGCCCAAGTTGATTACGTCTTTATCATCCCGCCCGGCTGCGTTGGCGCCTAGAAACAGGAGGACGGCTGCCCGGCGTTTCCCGTCGGGAATCCGGTAGATGTCCGCCAGACCCGTTCCGGTATCCCGACGGTACGTCACTTCGTGGCGGACAGGGGTGCCGGTGAACCAAGGCTGCGGTTTGAAGGGCACCTCCAAGATTTGGGGGACAAATAAAGCAGCCCTGAATGCGGCCTTTCCCTGGGGCGTCGCCGTGAAAAAGATGATGATGGCGGCCGCAAGCAGCGCCATCGCTAGGAGAACCCGCCCCATCGCCACCAGTACGGACCTTCTCGGCATTGCTCCCATGTCGCGTATCCCGTGGACCCAGCGGGACTCCTCAGACTTTGACGGCGGAGATCATGATTCCACAGACTACCCTGGTGACCGCCATGGCCACGAACACGATCGGCCAGGGGCTGCCGGCCATATCGAGCACTACGGCGAATATGAGGGCCTGGGCCCCGGCGTAGGCGTATCCGTGGGCATCCAACAATCCCGAAGCGGTCCCAGACATGTGGCGTCCGGCGATGTCCACGGCCACGGTGGACATCGCAGACATGCCCATAGACAGGCCTCCAATCAGCAGCAACACAGCGCCCAACGTCACGTTCACGGGCGGAGCTAGGGCGATACCCACCAAGACCACGGCGCTCACCGCACAAGAGAAGATAACCATGGGCCGGCGGCGGCTTCCCAGATAACGGTCAGAGATTATCCCCGAGATGGGTGGGGCTATAAGGTATCCCACTGGCAGCAGGATGGTGAGCAGGATGGTTGACTCGATGGACAGTCCGCCCTCTTCGAAGTAGTAGATTGGCACCCAGGTCGTCAACCCGTAGCGGACGACGTTCTCCAATCCTTTAACATGGCTGGCCAATAGGAACTGTGGATTGGACAGCAACTCTTTGTAGGGTCCAAGCCCTTTCAGGCGCTCTGGGTCGATGGCTTCGGGAGCGGCCGAGATCTCGTCTTCCTCAACGTAGTCGGGCAGGCCCACGTCGGAAGGCCGGTCACGGACGATGAAGTAGAAGGCGATGCCCAGCACGGCGATTATCAGCGGGGGATACCGGAATGACGCCCGCCAGCCCCACTCGGCGCCCACATAGCCTGAGATCCACCACATCATCACCATCGCTCCGCCGGCGGCGGTGCCTATGATGCCCATGGCCAGACCCCGGTTTCGACGGGGCCACCATTGGGAGATCATGCTGATGCCCGGGGCCCAGCAAGCAGCGTTCACAAAGCCGGCGATGGCCCAGGGGATGGCCATCGTGACCGCCGACGTGGCGAAGCTGGTCACCCAGTTTAATACAGTGGTGAGTATGGCCCCAATCATCACCCATAGGCGCAGGCCATAGGCCTCGCTGAGCCGGCCATGAACCAAGTCGCCTAAGCCGAAGCCCCAGAGGAGCATGGCGTTGATCATTCCAATCTCAAAGTGGCTGAGGCCCAAGTCCTCTTTGACCAGAGGGGCCACCGGCCAGAAGTTGAACCGGCCCATATAGAGGAATAGGTAGAAGCCGGCGAAGGCCAGCAGAACCCGCCACTTGAAGATGTTGTAGCTACGGGGAACGTCTTCGTAGCGCTTGGCCTCGGGTGTGCTCATCCGAGACGAGCCGCTGGGAAACGGCCAAATTGATGGGTCGATTGGCTATTCATGTATCTTTATGAACCACCGGGCTCAAGCTGAGGGCTCAAGCTGATTGAATGCGAAAGCCGATGGGCAATCTTAGTACACTCATACTCCATACGTATGACGTTCCTAAACACGAACACGAGAACAAACGAACACGGCGCGCCGTTACGAAGGCGGCGCGCCGTTTTGCCTTCCAATGGGACATCTGGGTGTCCCTAGAGATGCTAGCTGCCGGCTGGCACACGCGCGCGGGCAATCTCTTCGAGCTCTTCGTTGGACATGGAGAGGTCGATGACATCTCCTAGAGGCTGGGGGACTTTATAAGGGGTTCTTACGTACAGCTCAATGCGGTTGCCTTCTGGATCGAAGAAATACATGCCGAAGGCGATGCCGTGGCTGACGATACGGTCGATCTCGACGCCATCTTCGGCTATGAGCCGGGCTTCAAATTCCCTCAGGTCTTCCAGGGAGGGAACGATGAAGGATATCTGCTGGATAACCTTGGCGTCGTCGCGGGTAACGCGGCCCTTCATCAGCACGAACTCGTGATGCTCGCGGTCCTTGTCGGCGGTGAGGAAGGTCATGCCCCGCCCATCCAAGTCCTCATCCGATATCGTGAGGCCCAAGACACGGGTGTAGAAGTCTCGCATCTTCATCAGGTCCTCGGCGTAGATCCCAACGTGTCCCAGAGATTCGATCCTTGGCATGGCTGTCATCCTCCGTTTCTAATCGGATGTGCGTGTCATATTGCGGGAATTATACACCACTAATCACAAGCTATTACGGCTCTCTACTTGGCCTTGGATTTAGACCTGGACTTTTTGGGCACGTCTTGATCGCCGGGGTTCTCGGCCAAGTCTATTGCCAGTTGGGCCAGAGTGCGGACGGGCACTCCCGTGGCCCCTTTGACCAAGTAGCCGGACGCTTTGTCCGAGGTCGAAGTGCCAGCGATGTCCAAGTGGACCCAGGCGGCGCCGTCCACAAACTCGGCCAGCAGAAGGGCGGCGCTGATTGAGCCGGCCTGCCGTCCTCCGCTGTTCTTCATGTCGGCGACGTCGCTCTTGATTAGGTCCTTGTATTCATCGAACATGGGCAGTTCCCAGAACTTCTCGCCGGTCTTTTTGCCAGCGTCGATGGTCTGCTGGACCAGTTTGCTGTCGTTGCCCATCACTCCGGTGCAGGCCTTGCCCAGAGTGGTGACCATGGCCCCGGTGAGTGTCGCCACGTCCACCAACCGGGTGATGCCCTGCTCCCGGGCGTAGCAGAGGGCGTCGGCCAGCACCAACCGGCCCTCGGCGTCGGTGTTGATGACCTCGATGGTCTTGCCGTTCATGGCGCGCACCACGTCTCCAGGCCGCTGGGCGGACGCACCGGGCATGTTTTCAGTGGCCGCTATCACGGCGAGAACATTGATCTTCGGTTTGACCTGACCGATGATTTGCATGGCCGCGATGACCGACGCGCCCCCGGCCATGTCGCCTTTCATCGCCTCCATGCCACCGGGAGGTTTCAGGGATATTCCACCGGTGTCGAAGGTGATCCCTTTGCCGATAAGACCCAGGTTGTTCCCCGGGTTGGCGGGGTCTCCCTCGTATCTCATGACGATGAGCTTGGCTGGCTCGTCGGTGCCTTGGGCCACGCCCATGAAGGCGCCCATGCCCATCTTCTTCATCTCCGGGTTGTCTAGCACTTGGATCTTGAGACCCTGGTCTTTGGCCACCTTCTGGGCGGCTTCGGCCATGTGGGACGGGGTCATGTGGTTGGCCGGTTCGTTGACCATGTCACGTGCCACGATGGACGCTCGGGCCAAGATGGAACCCAGCTTCACTCCGGCCTCGATGGCCTTGGTCTTGGTCTTGTCCAACTCGACAACAATCAATTGCTCGAACTCGGTGGCCGATTCGCCGTTCTTCGTCAGATAGACCCCGAACTTATAGAGGCCCAGATGGGCGCCCTCGGCGATGGCCTGCCCAGATTGCTGGGGATCCAAGCCGCCTATCCCCGCCCCGTGGGCGATGGTGACGGCCCGGGAGATACCCTTGCGGCGCAGGAAGCGGACGGCCTCGGCCGACACCCGGCGCACAACTTGGGCATCGAACTTGTCCTGCGGTCCCAGGCCCAGCACCAGCACCCGGCTGGGCTTGATTTTGCCCAGGGTGTGTATCAGCGTGGTCTCCCCGGCGCCGCCTTTGATCTCCCCGTCTTTGATCAACTGGGTGATGGCCCCTCCCAGGGCTTTGTCCACCGCTCCGGTGGCGCCGCCGGGCTTCTTCACGCCGCGAAACAGGTTGACGACCAAGGCCGGAGTGTCGATGCCGGTGATATCGGCGGACTGTACGTTGATCTCAAATGTCTTAGCCTTTGGGTTCTTGGCGGCTTTGGCGGAACTCTTTGCCTTGGAGGCCTTGGGCTTCTGTGTCGTTGTCATGGAGGCTATGCACCTGCTTTTGATTATTGGCTAATCTGGCCGCTGGACCGGGCCCAGGCAATTACCTGTTCCAACACCGGCGCGATGTTCTTTGAACTGTCCACCGCGTAGTGTTCCCGCCGCACCGGCTCTTCCACCGGGGCCAGCCGGGTGTATATCAGCCATCCGGCATCCGAGTAGGTATTGGCGTGGCGTTCCGCTTTGCGCTGCTTCAGGCGGCGGCGGACCGTGTCCCTGGGCGCGGTGACATGTACCAGCGCCAAGGGCGCGCCGGTGGACTCTGAGATGTCGTAGAGCGGAATCCGGAAATCTTCGTTGAGGTTGGTGGCGTCAAACAAGACGCTGTATCCGTGGAAGAGATATTCCTCGATGAGTTGGTAACAGGAACGGAACACCCGACGATGCTCGTTGGTAGTGTACTTGGGGTGTTCAACCAACACCTTCCGCAACCGGTCTGTCTCCAAGACCAGGAAGGGGACCTGTTCGGTCAACTTGGCCGCGAAATGGGACTTGCCAGTGCCTGGCAGGCCGCACATCGCGACCAGCAGCGGTTGCTTCGGCATGCGCGGCTGGGCTATGGACAGGTCTTGGTCCAAAACCTGGCGCAGCGAGTTCACGTCTTTATTTAGTTGGTCGTCCAATCAGTCCAGTTTGGCCGGCTACGTTTTGTCCCACGGCCAGCCTTCAGAGACTTCGCCGAACCCCTGTGCCTCCAGTTGCCGTTTTTCCATCTTGGATTCCAGCATAGCCGGGCTGAGCAAGAACGCCACGGAAGCGACGATCATCAGGATCACGGCCAATGCGTTCAAGCTCACCGGCAGAGAGGCCGCGGTGATAATCACGAGGATGGAAGTGGTAACGGTGAGTAATCCAATGCGGAGCAACCGGGGGCCCACCTTCAAGAAGACTGCGGTGGTCACCGCCATGGCCAGGAAGATCAAGGCCCTGGCAGTGTCGGAGTCCTGCATCCGTTCCGCTTGCTCGGTCCAAAGCCCTCCCTGCCAGTTCAGGAACAAGACCCATGAAGTGAGGAAGGGAAAGGGCAACGCGGTGAGCGAAGCCAATAGCCAGTCTCTCTTAACCATCTTTAAGATGACGCTAGCCATGATCCACATGGAGAACGGGACATAACCTATGAGCAGGAAGAAGAACACAACGTTGAAGGGCAACTGCCCCGTGGTAATCAGGGTCCAGGCACCGTAGCCAAGGGTAACCAGAGACAATAGCCACGACAGCGCGGGCGCCGCCAGAGAATACCCCATCCAAGAATACGACCATTTGCTGGGTGTACCGGCCCGCCAGTTGCGCCAGGTGACAAACACTATCGCAATCAAAAGCAGGCTGACGAGAAAATAGTGGCTCCACAAGTGGAGAGCGAAGAGCGAAGCCAGCAGGAAGTGGGGGACCGTGGCCAGGAGCGCGTCCCGCCACAACCCGGGACTATGGACCTCGTATAAGCCCCGCGCAACTGCGCTGGGTCCGCCCATGTCTTGGACAGCACGGGTCACCGCAGTTTCGTGGTCCACTCCCTGGGCCTCTAAATCGGCGGCTTTGTCTTCCAGGTGGGTCTCCAACTCCTGGATGATCTCGTCTTTTTCGGCGGTATCGAGATGGAGCCTACGCGCCAGTGTGTAGAGGTAACTGGTGACCTCAAATGGCATGGCGTTTGCCTACTGTGGCTCTGGCTGCCCACCGGGCAGCATGATCAGATTCATGGCGTTGGTGAAGCGTTGCCATTCCGTTAGCCGGTCGGCCAAGGCCAACTGGCCCTTGGCGGTGATCCGGTAATAACGCCGGCGCACGTTGCTCGGAGTGTCCTCCCACCGGCCTTCGATCAACTTGGCCTTCTCCAAGCGGTGGAGGGCTGGATACAACGTGCCCTCCTTGAATGCGAAGTAACCACTGCTTCGCTCGTCCACTTCCTTCACGATCTGGTAGCCGTACATGGCTTCTTCTTCCAGAAGGGCTAAGAGCAAGGTGTCAGTGTTGCCTTTCAGCATTTCTTGTTGATGCATTTTCGTTCAGATCCTGAATCGATATTGATGATCAATAAAGGAATATCGCCGGATGATATGCGGCCATTTTAAGAACCGGGGGGCGCTGGGTCAAGGCGGTAAGGGGTGGCGGGAAAACTCGTAATTAGAGTTTGGGCACTATAAAGGCCCGCACCACCCAAATCACGATTAACACCGCCATGGGGCTGAAATCGAAACCGCCAAAGCTGGGCAGGTTTCGGCGGATGGGCCCAAGTATGGGTTCGGAGACCATGTTTACCATCGTGCTGATAGTGACGAGTATGGGATGGGGCCTGGCCCCCATCAGCGGCACGACGAACGATAGGATGACCCGGGCAAAGATGACGATCGTTAGGATATTTAAGAGCCCGTTGACCAGGCCTACTAAAGTCAAGCGCTTCTACCCTTGGCCTAATTGGATGGATTTCCGGTATGCGGCGTCCACGGCGCTGACGATGGCCGCAGGCACGCCCCGGTCTTCCAACACACGAAGGGCCTCGGCGGTGGTGCCCGCCGGAGAAACGACCATGTCTTTCGCCTCAGCCGGGTGAATACCGGTGTCCATGACCAGTTTGGCGCTGCCGTACACGGTCTGCAGAACCAGCGTGCGGGCCATGTCTCTCGGCAGGCCCACGTAGACGCCAGCGTCGATCAGCGCTTCGATGAACAAGAACACGTAGGCCGGCCCGCTGGCGCTGAGGGCGGTGGCCATGTCCATGTATTTCTCGTCGGAGACATATATCTCTTGACCGATAGTCTTCAATATCGACTTGGTCATCTCTCTCTGTGAGGCGTCGACACCCTCGGAGCAGGTCCAGAGGCTCATGCCGGCCCCTATCTGGGCGGGGGTGTTGGGCATCACGCGGATGACCGACTTGTGACCCAGTCCATTGGAGAGGGTTTCCATCTTGGCCCCGGCCACTATCGAGAGCGCGGCTTGCCGGGAATCCAGGTGGCCCTTCAACTGTCCCATCACGGGGCCCAAGTCTTGGGGTTTCACCGCCAAAACCACCAAGTCGGCTTGTTGGGCCGACTTCAGGTTGTCGGCGTCCGTAGCGACACCGAACTGTTTAGAGAGGTACTCTCGCCGTTCGGCGACGGGTTCACCGACGCTGATATCCTCGGGGGCCGCCAGTTTGCCGGACAGGACGCCGTGGAGGATGGCTTCCGCCATCTTGCCTCCACCGATGAACGTCACTTTCATTGGATAGGTCCGTCACTCTCAGGGGATAAGTCCGTGGCTAACAGGAGTAACCAGGAAACGCCAGCCATCATTATATCACCGTAGCTAGCGCGCGGACTTTGATTGAGCCAAGTGTATTGTTCAGAAATCGGCTAGGCCGTTGCCTTGGGCTAGGGCCACCGCCAACCGAATGGACTCCAACATGCTCTTGTGGCTGGCCACGCCTTTGCCCGCGATATCGAAAGCGGTGCCGTGGTCCACGGACGTCCGCACGAAGGGCAGGCCCAGGTTGGCGGTGATGCTCTCTTCAAAGCCGTAAACCTTGACGGGGATGTGCCCTTGGTCGTGGTACATGCACAGCACGACGTCGTATTGGTTCTGGATCGCCTGGTGGAAGATGATGTCGGCCGGGACTGGGCCGACGGCGTTGATTCCCTCGTCTTGCGCGGCCTTGACGGCGGGGGCAATCTCGCTGGCTTCTTCGTCGCCCATCAGGCCACCGTCGCTGGCGTGGGGGTTGAGGGCCGAAGCCGCGATCCTCGGGCTCTCGAAACCGAATTTGACGAAGCTCTCATGGGTAAGCCTCAAGTAGTCCAATATCCGGTCTTTCTTGACTAGGTCGCAGGCCAAGCGGAGCGAGCGGTGGGTGCTCAGGTGGACCACGCGGAGGTTCTTGGACATCAGCATGGTGGCCACCAATTCAGACTTGGACAATTCCTGCAACAGCTCCATGTGCCCTATGGACTTGTAACCCGCCAGGCTGGCCGCTTCCTTATTCAGCGGAGCGGTGGCCAGGGCATCGACCACGCCGGCCAGAGCCAACTCTCCGGCCTTGGTTACCCACTCCATGGCCGCTTGGCCGCAGGTGGGACTGATTTGCCCCACGGTGATGTCCTCGGGGTTCAGGTTGTGGATGTCCACAACGTCGATGATTCCGGGCTCCAACCCGGCGGCGGCGGGGTCACTGGTCTCGTTGATCTGGACGGCGGCGCCCGTAAGGGACACCGCTTGCTTCATGGCGTAAACGTTGCCCACCACCAGCGGGCGGCAGGCGTTATATACCTGGGGGTCGGCCATGGCCTTGACTACCACCTCCGGGCCGATGCCGCAGGGGTCGCCCATGGTTATCGCTATGGCCGGTTTTTTACCAACGGCCGGTGCTTTACCGGTAGACATGACGTTCTCCTCCAATCCAGACCAGGGGGGCGCGGATAGCTGCCGTGACCGCTATCTGACGAATATCGTTGGGAATTAGTTGGTTATGTAATCAAGGGGCCAAGACGCGTCGAAATTATAGCATGACCGAGGTTTTATACCCCGGGATTTGTATGGTATGGTTGAGGCCGGTCAAGAAAAAGAGCCCCCGGCATTGGCCGCCGGGGGCTCTGGGAAGGCAGCCAGGCTGGCGCAGGAACGCACCACACATGAGACTCGATTAGCCGCAGCAGCAGTCGGCCTCCACACAACCCACCCCGCACCAGCCAGGTCTGCCCTTTATGACTATTTAAGGTTCTCCCCCCTTTGTCTGCTTCTCTCCCTGTGATCGATTGCGCTGGGCCTGCCGCCGTTATTCACACTTGTTCCAACCGCAGGTGACGCACTTCATGCAGCCTTCCTCAAAGATGACCGGCGTGTTGCATTCCGGGCATTTGCGGGCGTTGAGAATCTCTTTGGCATACCCGTTTCCACTGCCGTTGCCGTTGGGCGCCAACTGTGGCGTGAATTTCAACTGAACTGCATTGGAGCTGCCGGAATCATCGGCCTCACCGGGTTCATGTCCGCCGGCCGTGTGGCGTTCCATGGCCAGAGCTACCGCGTCGGGACCGGAGCGGACCAGTGTGCCTTCATCCCATGCCGGACAGCAGGTGATGCCCCGAAGTTGCTCGATGACCGTGCTGGGCTCGATGCCCGAGCGCAGGGCCAGTGACACCAACCGCGATATCGCCTCCAGTTGCGCTGAGTCGCAACCGCCTGCTTTGCCCAGGTTTCCAAATACCTCGAAGGGCTTATCCGCTTCGTCAAAGTTGATGGTCACGTACATGTTGCCGTGGCCGGTGCGCACCCGCTCGGTGACCCCTCGTATGGACTGGGGCCGTTGGCGCGGGGTCAGAGCATCTTTGGCAGAGACGTTTTC
>Ga0114950_10001740_pt1 | contig 16518 bp, 21 predicted proteins | sample N075metaG_FD_83503 | JGI IMG/M metagenome (GOLD analysis project Ga0114950, IMG submission 83503) | Deep subsurface microbial communities from Kermadec Trench to uncover new lineages of life (NeLLi) - N075 metaG | ecosystem: Environmental > Aquatic > Marine > Ocean trench > Sediment | place... | reverse complement strand
GTCAGACACTGTTTATCCGGTGGCCGCAGGCCACAACCAGGCAAATGAGCCAGCAACCACGAGACCGTAGATCAATGCGTCCAATAGATACTTCGCTGTCATGGACCACAAATGACCGAACCAAATGCTGAACGGAATAACGCCCCAGCCGAATGTGAGAAACCCGACCGACGCAACGAATCGAAACACGGCCATGTAGTCCGCACCCGGCTCGAGCGCGAGCGTTGCGCAATAGGCAATCAAGACGCAGCCAACAAGAAAGAAACTGATTTGCTGACCCAACAATTTACCCATGTTCGGCAACCCGTTCGGTAATATCGTCAGCAACCCCACAGGTCCATTCTTAAATCGCTGCTGGACTCCTTCGTCTTTCATTTCGTTCATATCGATGCAGAATGGAAAGGAGTGCATGCCAAGCGTTGGCGAGCCATTTCTCACCGCATCCGTAACCTCGTTTTCGTTTGTCAGCCGCTGATAGTCAGAATTGTGATACTTGACGACCATGTGAATTAGTGCGCTGGCAATCCAGGCTAAGATCGTGCCGAGGACAATGGGTAACCACAGTTGTGAGAGGCTTATTGTCACGGGATTCTCCTGAGTGCGTTTTTATTTTCGGTCGCGGTGCCGCATCCGAATTGTTCTAATAAGGATAGCAGATCGCGTATTGAACAGATTAAGGGCTACGTGCCCTAGGGGTAGGCACACTCCTACCGTTTCTTCTTCGGGTAGTCGTAGACGGTCAGTTCCGCCTTCGGCCGGTCGTACAGCATCCAGTCGTCAGTCTCGATATTGAACGAGGCGACGCCGGTGGTTGGCAGGTTGTCTGTGAGCCCTGGCGATAAGTAGTTCGCCAGTTCAGTGAGCCCGGGATTGTGTGCGAATAACATCAAACTGTTGATGCCCGGATCCTGAGTTGCGATGACATCCAGCAGGCTTTCCAGAGAAGCCAGGTAGAGACCATTTTCCTGCTGCAGAAATTCGACCGGGTAGCCCAGTTCTTTGGCGATTATCTTTGCAGTAGACCAGGCGCGGACGGCCGGGCTGCTGATAATCAGAGCTGGCCGGATGCCCGCGTCAAAAATTCGCTTTCCCATGACCGGAGCATCGCGCTCGCCGCGCTTGTTCAATGGCCGTTCGCGATCAATCAGCCCCGGGTCTCCCCAACTGGACTTGGCGTGGCGAACCAGGGTCAAAGTTTTCATCGATCTGAAATCTTAAAATTACCTTGGCGCCAGTTTACATCAAACCAGTTTGCAGCCTCGCTTCATCGGACATCATGCCTTGATTCCAGGGAGGATCGAAGACGAGTTCGACCCGGACGTCGGCGATGGTCGGAATGATCGCGATCTTCTCCTGCGCGTCCTGAACAAGTATCTCGCCCATGCCGCAGCCTGGCGCGGTCAAGGTCATGTCCACCGATACCGAACGCTCACCGTTAGCCAGCGGTTCCACGTCGCAGCGGTAGACCAGCCCCAGGTCAACGATATTGACCGGGATTTCCGGGTCGTAGCAGGTTTTCAGTTGTTTCCAGATCACGGCCTCAATGTCGGCGTCGGACGCGTTTTCGGGAATCTCAGGTGGCGGCACAGACTCTTTTCCCAGCGCGTCGGCGTCGATGCCGGCGACCCGGAACAGGTTGCCTTCCACGTAAATGGTGAAACTGCCACCCAAAGACTGCGTAATGAAACCGCTGGTTCCCTGACGCAGTTGTAATTCCTCACCGTCCGGGATGATCACTGCCCTCACGTCGCGGGACAATGAAAAAGGTTCGTTGGTGTGACCAAACATGATTGTGGCTACTCCGTCGTCGCCGGTGTGGAACGATTGTTAATGGCCGAGTTCAGGGCATGCCAGGCCAGCGTTGCGCACTTCACTCGCGATGGAAACTCTCGGACGCCGTCGAGTGCACGAAGTTTTTCGGCTTTAAGCCCGCCCGCGATGTCTATATCGGCGCCGCGTCCAGTCAGGCGTGTTGTGACCGCGTCGAAGGTGTTCAATGCGGTCGCTACATCCATGCCGATGACGAGGTCGGTCAACAAAGAAGCGGACGCGACCGAAATTGCACATCCGCTACCTTCGAAACTTGCCGAATCGATCGTCTGCTTATCGTCTACTCGCAGAAATAACTTTAGCTTGTCGCCGCACAGCGGGTTGATACCCTCTGCCCAATGCGTGGCGCCGTCGAGCTTGCCGAAGTGGCGCGGACTCTTGGCGTGATCGAGTATGAGTTCGCGATACAGGTCGCGGAGTTCGTTCATGCGAAGATTTTCCTCGCCTTGCCGATCGCTTCGACCAGTTGATCGATGTCGTCCCTGTTGTTGTAAAGCGCCAGCGAAGCACGCGCCGTACCGGACACTTTGAAATACTCCATAACCGGCATCGCACAATGATGGCCGGTTCGAATAGCGACGCCCTGATGATCAAGTATCGTGCCGAGATCGTGTGGGTGAATGTCATCGACATTGAACGACTGCACACTGGCTTTGTTTGCGGCGGTGCCAATAAGCCGAAGCCCCTCGATTTTTGCCAGTTCGCCGGTCAGGTACTTGAGCAATTGTTGTTCGTGTTGCGCGATAGCTGGCAAGCCAACTGACTGCAGGTAGTCGACGGCCGCGCCGAGTCCGATGACGCCGGCAATATTGGGTGTGCCCGCCTCGAACTTGTAGGGCAGTTCGTTATATACCGTGTCGCTGAACGACACTTCGAGAATCATATCGCCGCCACCCTGGTACGGGGGCATCTCTTCGAGCAGTGATTCGCGACCGAAGAGGACGCCGGTTCCGGTCGGGCCAAACATTTTATGTCCGGAGAACGCATAGAAATCGCAATCCAGGTCCTGCACATCGATCTGCATGTGCGGCACGCCCTGGGCGCCATCGACGAGCACAGGGACGTCGTGCGCATGCGCCCTGGCGATCATATCTTTGACCGGATTAATCGTGCCGAGAGCATTCGAGACGTGTCCGACGGCGAGGAAACGAACATTGTCTGCAAGCAGGCTATCGAATGAATCCAGGTCGAGTTCACCGCGATCATCCATGGGCACGACGACGAGCTCGGCGCCGGTTTGTTCGCAGACGAGTTGCCACGGCACGATATTCGAATGATGTTCGAGATGCGTGATCAGAATTTTGTCGCCGTCGCCAACTCGTGGACGACAGAAACTTTGCGCAACGAGATTGATCGACTCGGTCGTGCCGCTCGTCAAGATGACTTCGCTGCGGCTGCTCGCATTGATAAACAATCTCAGTTTATCCCGAGCGCCTTCATAGGCGTCGGTCGCCCGGTGGCTCAGAGTGTGCACGCCGCGGTGAACATTAGAATGGTCGTGACGTTGATAGTTGGCAACGGTTTCAATGACCGAAATCGGTTGTTGTGCCGATGCCGCGCTATCGAGGTAGACGATCGAGTGCTCGTTGACGTCCTGGTGCAGGGCAGGGAAGTCGCTGCGGCAATCTGCTACGGAGACTGCTGATGCGTTGCGCTGTGGCGCAAGTATCACTCCGGAGCCCCTTCGACTATGTCAGTCAGCTTGGTGGAGATCATTTCCGCCAACGCTTCGCGCATTGAGGCGATCGGAGATTTGCTCACAATGGCCTGCGCAAACGCACGAGTGAGTATTTCCTTTGCTTGCTGTCGACTCAGGCCGCGCGTTTGCAAATAGAAAAGCGCGGCTTCGTCGAGCTGACCAATCGTTGTGCCGTGGCTGCACTTCACGTCCTCGGCGTAAATTTCGAGTTCCGGTTTTGCGTTGATCTCTGCTTTTTCCGAGAGCAGCAGATTGTGATTCGCCTGTTCGGCGTCGGTGCCGTCAGCGCCGACGTGAACGACGGCTTTGCCATTCCAAACACAGCGTGCATTACCGGACAGAATTCCGCGGTATTCCTGGCGCGAGTCGGCGGGCCCGACGCGATGATCCACTCGCGTGTGATTGTCGATGTGTTGCGCATTGCCGGCGAGATAAATGCCATTGAACGATGCCGATGCGCCGGGCTTGGCGATATCGATGTGCACATCGTTGCGAATCAGGTGACCGCCGAGGTCGAATACACAGTGATCGAAGCGACTGTCACGACCCATACTGACCGCCAGATGGCCGGTCTGGCAGTGCCGGCGGTCGCGGTCCTGGATGCGGACGTAGTCGATGCTCGAATGATCGCCAAGCTTTACGCTGACTATCGAATTCGCGTAGTGATCCTCGTCTCCGGAAGATGTATGAAACTCAATGATGCTGGTGTGGCTACCGGCATCGAGCTCGATTTTCACGCGTGCAGCGGACATCGAGGTCGCCGAATCGGCGTTGTCGACGATCAACAAGCCTATGGGTCTGGCCTGTTTGGCGTCCACGCTGACATGAATAAGCAGCCTGTCTGGCAGCAGCGCCGTGTTCAGATCGGCGAGCGGTGAATCGATCGCCTGTTCGTCGTTCGCAGGGTCGATCCGCGTGACGGCGATGCCCGGTTGATCGATAGCCGCGAGCGATTCGTCGTCGACCACGCCGTTGCCAATGATCAGCCAATCGGCATCGATTTTTTTCTGGATCTTTTTCGCTGCGTCGGGTAATTCGCCCACAGACCGGACACTGGCACCTTGATCCAGCCATTGATTGCCGATGTCGGTTATAAACGACAGGTCAGTGTACTTCCAGTCCTCGTGGTGCGTCGTCGGGAGGCCTGCGATTGCCGCGCGAAGCGCGTCCGGCGAAGGTGTTGCAGCATTCATGCGCTAGCGGCCTCGCGAATCCAGTCGTAGCCCTTCTCTTCCAGTTGCAGCGCGAGGGATTCGTCGCCCGAGCGCACGATGCGGCCCTCAGACAGAACGTGAACATAGTCGGGCGTAATGTAATCGAGCAGACGCTGGTAGTGGGTGACGAGAATGATGGCTCTGTCCGGGCTGCGTAACGCATTAATACCTTTGGCAACGGCGCGTAAGGCATCGATATCCAGGCCGGAGTCGGTCTCATCGAGAATCGCAAGACTCGGCTCGAGCATGGCCATCTGCAAAATTTCATTGCGTTTTTTCTCGCCGCCGGAAAAGCCCTCGTTGACGCCTCTGTTTAGAAACTTTGTATCCATGTCGAGCAGTGCCATTTTCTCTTTGGCGAGCTTTAAAAATTCGAAAGCATCGATTTCATCAAGGCCCTGGTATTTGCGCTTGGCATTTACTGCTGCCTTGAGCAGATACGCGTTATTGACGCCCGGAATTTCGACCGGGTATTGAAAGCCAAGAAAAATACCCTCGCGCGCACGTTCTTCCGGTTCGAGGTCGAGCAGGTTCTGACCCTTGTAGCGGACCGTTCCGCCGGAGACCTTGTAGTCAGTATGTCCGGCGATAACCAGTGCAAGCGTGCTCTTGCCGGATCCGTTTGGACCCATGATCGCGTGTACTTCTCCGGCGTTGACGCTGAGCGACAAGCCGCGGAGAATTTCAGTGTCGCCTATGACAACTTTGAGATTTTTAATTTCGAGCATTTTGTTTCCTTAGCCGATAGCGCCTTCGAGGCTGACGTTCAGAAGTGCCTGAGCCTCAACCGCAAATTCCATCGGTAATTCTTTGAAGACTTCCTTGCAGAACCCGTTGACGATCATGTTGACCGCATCTTCCTCGGAGATGCCACGTTGCCTGCAATAGAACAACTGGTCCGCCGATATTTTTGACGTCGTTGCTTCATGTTCTATTCTTGCGCTGGGATTTTTTATTTCCATGTACGGAAATGTGTGCGCGCCACAGTTCTTGCCGATCAGCAACGAGTCGCACTGTGTGTGATTGCGGGCCCCGTGAGCTTGCGGCATAACTCGCACCATGCCCCGGTACGCGTTCTGTGCATGCCCGGCGGAAATGCCTTTGGAGACGATAGTGCTGCTGGTATTGCGACCGATATGAATCATCTTCGTGCCGGTATCGGCTTGCTGATAGTTATTGGTGACGGCGACCGAATAAAATTCGCCGACCGAGTTGTCGCCGCGCAAGATGCAACTCGGGTATTTCCAGGTGATCGCCGAACCGGTCTCTACCTGAGTCCATGAGATCTTCGAATTCGCACCGCGACAATCACCTCGTTTGGTGACAAAGTTAAAAATACCGCCGACACCGTTCTCGTCGCCGGGGTACCAGTTTTGTACGGTCGAGTATTTGATCTGCGCATCTTTGAGCGCCACGAGTTCGACGACAGCGGCGTGCAACTGATTCTCGTCGCGCATCGGCGCAGTGCAGCCTTCAAGATAGCTGACGTAACTGCCTTCGTCAGCAATGATCAGAGTGCGTTCGAACTGCCCCGTGTTGGCCGCGTTGATTCGAAAATACGTTGACAACTCCATCGGGCAACGCACGCCTTTGGGTATGTAGACGAATGATCCATCGCTGAATACGGCCGAATTCAATGCCGCGTAGAAATTATCCCGCTGCGGTACAACGCTGCCGAGATACTTTTTCACCAGCTCCGGGTGGTCTCTGACAGCCTCGGAGAACGGGCAGAAAATTACGCCGACCTCTGAAAGTTTTTCCTTGAAGGTCGTTGCCACAGACACGCTGTCAAAAACAGCGTCGACCGCAACTCCGGCCAAACGCGCTCGTTCATGCAACGGGATGCCTAGCTTTTCGTAGGTTTCCAGTAGCTTCGGGTCAATCTCGTCAAGGCTCTGGGGCTTGTCGGCATCGGACTTCGGCGCTGCGTAATAAGAAATCGAATTGAAATCGATAGGCTCGTAGTGCACATGCGCCCACGTCGGTTCCGTCATCTCCAGCCATTGGCGGTAAGCACGCAAGCGCCATTTGAGCATAAACTCCGGTTCGTTCTTGCGCGCCGATATGGCTCTTACGACGTCTTCGTCCAGGCCCGGCGGGAATGTGTCGGTGGGAATATCGGTGACAAAGCCATGCTCGTAGCGTCGATTGACGAAGTTTTCAATGTTTTCGGATTCGGTAGCCATAGTTCAACACTTCTTCTGCACGGATATGGGCATACCGGCAAACTGGAAACTCGGTATGGGGCTGCGGGTTCGCAGCAGATCGATCAGGCTGGTGTCTTCAAGTGCCCGTCGAATCGCGATATTGATGCGCTGCCAGGCGTTGCCAACGCTGCAAATGCTTTCGTAATCGCAGTGGCTGTCCGCTCCACTGCATTCCGTAATCGAAACCGGTCCCTCGAGTGCATCGATCACATCGGCCGCACTGATGTCGGCTGGCGCTCTGGCGAGGCGATAGCCGCCGTTGGCGCCGCGCGTCGAAGTCACGAGATCGGCATGCCCCAGCGATTTCAGGAGCTTGCTTACCGTTGGTACGCCGATGCCTGTTGCCGTTGCGACATCGTGGGCACTACACACGGAATCGGGATCCTTGGCCAGATGGGCGAGCACGACGGTCCCGTAATCGGTCAATTTGCTTATTCTGAGCACGGCTATTCCCCGCGTCATATTGGATAAAGGACCATTTTAGTCCTATTTAGCGCCCGAGGCTATAGGGCGAAGCGTTTTTTGATATGCTACGCGCGCTCAGGCGGCCTGAATCCGGCCGTTGTTTCACTGACACCAGAACCCTGGAGACTACTGCATGAACCTGGACGAGTTGAATTCGATTGCACTGGCAATGACCGGCAATGGCAAAGGCATATTGGCGGCCGACGAAAGTACCGGCACGATCGAGAAGCGATTCGACACGATTAATGCTGTTTCGACAGAGGAAAGCCGCCGGCGCTACCGCGAAATGATTATCACGCCCGAAGGTGCTGCCGATTATATCGGCGGTGTGATCATGTACGACGAGACGCTGCGGCAATCGACCAGTGACGGTGTCCCGTTTCCGAAATACTTGAGCGACCTGGGCATAGTTCCGGGTATCAAGGTCGACACCGGCGCAAAGCCGCTGTCCGGATTTCCCGGGGAGGTCATCACGGAAGGCCTTGATGGACTGCGTGAGCGTCTGGCCGAGTATCACGGACTCGGCGCGAGGTTCGCCAAGTGGCGCGCCGTCATCAATATCGGCGAGAACATGCCGTCGGATTTTTGCTTGCACGCCAATGCGCATGCTCTGGCACGCTATGCATCGCTTTGCCAGGAAGCCGGTATCGTGCCCATCGTCGAGCCTGAGGTGATGATGGACAGCGACCACAGTATCGGGCGTTGCGAAGAGGTGACCAACGCTGCGCTGGACGCATTGTTCGAGCAACTTGCGGCGCACAAAGTCGCGCTCGAAGGCATAGTGCTCAAGCCGAATATGGTCATTTCGGGGGCCGATGCAAAGGATCGTGCGGGCCCGGCCGAGGTTGCCGAGGCGACTCTACGAACGTTAAAAGCGCATGTTCCGGACGAAGTTCCGGGAATTGCTTTCCTTTCCGGTGGTCAAAGCCCTGAAGAGGCAACGGAGCACCTGAGTCTGATGAATCAGATGGGTTCGTTGCCCTGGGAATTGTCGTTTTCTTATGGCCGTGCGTTGCAGGCTCCGGCACTCGCTGCATGGCAGGGCAAGGAAGATAACTACGCTGCGGGTCAGGCGGCGGTGTTCAAGCGCGCTAAGTTGAACAGCCTGGCGCACCTGGGGACGTACAACACAGACATGGAGTCAGAAGCTGCCTGAAGTCATCATTGAAATTCGTAACCTCGACTTTTCCCGAGGTGAGCGCGCGATATTCAGAAATCTGAACCTGACTATCGAGCGTGGCAACGTGACTGCGGTCATGGGGCCTAGCGGTACGGGCAAGACAACCTTGTTACAGCTGATTACGCGGCAATTGCGGCCTGACCGTGGTCAGGTCATTGTCGATGGCACCGATATCGCAACATTGAGCCAGTCCGAATTGTACAAATTGCGGCGGCGCTTTGGCGTGTTGTTCCAGCACGGCGCGCTCCTGACGGATATGTCGGTGTTCGAGAACGTCGCGTTTGCGATTCGTGAACACACCCACCTTCCGGAGTCGCTGATTCGCCATGTCGTACTGACCAAGCTGCATGCGGTAGGGCTGCGCGGTGCGGCCGACCTGATGCCAGCGCAACTGTCGGGCGGGATGGCCCGGCGCGTGGCTCTGGCGCGTGCTATTGCCATGGATCCGGACATTCTCATCTACGATGAGCCGTTCGTCGGGCTGGATCCGATCTCCATGGGTGTCATCGTCAAGCTGCTCGGGCAAATCAACGATGCCCTGAACATTACCAGCATCGTCGTAAGCCACGACGTGCACGATGTGACCGCGGTTGCGGACTACAGCTACGTGCTTGCCGACGGCAAAGTCGCGGCGGAAGGCACGCCGGAAGAACTCAAGAACTCCTCATCGGAGCTCGTCAGACAATTCATGCACGGCTTGCCGGACGGGCCGGTAGGCTTTCATTACGATGCGCCGGATTACGACGAGCAATTGCTCGGCAAGCGCCGGGATGTAAGCTGATGTTTCGCGAAATGATGGTCACGTTTTCTGAGTTCCTGCGCAACTTCGGCGCGATGTGGCTGTTTTTCCTGCGCCTGTTACAGCTTTCACCGTCGGTGATGGTTACTCGTTTTCGGCTGGTTGCATACCAGGTTCACAATGCAGGCGCACTGTCGATCGTGATCATCATGATCAGCGGCCTGTTCGTCGGCGGTGTACTGGGTTTGCAGGCCTATTCGAGCCTGGAGAAATTCAATGCCGAGGACTCAACCGGAATATTCGCCGGTCTGGGTCTCATCAAGGAAATCGGTCCGGTCATTACGGCACTGCTGTTTGCCGGCAGGGCAGGTACGGCGCTGGCATCCGAGATCGGCTTGATGAAAGCAACGGATCAGCTGTCTGCCATGGAGATGATGGCGGTTGATCCGTTGCGATATGTCGTTGTGCCGCGGTTTCTCGGCGGGATCATTTCGATGCCATTATTGACCGCCGTATTCACGACTATCGGCTTGCTGGGGGCGCACCTGGTCGCGGTGGAGATGCTCGGCGTCGACGTCGGCGCCTACTGGCAGCAAATGCAGAGCGTGCTCGATATGGATGATATCCGCGAGGGCATCATCAAGAGTGTCGTATTCGGTTTAATCACAAGCCTGGTCGCTGTCTGGGAAGGGTATAATTGTGTACCGACTGCAGAGGGCGTGGGACGAGCAACGACGCGAACCGTGGTCGTTTCTGCGATCGCAGTCCTGATTTTTAACTTCATGATTACAGCAACATTCCTCTGAGGTAACACGATGCAACGAACACGCACCATGGAAGTAGGGACCGGCTTGTTTGCTTTGTTGGGTATCGGTGCATTGTTTTTCCTGACGACACAAACCACCGGCAGCAACGATTTTGACGCTAACAACGCGTTTTCGGTCGAGGCACGCTTCGACAATGTCGGCAGCCTGAAAAAGCGCGCGCCGGTGTCGATGTCCGGCGTCACGATTGGTCGTGTGACGGGCATCATATTCGATTCGTATTCGCTAGAGGCGGTCGTAACCTTCGTCGTCGACAGCCAGTACGATCAGATTCCGGATGACTCGGATGCCAGTATTTTGACTGCCGGTTTGCTCGGCAGCCAATATATCAGTCTGCAAGCCGGCGGATCGGAAATCTATCTCGAGGAAGGAAGCGAGATACTGTTTACGCAGTCCGCCATCGTGCTCGAAAACATCATTGGCAAGTTTCTGATTGGCGGACCGCCGGGTAAGGATAAAGAGTAGCGTGCGAGAGAATCGACCTATGCAACGACTAGCGATTGCCACAATGCTTGTTTGCCTGACTCTGGCGAGCTCCCATGCAGGGGAGTCGTCGCCGCAAGAGATTATACGCGAAGCCGTCGATCTGCTCACCACCGGGCTCGACGAACGTCGTGAGGAACTGAAGCGCGACAGAGACGCCTTGTACGAGTTTATCGACGGAATTCTTTTGCCCAGGTTCGCCCGAAAATTTGCAGCTACGGCAGTTCTCACGAAACACTGGCGGACCGCGAGCGATGAGCAAAAACGGCGTTTTATCGACGCTTTCTACACCACGCTGGTGCGTCGTTATGCGGATGGAATACTGGAGTTCGACATGGATCGCATTGTGATCCGGCCTTACAAAGGCGATCCGACGAAGCGTACGACAGTCGTCAAGACGAGCGTCCAACTTGACAATGGCACCAAGATTCCGGTTTTTTACATGCTGGTGAACACAAGAGAAGGGTGGCGCATGTTCGACGTAAAAATCGAAGGCGTTTCCTATATCGTGAACTACCGTAAGGAGCTCCACGCCGAGATACGTCGGACCGGTCTGGATCAGGTCATCGAACGCCTTGAAATTGCCGCCGGGTTGACGTCGGATGAGTGATTTTGAACTTGTGCGCTCCGGTGATGGCAGCTACGAGTTGAGCGGCGAGATGTCGTTCGATACGGCGGATCGCATTCTCAAAGCCAGTGAACAGGCGTTTCAGGGTCATGAGGATATTTCGGTGGATATGTCGCGCGTGACGCGTGCTGATTCGGCCGGGCTCGCCTTGTTACTGGAATGGAAAGCGCAAGCCAATATTCGTGCCGGACAGATTAGATTTTCAGGTGTCCCGGACAGCATTCGGGCGATCGCGGAGACGACTGAGGTCACGCACCTGATCGGTTAGCGGCAAGACTATTCTTGTACGTCGTCGTCGAAGAACTCGTCGAACATTTCGTCATCGTAAAATTCCTCATCGCTCGGCGGGTCACCGTCGTAGATTCGGAACGTTCGATTCTGAATGAACGCTTCGCGAAGCGTGATGTACGGGTCCTGGGAATTCCCCAGGATCGAATCTGCCGCGAGTAAGCGGGCCCGCAGGTCGACCATCCGTAGCAGCCAGACTTTGCTGCGAGCTGCTGTGTTGTCATTGTACGTCCACAGATCCGTGGCGTATTCCACGGGCGCGGCCAGCGCATCGGACGCCATGTTGGGGCCGAGCAAGGGCAGAACGATGTAGGGCCCGGCGGGCACACCCCATACAGCCAACGTTTGTGAGAAGCTTTCGTCATAGCGCTCCATGCCGCCGGCACCGGCGATGTCAAAAAAACCGCCCAGCCCAAGAATGGTATTGAACAGGAAGCGACCGAGTTCATTGAATCCGCGGCCCGGTTTACCTTGCAGGAAATTGTTTAGCGCGGAGCGTGGTGTGGTCAGATTGCTGAAGAAATTCGTAAACCCTCGCCGTACGGGGGCTGGCACGACCTTCTTGTATCCTTTGGCCAGCGGTTTCAGGGCGACTTTGTCGATGGCCATATTAAACCCGTAGATCTTGCGGTTTAGCGGCTCCAGCGGATCGTATTCGACATAGACAGACGTCTCGTCCGTACTCGACGGCGAGGCGCATCCGCCCAAGTAGCCCAGGCAAAGCATCAATACGATCAGCAGCAAAGAATGTCGCAAGCTGGAGTTATTGCTCATATCGCGCGATCTCGCTGCAGCTGTTTAAGTTGTTCTTCGGTCATGAATTCACGAATGAAATCTATCCGTGCCTGAAAACGAATTCGCTGAATTTCCTGCAATTCAGGCAACGCGAGCGCCTGCCGCAGGAACCCGATGCCACCGATAAAGTCGCCTGTCATCAGTCGGTATTCGGACAGGTAATACAACGATTCTGCCTCGTCACCGGCCTGATTGGCTGCCCGCGCAATGAGTCGGACCTGCTCGGGTGTCGGCGGCACATTGTTCAACAGATCGAGCAGCAGTTTGTGGGCTTGCTTGGCTTTTCCCATCAGCAACAGCACCTCACCGTATTCAATGACCAGTGGTACGTTGCGCGGAAACAAGTCCAAAGCGTGATCGAAAACCAGTTGGCTTTGCTGGTGGTGGTCCAGGCTGAGTTCCGTTTGCCCGAGCCCGATGTGGTAGGCAATGACTTTATTATCTTTCGTTGCCAGCTCATCAAAAATGGCGTTCGCTTCTTCATGGCGCCCATGGCGCTGGTACGCAACGGCGCGGCCGTAACGTTCGATATCAGATTGATCCTCGTAGGCTTCTCGTTCGAAGTAACTGACCGCTTGTTCGGGCGTCTCGTAGCTGGCAACCCGCAGTCGTGCTCCTGCCACGCCGTAATTCGTTGTATCCGGACTTTGCACGCGAGAATAGTTACGCGCTCGACTGCGCGCTTCGGCGATTCGGGCGGAGGTCACTGGATGCGTTCGAAGAAACTCGGGCATCCGCGTCTCCGGGGTGCCCGGTTGCATGCGTGACATGACCTCGAAGAACGACCCCATACCGTGTGGGTCGAAGCCGGCCTCGGCCAGCGCACCGATGCCAATGCGATCCGCTTCGTATTCGTTGTTGCGTGTAAAGTTGATCTGTTGCTGGGCGGCTGTGCCTTGAGCGATCGCCATCATGCCCTGCATCGCATCGCCGCCGCCGCCGGCGACACCAAGTATCATCGCACCGAGCATCAGCGCGGTTGTCAGGATGCTTTGCCGGCTATTCGCGTGGATTGCGCGGGCTATATGGCGCTGCGTAACGTGTGCGATTTCGTGCGCGATGACGCCGGCCAATTCATCTTCACTCCGTGTCGCGTGGATCAAACCCGTGTGGATGCCGATATAGCCACCCGGCAGCGCAAATGCATTGACGCGGTGGTCGTCTACGACGAAGAACGTAAAGTCGTAATCGCCGTCATTGGTTTGGGCGGCGATGCGATGCCCGATATCATTGATGTACTCGGTGACCTGTGGGTCTTCGACGATCTGCCCGCTGCGACGGATGTCGCGCATGATCGCGCGGCCGATCTGGGATTCTGTCGTCTTTGTCAGAATTGCGTCCGCCGGACTGCCCATGTCGGGCAGCTGAATGTCGTCGGCGCCCGCGCCACTCGTAAACACGACGGCAAACATAAAAACGCTAAGAAGAGTTCGTTTGACGATAGCGGTGATCAAGTGACGTATCTCAAGATAAATGGCTGCGCATGTGCTGTCCGACCGGAGCGATTCGGGTCCGTTCCACATGATAACGGCTCTGCGCGCCGAATGGACGGCAAGGCGCACAACTTTTCGCCAAGTCTTGACATAAGGCTATGAAAAAAAAGAAATAATCTAAGGAATTTCTTTAACGGCTGCGAGCACCTCGACGGCATGCCCGTTGACCTTGACCTTGCGCCATTCCGCTCGCAATTTGCCGGTCGCATCGATCAGGAATGTGCTGCGAACAACGCCCATGAATTTGCGCCCATACAGCGTTTTTTCGTGAATAACATCGAATTTGCCGCAGAGTTTTTCGTCGTGATCAGACAGCAGGTCAAACGGGTATCCCTGCTTTGCCTTGAATTTCTCGTGTGATGCGACGCTGTCTCTGGATACGCCAAGAATTACGGTTTTCTGGCGTCGAAACGTCGCATGCAGTTTCTTGAAGTCCAATCCTTCCTGAGTACATCCCGGCGTGCTGTCTTTCGGGTAAAAGTACAGCACGACGTTTTGGCCGCGCAGATCTTTCAGTCGAATTTTCTTGTCACCGGTTGCCGCACAGGTGAAATCCGCGACGGCCCGGCCCAACGCAGGGCCGCTCATGGGCGTCTCCTTGTACATGTTTCAGGACTTGACGGGTTCAAGTAACGCATCCAGGTTCAGGCGATCGCACAGCTCGAGAAAGTCGTCGCGAAGTTGTGAGATAGGCAGGGTAGCCGGAATATTGATCGCCATTTGAACGGCGAACATCGGTGAGCCCGTGTGTGCGGCAGAGTAGCGTCGAGTTGCGACGTCAGCGATTTCAATCCCACGGGATGCGAAGAAATTTGCAAGGCTAAAAACGATCCCCTGCTGATCAAGGCTGACGATGTCCACTGCATAAGGCATGCGGTCTTCTTTTGCCGGACGTTCGCCTGTTTTTCGAATGGAGACGGTCAGATCGCCGTCTTTGCCCAGCTTGCCGAGCTCGCGCTCAAGCCGTTCCAGAGTGTGCCAGTTGCCGGAGACGAGCATGAGCATGGCAAATTCTGCGCCGAGCATCGTCATTCGGCTTTCTTCGATATTTCCGCCGCACGCCAGTATGACCTTGGTGATGTCTTGAACGACGCCGGTGCGATCAGTACCAATTGATGATAAAACAATAAGTTGTGTCATTTACTTAGAATGAACCTAGATACAGTTAACTGTGCCTTGCCAGCACCCGACATCAACAGTAACATCGCCGCCTTATTTGTGGCACTCAATTCAGCGATGATTACCACGATCACCCGCGCGCCGGCTCGGCAACGGACGGTGCAAAACTTAGAGGATGCAGCATGATGTTGTTGCGATGGGTATTGCTCGGCTTGCTCGCCGGGTTGACGGCTTGTGGCGGTCCAAAAGAGCTGACGTGTGACGATGAGATGGTCTACCTGAGCGCCGTAGGGGGCGCGCGGGTTCAATCGCCGGACGATCTTGACAGCCTCGAGTCGCTCAAGGAAATGCCGCTACCCGCGGCCTCTCCGCGGGAGGCACGATCGGCCGATGCGGGTTGCCTGGATGCGCCACCGATAATTAAATCGAAGTAAGTCGTGATTCGAACTCACGGCGCGCTCGAATTGACATCGGATATTCGGAGAGGTGGCTGAGTGGCTTAAGGCGCTCGCTTGGAAAGCGAGTGTACGCTTATACCGTACCGCGGGTTCGAATCCCGCCCTCTCCGCCAATTATCCGAAATGGAAGTCTTTAGTTAGCTGCTTTTTCGACGTCTGCTCTCATCGTAAGCGGACGTTCAGATGACCAAATCAGAATGTTGGCGAAGGTCTGCTAACGGCCACAAGCGGTCATTCGTCATCATCAGACATACGCATACTATGTATGTGCACTTTCTTTCGCTTGTTACTTCGGCTTTACTCGTTGTTATGATTTGCCTTGGTTTTATTAGTGAAGGGCGTCAACTCGTCTACTTTCACGGGCTCGAACTGCACCGAACAGCCAAATACCCCTATGGTTCCCTCCCAAAACGAAGTTGGACCGAAATAGATATCTCCATAGAGTTCTTCCAAACCACCCCAGTTGTCCCTTTGGCGTGTATCCTTGGGTATCCCATTTTCTGTCAACTTTGCGTTTTGCAATCCGTAACGGACGACGCAGAGATAGTTAGTGTTGGTTCCAGCGGCTTCCGGATACCAGCTGGCCCAAGACCGCAAATCGGGAGCGCCTATCAATGGATCGCTTGGCAGTGGATAAGCGGCGTCGTGATGCTTGCAGAGCGCATCCATTGAGTCCATCGGGCCACCGCCATCAAATTCTCCAACACCCACTGCCCAGTACCAATCAGCATCATTGGACGCCGGGTGCTTGCCACCGCAGAAGCGTCCGTAAAAGTCGCTTCCGGTGAGGATCCTCTTCCTTTCTCTGTAACAGCGGAGATCACCGTTGGCGTTTGTTCCTTGATTCGAACATTCAGCCCGATTCGCGTTGAAACTTGTCATTGTTGTCCGTACGGGCGGAACTGGTACGTCCACGACGAGTCGGAACTGAGTGACACCGGAACCGTAAGCAGTTGTTTCTCTCCATTCTCCCATGATGCCTTCCTTGATACGGAGTGTTCCATCCTCAAGCAGCGCGCCAACATAATTTTCCTGTAGCTGTATTCTCTGCACGCCCGTTGACACATCCACCCAATTGGGACTGAAGATTCCCTCT
>Ga0114950_10001738_pt1 | contig 16521 bp, 12 predicted proteins | sample N075metaG_FD_83503 | JGI IMG/M metagenome (GOLD analysis project Ga0114950, IMG submission 83503) | Deep subsurface microbial communities from Kermadec Trench to uncover new lineages of life (NeLLi) - N075 metaG | ecosystem: Environmental > Aquatic > Marine > Ocean trench > Sediment | place... | reverse complement strand
GCTAGGCTGCCGCCGGTTGCCCGGCGTTCGCGCCGGCCCGCGTGTTGCGCGGTGGTTCCTTCATCGTCGGTCCGAGGTACCTGCGCGCGGCGTTTCGCTACGACCGCGACCCCGACTTCCGCCGCGGCCGCAGCGGGTTTCGGGTGGCGTGGGCTAGTTCGGGAGGACTGGACCGAACCTGATCTCGTCCCTCTGGCCCGCGCCGGGCGCGGGCCCCGCTCTTGCGATCCTCCTCTCTGTCGTCGCCGACGTGCAAAAGAGCCGGTTCAGCGTCTCGACGGACCAAGGCGAGCACGTCGCCGATCACGCCACGCCGCTCGGTTTTCAGGCGTTACAGACGGCGGGGCTTGCCGGGGGCGGCATGATGATTTTCGGGCCGAGGTGGCGCTGGGCGAGATGACTCCCGGCGCCATGCCGGCGGTGTTGTCTACATCTCGCCGAGGCGGCGAAGCCAGGCGCGGCGCCCTTCGCTAGGTTTCCCTGGTGCTTTATCGTCGATTTCGGTATGAATCCTCGGAGTTACACTCCCGTCTCAGCAACGAGCGCACGGGATTCCCGGTCAGGGGCAGAATGAGCGAGGGAACTGAGGTGTCGACGAGGCCGGCTCACCTACGGATTTTTCTCGCCTCGCCGGGCGACGTCGCGGACGAGCGCGGGCTGGCGCAACAGGTTATCGAGGGTCTCCAATACGATCCCTTCCTGCGCGATCGCGTGACCCTGGAGACGGTTGCATGGGATCAGCCGGGCGGCGGTACGCCCATGCTGGCGACCATGACGCCGCAAGCAGCCATCGAGGCGGGCCTACCCAGGCCATCTGAATGCGACATCGTCGTTGTAGTGCTCTGGTCGCGTCTGGGAACGCCGCTGCCGCCCGAGCAGCGCAAGCCCCACGGGCCGCCGCATCAATCCGGCACGGTATGGGAATACCTTGACGCCTTGGAACGTGCGGACGACCTGGAGCCACAGGTTCTCGTCTATCGGCGCACCGAGAAAGCGCAGGTCGATCTTGACGACCCCAATCTCGAGGCCAAGCGAGAGCAGCTCCGCCTTGTCGAGGAGTTCTTCGATTCATTCGAGAACCCCGACGGTACGATCGCCCGCGGCTACAACCCCTACGAGTCTCCCGACGACTTCAGGCGAGACCTGGAACATCACCTACGAGATCGGATCCACCATCTGCTCGAATCTCAGACGCCTGAGCCGATCGGGGAGCCGGATGAGGAAACAACGCGACCTGCTCTAGAGCTCTGGGAGGGGTCACCGTTTCCCGGCCTGCGGCCTTTCGGCAAGGCTGATGCCCCGATTTTCTTCGGAAGGGGGCGGGAGACCGACGGTCTGGTGAAGGCCCTTGCGGGCTCCGCGACGCGCTTTCTGGCTGTCGTCGGTGCGTCGGGTTCCGGCAAATCATCACTGGTCGCGGCGGGGCTGCTGCCGCGACTCGAAGCCAACGCCGTGGCGGGAAGCCGCGATTGGCGCGTGGCTCGCTTCACGCCGGGCGAGTACGGGGAGGATCCGTTTGTCGCGTTGGCTGCGAGCCTGAACGCCCTGGTCGATTCGCCGGCCTTACGACCAGGTGATCTGGCTGATCGGCTTCGATCGAAGCCTGCACAGTTGGTTGAAGAAGCGGAGCTTGTGCTTGCCGACGATCCCGACTGGGCCGAGTTGCTCCTGGTCGTGGACCAGTTCGAAGAGCTGTTCACGACCGTGAAGCAAGATTCGCGTAATGCATTCATCGAAATGCTCGTTGCTGCCGCCAGTTCGTGTCGAATTCGAACAGTCGTGACCGTGCGAGCGGATTTCTACAACCGCTGTGTGGAGCATCGCGGATTGGCCGAACTCTTGCGGGCGGGCACGTACTCTCTGGCCGCGCCCGGGCCAGGTGCGCTGCTGGAGATGCTCACGGGACCAGCGCACCGAGCCGGCCTCGAGTTCGAGGAAGGGCTCGTTACTCAAATACTCGACGAAACCGGAGATGAGCCCGGAAAACTGGCCCTCATGTCCTTCGCGCTCTCCGAGCTGTATGAAGCGGCCAAGGACGACGGACACCTTACGCAGGCAGCGTACCGGACCTTCGGAGGAGTGACTGGTGCAATCGGACAAAGGGCTGAAGCGGTGTTTGAGAGCCTCTCCTCGACAGAGAAGCAAGCAACACGCAAGGCCCTCCTCAAGATGGTCAGCGTATCCGAAGGTACCGAAGCCGTTACTCGCCGCCGGGCACGTCTCGCCGAGCTCAGTGAGCCAGGCCGGGCGGTCGTTCGCAAGCTGGCTGATTCGCGGCTCGTCGTCATCGGACGTGACGAAGCAACTGGAACCGAGACCGTCGAGGTGGCGCACGAGGCGCTGATCGGACACTGGAAACGCCTGCGAGATTGGGTCAACGAGGACCGGGAGTTTCTGCTGTGGCAAGAGAGGTTGGGGACGGCCAGAGCCGAGTGGCAAAGGAACGGGAAGAACCCCGACGATCTCCTCCGCGACCGGCGACTCGTCGAGGCGGAGGCACGAGTCCACGAGCGGGGAGAGGAGCTCAGCGACGACCAAAGGAGCTTCATCAGAGCTAGCATGCGCCGCCGCCGCGCCCGGCGCGTGAGGGCGGGATTGGTGGGTGCAACAGTGCTGGCGTTAGTGGCCCTGGGCGGTCGAGCGATTCTTGAGTACCAGGAACGCTTGGCCGACCGCACGCGGCAAGAGACAACGTTCGTTGCCGAGATTGACAGTAACGTTCAGGAGAGCTTTCAGGCCCTGGTTGCCCTGGTGAAGAGGCACGGTTATCAAACATCCGATATCGTCAACGCGCTCGGCGACGAGCCTCGCGATTTGGGTGGCCGGTTTTTCGCGGAGGGGCCTTCGTTTGACGATGTGGTCGACGACGAATCAGCGCGAGATATCTTGGACGCGATCGAGCAAGCTCATCCGGCCTTTGTCGATTCACGGATTGCCTTTGGCGGCATGGTCTACGCCGTCGACGAGGTTACCTACCGTAGCGACAACTTGACGCTGCGAACGCGTGCGGGAGATCTCCGCGAAACGATCAGGGACAGCTTCATTGAGGCCCACGAGGAAATCGAAGCTCTGCCCTCGAACCCGAGAGCTGATGAGGCCAACCCGGCGGTTCGGCTGGAAGGCGCATCGTTCTTGATGGGGGGCGGGGAGGATCAACATCGAGTGACGGTGTCGTCCTTCTGGATGCAAGAGCACGAGGTCAGCAATGCGGAGTATCGCCGATTCGATCCCGAACGCGGAGACGACCACCTCCCGGTAGTGTACGTCAACTGGTATGAAGCCTACGCCTACGCCGCGTGGCTCGGTGGCAGTCTCCCGACGGAAGCGCAGTGGGAATTCGCAGCGCGTGGGAGAGACGGGCGAGAATACCCGTGGGGTGATGAGACTCCGACGTGTGATCGAGCGAACTATTCGGACTGCAATGACCGCTTCGTTGCCGTCAAATCCTACGATGCTGGAGCAACACCCGAGGGTATCTACGATCTAGCCGGTAACGTCTGGGAGTGGTGTCGGGATTGGTACGGCCCCTATAGCGCGACGGAGCAGACCGATCCGCCGGGGCCTCCTGCGGCGCCGGCCCGCGTGTTGCGCGGTGGTTCCTTCCTCTTCGGTCCGGGGAACCTGCGCGCGGTGTATCGCGTCAACAGCCGCCCCGACTACCGCTTCGTCGACAACGGGTTTCGGGTGGCGTGGGCTAGTTCGGGAGGACTGGACTGAACCTGATCTCGGCCCTCTGGCCCGCGCCGTGCGCGGGCCCCACTCTTGCGAGCCTTCTCTTGGAATCATCGGATGCGCTCGTGCTAGGCTGCCGCCGGTTGCCCGGCGTTCGCGCCGGCCCGCGTGTTGCGCGGTGGTTCCTTCAACAACAATCCGAGGAACCTGCGTGCGGCGAATCGCAACAACAACAACCCCGACAACCGCAACGACAACAATGGGTTTCGGGTGGCGTGGGCTAGTTCGGGAGCACTGGAAACAAACCGAAAATACGGTTGTGCCAGAGTCCCGGTGTCCATCACCAAGATGGACCCCGGGAGCGAGCCCCTTCCAGTCCAGCCGGGTGACCGGGTCGCGGCTTGCGGGCCGCGGGCGAAGAAGAAGGTCCCCGATTGCGTTGGTAGCGGCAGCGAAGACGGAGTCGGGGGCCGCTTTTCTTTCCAAGCGGCACCTACTCCGGAGCGCGCCCAGCATGAACGAACAACTTCTTCCCGCCGTGCAGAAAGCCTACGACATCAACCGCTGGTTGCTGCCGCACGTCGAGCGTTTCTCGCGACGCTACAAGTTCGGCATCGGCAGCCGCATCCAGGACACGGCGCTCGATCTTTGTCTTGCCGTCGTCGAGGCAGGTCACGCTCGCCGAAAGGACCGACCCTTGTATCGGGCGAATCGCTTGCTCGACCAACTCCGCATCCTCCTGCGCCTGGCTCGTGACGTCGAGCTGCTGTCGGGACGCCAACACGAGTACATCAGCCTCCGGAACGAGGAGCTCGGGCGCATGATCGGGGGCTGGCTGCGATCGCAGCGGCTGGCCACGACCCCCTGACTGCCAGCGGAGATTCACGACCCCAAAAGACGTTGGATCTCTGCTGCACCCTACGCCGACCGAGTCGTTCATCACGCGGTGTGCAACGTCATCGAGCCCATTCTCGACCGGCGGTACATCTTCGACTCATGGGCGAACCGCAAGGGGATGGGCAGCCATCGTGCCGTGTTGCGGTATCAGCGGTTCGCGAGGCGCTTTCGGTACGTGCTGAAATGCGACATTCAGAAGTACTTTCCTTCGATCGACCACACCATCCTCAAGGAGCAATTTCGGCGGATCTTCAAGGACGAACAGTTGCTGGCTCTGATGGACCTCATTGTCGATCACGGCAGGGTTCCGCGGCCGAACCACGCCTACTTCCCGGGCGATGACCTGTTCACGCCCTTCGAACGGGCCAAGGGCCTGCCGATCGGCAATCTGTACGATTCCAAGGTCGTGCTTGCGGAGTGGCGTGACGCCGTAGCTCGTCAACTCTCTCGATGTCGCCTCGCGTTGCACCCCCGAAAGTGCGTGATCCGCCCGACTTCGGAGGGTTTGCCGTTTCTGGGCTACGTGGTGTGGCCGAACCGAATTCGGGTGCGCGGTGAGACGGTTCGACGGTATCGGCGGCGCCTCCGGCGGCGGCGGAACCAGGCTGACGCCTCAGAGACGATCCGGCAGAGCCTGGCAGCGTGGAAAGGCCACATCGACCTCGCCGGAAGTTGGAGAAAAACTACCGTGCTGTCACTGACGCCCCGGTAGCGCCCCCTCGCCAACTCTGGGGAGGCACTTCTCGCTCGATTCCGGTTCCCAGGAGGCGCCTATCGATGCGAGGGGGGTGATGGGTTTGGCTCAAGCCCGCGGGTGCGACTTGTCGTAGATCGCCTTGAGCTGCGCCGTCGAGACGTGCGTATAGCGCTGCGTGGTGCCCAGCGATGCGTGTCCGAGCAGCTCTTGGATGGCGCGCAGATCGGCGCCGGCGTTCAGCAAATGGGTGGCGAAGGAGTGGCGGATGGCGTGCGGCGTGACGTGCTTGTTGATGGCCGCGTCCCGCAGTCGCCGGGCGAGCAGCGTGCGCAGGCCGTCGGTGGACAGTCGCTTGCCGGTGGGCGCCAGAAACAGCGCGTCGGTGGGGCGGCGCAGCCAGGCCTGGCGAACTTCCAGATACTCATCGATGCGCCGCGCCGCGTGGGTGCCGAACGGAATCACCCGTTCCCTGCGCCCCTTGCCGACCACACGCACGGTGCGCAGCTCGAAGTCGATGCTGTCGATATCGAGCCCGGTGAGCTCGCTGGCGCGCAGGCCGCTGGCGTAGAGCAACTCCAGAATGGCGCGGTCGCGCCGGCCCTCGTCGGAGTCGCCGGGGGACTCCAGCAGCAGGCGGATCTCCGCCTCGCTGAGGAAACGGGGCAGGTGTTGCGGCGCCTTGGGGTTGCGAATGGCGCGCGCCGGGTTGTGCGCCAGCGTGCCGATGCGGCACAGCCAGTTGCAGAACGATCTGAGGGCCGCCAGCTTGCGACCCATGGTCACCGCCGCCAGCGAGGCGGCGTGCATGCGCGCCACCCAGGCGCGCACCGCCAAGGTGTCGATGTTTGCGGCCGCGAGGGTGGGCTTGGCGTCGTCGCCGGGTTCATTGCCGCCGGCCGTGGCGGGTCTTCTGGGAGCAACAGCGCCGGGAGCGAAACCGCGGTAGTCGGTTTCGCGGCCCGCCATCCAGGCGTCGAGAAAGCGGGCGAAGTGGGTCAAGTCGATCCGATACGCCTTGATGGTATGGGCGGAGGCGCTGTCCTCGACCTCGAGGGCGCGTAGAAAAGCATCGAGTCCTTCCAAGACAACTTGATCGACGCCCATTGGCGAAACTCCATCGTCGGCTCGACGGCGGCACCGCGCCGGCTGCGCGCGGGCGCGGTCCCACCGGGGGCCTTGCCACCCTTGCGGCTGACGCCGCAGACGGCCCGACTAGCCTTCGCCCGGCGAGAGGATAGCAAGATGGCGTGTGGTTTCAACACCCCTTGAAGGGTGCGTTTGGCGGGGGGGACGAGCGGCGGTGTGGTGGCCTGCGACAGTCCTCAGGGGGAGAGCCGGCCCGTCGTGGCCGTCTCCTGTGAGCAGGCCATCACACCTTTCACCACGGTCTGCGACGCCACCCGTTGAAAAGTCCGGGCTTCTTAGAGATGAACGACGCCAACCCCACCACCCCACCGGCGGTTAGCCGGCTGTTTCGCGGATCCCCAGGCTATCCTCGGCTGCTGCGGGCCATCGACGATCCGCCGGCGAGGCTCTACGTGCGGGGTGAGGTTCCCGAGGCCCACGGCATCGCGGTGGTGGGCTCGCGCGAATGCACCATGTACGGGCGCCGCATGGCTTACCGGCTCGCCGTGGATATCGTGCGATGCGGTTTTGTGGTGGTTTCGGGGCTGGCGCGTGGCATTGATGCAGCCGCCCACCGCGGCGCCCTCGACGGCGGCGGCTGCACCATCGCCGTGCTTCCCACCGGCATCGATCGTGTCTACCCGCCGCGGCACGAGCGCCTGGCGCGGCGCATCGCCCGCTCCGGTGCGGTGGTGACGGAATTCGAGCCGGGAACGCGTGTGTTTCGCGGCTGCTTCCACCAGCGCAACCGTATTATCGCCGGTCTTGCCGCGGTGACCGTGGTTGTCGAGGCGGCGCACAAGAGCGGTGCCAAGATCACCGCGAAGTTCGCCCTCGATTACAATCGTGAGGTCATGGCGGTGCCCGGACCGGTGGGCTCACCAACCAGCGCCGGGGCCAATTCCCTGTTGGCCGAGGGTGCGGCGGTGTGTACCGGCATCGACAGCCTGCTGTGGCAATTGCCCGACGACATCCGCGCTCAGGCGACGCCTCGCCTGCGCGCGGCGCGGACGCTGGATGCCGCCGCGGTGGAGGGATTGAGCGAGGCGGCGCGAGCTGTCCTGGCGGCGATTCCGGCGCACACCAGCTGCGGTGTCGATGAGCTGGTAGCGGCCACCTCGATATCCGTAGGCGAGCTGCTCGCCGCCCTGACCGACATCGAGGTGCGCGGCCTGATACGCTCCGTCGGCAGCCAGCGATACGAGCGTGTGTGATACGTTTTTTTGACTTCCAGGCACCGAACAGCCTCTTATACTAAGAACACAGGTCAACGAGAGAGAGTCATGGGTAAGTCACTGGTCATCGTCGAGTCTCCGGCGAAGGCACGCACCATCAATCGGTATCTGGGCGATTCCTACGACGTGAAGGCGTCCATGGGACACGTGCGCGATCTGCCCAAGAAGGGGCTCTCCGTCGATGTCGACAACGGCTTTACGCCCACCTACGAGCCCATCGAGGACAAGAAGAAGGTCATCAGCGAGCTGCGGCGTGCGGCCAAGAAAGCGGACACCATCTACATCGCCACGGACCCGGACCGCGAGGGTGAGGCCATCGGCTGGCATCTCGTCGAGCTCCTCGATACCGGCGACAAGCCGGTGCTGCGGGTGTTGCTCGAAGAGATCACCAAGGACGGCATCAAGCGGGCTTTCGACAACCCCGGCGAGATCGACATCAACCGGGTCGAAGCGCAGCAGGCGCGGCGCATCCTGGATCGCATCGTGGGCTACAAGCTCTCGCCGCTGCTCTGGGACAAGGTGCGGCGCGGCATCTCCGCCGGGCGGGTGCAATCGGTGGCGCTGCGGCTGGTGGTCGACCGCGAGCGCGAGATCGAGGCTTTCGTGTCGGAGGAGTACTGGTCGCTCAAGGCGCACCTCGAGGGCGAGGAGCCGCCCACCTTCGAGGCGGAGCTGCGGCGCAAGGACGGCGACAAGATAACCGTCGGCGACGAGAAGGAAGCCCTCGCCATCCTCGCCGACCTGGGCGTCGCCGACGCCACCATCGAGCGCGACGAAGAGGACAACATCGCCGCCCTGAGCTGCAGCGGGGTGGAGTGGCCCATCACCAAAGTGGAGGCCAAGGCGCGCAAGCGCAGGCCGAAGCCGCCCTTCACCACGCCGCAGTTACAACAGGCGGCGGCGGGACGCATGCGCTTCCCGGTGCGCAAGACGATGCGCGTGGCGCAGCAGTTGTACGAGGGCGTCGAGCTCGGCGCTCAAGGCTCGGTGGGTCTGATCACCTACATGCGCACCGACTCGGTGCGCGTTTCCAAGGAGTCGCAGGCGGAGGCCAAGCAGGTCATCCAGAAGAAGTACGGCGCCGACTTCGCGCTCGCCAAGCCCAGCAACTTCAAAGCCGGCAAGCGGGCGCAAGAAGGGCATGAAGCGATCCGCCCGACCTCCGCGTCGCACACCCCCGCGGACGTCAAGAAGTACCTCGACAAGGACCAGTTCCGCCTCTACGAGCTCATCTGGCAGCGCTTCGTGGCCTCGCAGATGAAGGATGCCGTATACGACGCCACCTCGATCGACATCGACGTCAAGGGCACGTCGAGCTCGGCGGCCTACCTGTTCCGCGCCACCGGCTCGGTGCTCCGGTTCCCCGGCTTCCTGGCCGCCTACGGCGACGTCGACGGGGACCGCGACGAAGCCCGCCTGTTGCCGCCGCTGCACGAAGGTCAGATGCTCACCTGCCTCGAGCTGCGACCGCGCCAGCACTTCACCCAGCCCCCGCCGCGCTTCAGCGAGGCTTCGCTGGTGCGCGAGCTGGAGCGCAACGGCATCGGTCGTCCGTCCACCTACGCCGACATCCTCTCGAAGCTGCGCAACCGGGAGTACGTCACCGTCGAGGAGCGGCGCTTCACGCCCACCGAGCTCGGCACCATCGTCGTCGACCTGCTGGTGAAGAGCTTCGACCGCATCATGGACATCGAGTACACCGCCAAGGTCGAGGACCACCTCGACCTCATCGAGGCCGGCAAGGAAAACTGGGCCGAGGCCCTCGAACGCTTCTGGAAGCGCTTCACCGCGGAGCTCACCAAGGCCGAAGCGGAGATGCGCAACGTCAAGCGGGAGGAGATCGAGACCGACGAGGTCTGCGAGAAATGCGACAAGCCCATGGTCATCAAATGGGGCCGCTTCGGCCGCTTCCTCGCTTGTACCGGGTATCCGGAGTGCAAGAACACCAAGCAGATCAAGAAAGACGGCGAAATTGCCGAAACCATCGAGCCTGAGCCCACCGGCGAGGATTGCCCCAAGTGCGGCAAGCCGCTGCTGCGCCGCACCGGCCGCTTCGGGCCGTTCATCGGCTGCAGCGGCTACCCCGATTGCCGTTACATCCAGCCCAAGACCACCGGCGTCAAGTGCACCGAGTGCGGCAAGGGCGAGCTGGTGGAAAAGCGCACCCGCAAGGGTCGAACGTTCTTCAGTTGCGACCAGTACCCCGACTGCAAGTTCGCGGTCTGGAAACCGCCGATTCCCATCGCCTGCCCCGAGTGCAACCATCCCTTCCTGGAGCTGCGCCGGCGCAAGGGGCAGCCCGACAAGATGGGCTGCCCCGCCGAGGGCTGTGACTTCGTCACCGAGGCGGCCGAGAAGGTCGAAGCCGGCTAGTGTAGTACCCGGAGCTCGAACCGGCGCTGCGCCAAGCGCTCGGCAGGTGAGGTGTGTTCACCGCCGTAGAGGCACTTTTCCGGCGTTCACGTCACCGCATGTGCGGGTGGGTCGACCCCCGAGCGTCTAACTACTGCTCACGGGACACCGTATAAGAAAGCATCGTGCCCCGCGAACGGATCGCCGACACGCTGCGGCTGATGAGGAAGCCGGCCGATGCCACCGTGGATGCCGCCCTGGCACGCGAGATCAGCCTGCGCGACGGAGGCATCCGTGCCCTGGTAACCGGCCGGGTGGAGAAGTTCGACAATGCGTATCTTCTGAGCGCAGCCTTGGTGAATCCGGCTGACAACGTCACCATTGTCAGTTTCAGCGAGGAGGCTCCGGGTCAAGAGCAGGTGTTGCCCGCCGCCCACCGGCTTTCTAGCCGGGTCCGGGAAGCCTTGGGCGAAACACTTCCCCTGATCCGGGGGAGTGAGATGAGCCTGGCGAAGGTCACCACGCCCTCGTTACGAGCCCTACAGCTCTATACGCAGGCGGATGCGCTGATGGCTGATGAAAAGCACGGAGCGGCGGAAGAGCTCCTGAAGCAGGCCGTACATGAAGACCCTGAGTTTGCTTCCGCCTACATCCTCCTGGCGTTCGCCACTAACGACCACCGCACTCTTGACGATGACCCGCGGTTTCCGAAAGATGACTCCCTGCCCTACGCCCAGCGCGCCCTGGAGCTTTCCGATAAGACCGGCGAGCGAGAGCGGTATTTCATCCGGGGAGGCTACTTCGCCCTTACGGACCAACACGGGGGAATGCTCGCCAACTACCAGGCGCTTCTCGCGCTCGACCCCGATCACTATTGGGCGAACCAGAATCTCTACAGCTACTATCGTTACGTTTGGCCGTGGGGGATAGAAGACGCGCTTCCCTATCTGTTGCGAACGGCTCAATTGCGGCCCAACTCTTTTCGTCACATCTCCCGAACCGCTGCGTACCTGGCAATTGAAATGAATCGCCCCAGGGAGGCGGAGCCATACGTTCAGCGCGCCGCGGATCTTGCAGCGACCGATCCGGCTGCTCGTCCACTTTATGGAGTGGCCTGGGTGCGGCTCTATCCCGTCCACAGGCTTTGGATGGAGGGCGACCTAGAGGGGGTTCTCAACGAGCTCGATCGTTGGCGGGAGACGTTGAGGTCGAGCGTTGTTCATGATTACGACCTCGTGACGAAAGTGGCGGGGTTCTACGTGGTTTTGGGAATGCTCGAGGCAGCCGAAGAAATCTTTCGGCTCATCGATGCGCGCTCCGGCGGGGGCGAGTACCTCCTGCATGAAGTCGAGTATTACAGGATGGATGAGAAGGAAGGAGCAGAATACCTGATGAGCCACGGGACGGACGCTCCACTGGGAGCGAGGCGCCTGGCAAGGGCCGGTCTGCTGTCCGAGGCCCGAAAGCAGCCCGACTATCGGGCTTCGGTTCAGGCAACCACTCGTTGGCAGTTGAGTTTTAGAAATCCGATACCCCGCATGTCTGACCACCAGCTTACACAGGGAGAAGTAGTCTCTCGCCGAGGGCAACGTCGAAGAGGCGATCTCGCTGCTGCAGGGGGGCCTTTCGGGGCTACGAAGCTCGGGCACATACCCCTATTTCCGCTGCGCCGAATCCCTGGCAATCGCATGGGAGCGGCAAGGCAACCTCGACATGGCCCTGCGAACCCTGGAAGACGCCTCGCAACAGAAGAACCGAACCTACTCGTTTGTGAGTGATTATGTCGGCTCGGCCAAGGTGTATTGGATGAGGGTGCGGCTGCGGCTGGCCCAGCTCTACCGAAGGCTGGACCGCGACGCAGAGGCTCTGGAGATCGAGGCTGAGCTACGTGAGCTGCTGCGATACGCAGATCCCGACCTCTGGCTCGTCCGCCAGCTCGAAGCTATCCCGACAGAATCAGCGCCCGAATCGGCGGGCGTCTTGTCCTCGCGGCCCCTTGCGCCCGCTCGCCTCGCGACCCGTTAAGTGACCTACCGACATAGATCCCCCCTCCAAGAATCATGAGCGTCGCACACGCGCACCAGCGAGAAGTGGGAACGGATTGGCGTGCGCTCCTGCGGCACCTGCGCGCTGTGTTGTCACCCGATTCAAACAAACCTCTCTCACAAGAAAAGATGGGGCAACTCTTGGATGTTTCCTGGCGAACCGTGGCGCGGTGGGAGAGCGAAGCGGCGCCGGCGGGCCGAAATGCCACGAAGATCCAAAACCTCGGTCACGCAGTCGACCTTCTGGGCAACATGCTCGAGCGCAAGGACCGTGTCACGTTCTTCGCAAGCTCACATCGCCTGCTGCTTAATCTCCGCCCGATCACGCTCCTCGAATCGGATGAAGGTGCCGCTCTCGTGTTCGAGCAGATCGAGGGCGCCGCGTCAGGCGCTTTCGCCTAGCTTTGGCCAAGGCCACCGGGGACGATGGACCCGACGCAAGGTAGCGCTCCGTATCTATGCAGCTGTGGTGATGTTGCTACTGTCCTCCGGCTCGGTTGTCGTCAAGGGAATGCCCGAAAGAGGCCGGCATAAAAAAGAGGTTGTTGTGGCCCCCAACGGGCTGGGTGAAGACCAGCCACCTTCCGTCCGGGGACCACACCGGGATGGGGCCAACACCGGTCAGCTGGGTAGGGGTGAAGCGACCCTGTCACCTGTTTCGACTTTGTTGACCGCCGACCTACGACTAGCAGACTCCCATGGCCTCGATGGCTCGGTGGCCTTTTAGGGCGGCCTCGCAGGTGATGTTGATTATGAATCCCCCGTAGAAGTTGCAAGAACTGGACGGCATGGAGATGACGTCCGGAAGGCCGACTAAGACGTCACTTTCGTGCCCTGTGAAGTGACACATGGGCTCCAGACGGGCTTCCTTGGCTCCCTCCACCACCGGAGATGCCAACACCATCAGCAGGACTACTCCTGCGGTAATAGCAAGGCTCTTGAATCGCATTCGGCACAGCTCCTTCTTGGGGGCAGGTGAGGCCCGCCTCGGATGGCGAGCCGTCCTGGTTCCCGTATGCACGCCAGATAACAGGCGGCCGGGGGCGGAAGTCTTGAAGGTTCCGTGAAGAACCCTTGAAGTTTCGTTGAAGAAGTTATGAGTACCGACGTCTCGCCACAGGCATACTCACCGGCACCGACCAAACCGCTCGCTTCTAGATAGTGTCCTCATCAGGTGATGGGACACTCAGATCCTGCAAACGGAGGGGTACGAGCATGAAGACGAGGCGCGGCTGCGCCGGGGCACGTGCTTGAGGTGAAAGCTAGATGAAGATTCGAATCATCGGTGTGCCCTCCGCCTGGGGGACCATGGAGCTGGGCGCGCAGCGCACGCCGCAGATGCTGCGTGACGCCGGGCTCGCCGATTGGCTGGCGGCGGCGGGGCACCAGGTCGAGGACCCCGGCGACGTTGACCTACGTCCTCAGGGTGCCGAAGACGTGTGGACCCCTGCGGCGGCCGCAGCAGCGGCGGCCGCCCCTCGTTCCACAGACCTGCTTCACGTCGAACAGGTGGCCCAGATGGCACGCTCGGTACGCCATGCCGTTGCCGCCTCGTTGTCCGACCGGTGTCTGCCGCTGGTCATCGCCGGGGAGTGCTCTTCGAGTATCGGCGTCGTTGCCGCGCTGGCGGCGCACGGCGGCCCGGTTACCGTGGCGTGGATCGATGCGCACGGCGATATCAACACGCCCGAAACCAGCCCATCTGGCCTCGTTACCGGCATGCCGTTGGCGGTTACCTTGGGGCACGGCCACCCCTCGCTCACCGCCGTCGGCGAAGACACCGAACGCCCCGCGGGAGGCAGCACGTTTCTGCTCGGTGGCCGCGACCTCGACGCCGGCGAGATCGACAACCTCGGGGCTTTCGGCGTGCGCCACATCGACACCGCCGCAACCCGCGCCGCCGGCCCGGAGGAAATCGCCATGCAGGTGCTCGGCGTGCCGGAGATCGCCGTCATGCCGCCCGAAGCCCGTGACCTGTTGGTGGCTGCGGACCCCGCGGCGGCCGCTGCGGTCACTGCTGTCAACACGGACCCGCGGCCCAACGTCTACCTCCACATCGATGTCGATGCGCTCGACCCGGAGTTCGCCCCCGGGGTGCACTATCGCGTCGACGGTGGCTTTGATCCTTCTGAGATCGGCACGCTCGCCGGCTATCTGTGCGCCAGCGGCCGTGTCGGCGCCATCACGCTGGCCTCCGCCAACTTCGATCACGACATCGACGGCCGCACCGTCAACTCCATCCGCGAGGTCTTTGCATCCATGGTCGACGCGCTCGCCATGGTGTGATTCCGCGAGCGCGAGGGCGCGCGATGACGGCGTTGCACTTGATTCGGGTGCTCGACGTACGAAAAAGTACGTCTCCGCGCCCGATTCGGCGCGCGCCTTGTCCTCACACGCCCTCGCGCTCGCGGAGTAGCCAACACGTGAGATATCCAGGCTAGACTCCTACTCATGAGCGACGCACCCCTGGTTACCATTGTCGGCGGCGGCATGGCCGGCTGCGAGGCTGCCTGGCAGCTTGCCAAGCGGGGTGTGGGGGTGCGGCTGTACGAGATGCGGCCGCAGCGCGCCACGCCGGTGCACCACACCGGAGATCTCGCCGAGATGGTGTGCAGCAACTCGTTGCGCTCCGACGGGCTCGACAACGCCGTCGGGCTGTTGCACGAAGAGATGCGTCGACTCGACTCGATCTTTCTGTCGGCGGCGGACAACAATCGGGTACCGGCCGGCAAGGCGCTGGCCGTCGATCGCCGTCGCTTTGCCCGTGAGATCACCGAGCGCATCGAGGCCCTCGACCCGGTGGAGGTGGTACGCGAAGAGCTCACCGAGATCCCCGACGGCCCCTGCATCATCGCTTCGGGTCCGCTGACCTCCGACGCGTTGAGCGAACGCATCAAGGAGATCACCGGCGCCGAGCACCTCTATTTCTACGACGCCATCAGCCCGATCGTGCTCGCCGACAGCATCGACCGGCAAAAGACGTTCGAAGCCAGCCGCTACGATAAAGGCGGCGCCGACTACATCAACTGTCCGTTCACCGAAGAGCAGTTCGACCGCTTCTACGGTGCGCTGACGGCGGCGGACACCCTCGAGGTCCCGGAATTCGAGAAGAAGCTGTACTTCGAGGGCTGCTTGCCCATCGAGGAGATCGCTTCGCGGGGCCCCCAGACTTTGCTGTACGGACCCATGAAGCCCGTCGGACTCACCGACCCGCGAACCGGCGCGCGACCGCACGCGGTGGTACAGCTGCGCCAGGACGACATCGCCGCGGAGCACTACTCGCTGGTCGGTTTTCAGACGCGATTGAAGTGGGGCCCGCAGGAGGAGGTGCTGCGGCTCATCCCCGGCCTCGAGAAGGCCGAGTTCGTGCGCTTCGGCACGGTGCACCGCAACACCTACATCAACGCGCCGCGGCTGCTGACCGGGACGCTACAGACCCGGGCTCGCGGCGACCTGTACTTCGCCGGCCAGATCGCCGGCACCGAGGGCTACGTCGAATCCGCCGCCGGTGGGCTGCTGGCGGGCATCTACTGCGGCATGGCGCTGCTCGACGGCGGCATTCGGCCTGTGCCGCGCACCACAGCGCTGGGATCTTTAGCCTTCTACATCAGCCATGCGCGCGCGATAAACTATCAACCAACGAACATCACCTTCGGAATCATTCCCGAGCTCGAGACACCGATACGCAAGAAGCTGGACCGTCGCGCCGCGCTGGTGCGGCGGGCGCTGCTGGATCTCGACACCTGGATCCGTGACAATGGCGGCACGCTGGGGCTCGAGGCGGGCACCCGGCAAGTGGCTGGTTAGCGGACAGCGCCCCTGGGGCGTTGCACAGCTCGACAAGAGAGAGAGTTTGAAATGCGGTACGCACGCTACGCCTTGTTGTTGGTCGCCATCGTCAGCCTGGTCGGCTCGCTGGGATACATCGTCTACATACCGCCCGGCGCCACGCCGCTGCCGGCGTACGCAACGTTGGTGGCGTACGACCTCGAGGGCGAGGAGATGACCTTCGCGGATGTCGCCGGCGAGATTCTCATCGTCGACTTCTGGGCCACCTGGTGCGGCCCCTGCATCGCCGAGATCCCGCACTACAATGCGCTCGATGCCGACTACCGCGACAAGGGGGTCAACCTCATCGGCCTGACCGTCCAGTCGGGAACCGCCGAGGAAGTGGTCGAGTGGATGGCGTCCGATCCGAAGTTCGAAATGACCTATCCGCTGGTGATGTCCACCGACGAGATCATGGAGGCCTTCGGCCCGGTGTTGGCGTTCCCCACCACCTTGCTGATCGACAAGGACGGCACCGTCGTCAAGCGCTGGATCGGCGGGGCGGCCAAAAAGTCGGATCAGATCCGCGCGCTGCTCGACAAGATGCTCGCCGGCGAGCCTGTCACCGACGATCACGCCCCGGGGAATTCGAAGTAACCCCCGCGGTTGGGCTCCGCGTTGCACGCTGGTGGTAACCGGCGTCTTCGCCGACGTTGCTTTGCGGCAACCG
>Ga0114950_10001736_pt1 | contig 16532 bp, 17 predicted proteins | sample N075metaG_FD_83503 | JGI IMG/M metagenome (GOLD analysis project Ga0114950, IMG submission 83503) | Deep subsurface microbial communities from Kermadec Trench to uncover new lineages of life (NeLLi) - N075 metaG | ecosystem: Environmental > Aquatic > Marine > Ocean trench > Sediment | place... | reverse complement strand
TCGGACCTCGGCCAGGTACCCGTCGACGATTCGTTCGACGAGCCCACCGAGCAGCTCCGATCGCGTTCGGTAGTAGTGATGAAGCGTCGTGCGGTCGAGCCCGACTCGGCCGGCGACGCGCGCCAGCGAGGCAGAAGCGAGCCCCTCCGTAAGCACGATCTCTTCGCAGGCGTCCAGGATCTGCATCCGCCGCACGGTTTGAAGATTCTTCCGGCCCATGAAGACCTCCAGAAGCATTTTCCACGCTATGTGGAAATATTCCGGATTGCACGATCATTTGTCAACAGTGCGTGGAATAAAAAACGCGAGTCAGTGAGCCGTCGTCAGCCAACTACCCAGGAGAAGCCAACTTGCGGCCCACGATTGCCAGGTCTCGCTGCATGAAACACAAGGTCGACTCGCGTTCATGGGGAGCGAGCCCCGTTGCACGACCGCCGCCCAATTCAGTGCGCACAGCGCGCAGAATTCTCTCGCGATGCTTCTTCTCGGTGAGCGAAAAATCCATCCATTCGATGAGTTCTTCTTCGAGATCTCGCATCCTCGCTGAAACCACCTGCATCCCGAAGAGTTCGAAGTAGGTCCTGAATTCATCAGCCTCGAGACATCGCGTGTGGGATTGATCGCATAGCCATTCGTAGTAGTTGTACGCAGCTCCATTCGACGAATCGGGTACGACGATATCGACGACGATGATATATCCGTCCGTCCTGCAGACGCGAGCCATTTCCGAGATCACCGGCTTCGGGTCGGCAAAGTGATGAAATGCGTAGCGGGAGGAGACGATGTCAAAGCTCTCGTCCTCGAATGGAAGCTCCTGTACCAGCCCATTTCGAAACTCGATGTTGTCGAGACCGGCGCGAGCGACGAAGTTTCTCCCCCGCTCGAGCATCGCGTCCGTCGCGTCGAGTCCGACCACCGTCGCGACATGAGGCGACAGCGCGCGCGCAAACTCACCGGTCCCCGTCGCGATGTCGAGGGCTTCAGCTCCTGATGACAGCGGGAGATCCGCCAGCATCCACTCGAGTCCGGCTTCGTCGGCGTAGGTTTCACCGTCGCTCGAGAAGCCCTCGGACTGCGCAGTGAAGGCTATCCTGTTTTTCTGCAAGGTGTCCATCACACGACCCACCTGGTCACAGACTCTCGCCGATGGATGCAGAGACTGCCATCTCCTTCAATATGGCCCCGACGCGTCACTCCATCGGACAAATGAGCTTCGAGTCTCATACAGCATCTGAAACGTGGCCCGAAGATTGGGTCTATCTAGATCGTAATTTACCCCCACCCGGGCCCTCAGAACCGATTGTCGACGATTCCGATTCACGCCGAAAGCCACCCCGAGATCCCCTCTCTGTCGGGAAAGAGTCGTTCTGCCAGAATCTCGTTCACATCGAGTGCACGCCGTATCAGTCCCAATGCCATCGCCGGTGGGCCGTCGCGTCGATTTTCCGATCGGTCATTGACGTAGTTTCGCCAAACCACCCAGATCGCCATGCGATACAGCGCCCCGTGCCGCCGCTTCGAGAATGCAATCGTCTCGCGCTTGTGGTTCACACCGCTATGGCGCAGTAGGAGATCCGCCAGATTGACCGGGAAGAGCGGGTTGTGGGGCCTGCGAGACGGGATCGCCGCAACCAACGGCATCTGATAGCCTGCCGGGTATGCAAGGACGATTGAGAGCAAGTTTGCGATCCATTGCCGCAACCCTTGCGGTGGGGCTTCTTGTCCCGGGCGCCGGCTACGCCGAGGCCGCCGAGGCCACGGAATCGACGTCGTCTGGCTGGCAGCATCACACCCTCGCCGTTCTTGATGCCGTCGTCGTACGACCATTGGGCGTCGTCGCGATTGTGGTTGGCGCGGCGTTCGTCGTACCCGTAGCCGTCGTGACCTGGCCCACCGGGCGAGAGACGATCGACCGGGCGATCGAGCGGTTCGTCAAGGTCCAGGCGAGAAGTGTCTTCGAACGTCCGCTAGGCGATTTCTAGATCCGCAAGCTGCTCATTCCAGACTTCTCCTCGACGACCGCCAGGACGCTGGCTGCGCCGGGCGGATCTCGCGAGCCGATCCCGCCAGAAAGGGGGTCGGGGACGATCTGATCAAGAATAGTAGGTAAATAGCTACATATTTCGATTCGTCGGTCGATAGGTTGGTCGGAGACCGACCATGAGCCTGTCGAACCTGTCGAACCTGTTGAAATTACTCGGAATATCGATGTTTCTGTCGCTGCACGCCGCGGTCGCCGAGGATGAAATGGCGACGCAGGCCGAACTCGACAGACTGAATTCGAGTCAGAACGAGCTGCAAGCACAGCTCGATCTGAAGCTGGATGCCCAGATCGGCAAGTGGATGGAAGCCGAGCTGGACCCCGTCCTTGCGGCGCGTATGACACGGCGCCTGCGCCGGCAGAATCGTCCTGCCAATCGACAGGGCGACGCGCCACCGGCCGCGATGCTGGCGGTCACAAACGATCCTGCAACGAGCGCGGCGCAATCGTCGTCCAACACGACATGCAAAATGGTCGGGCACACATTCGAATGTGTGCTGCGAGACCCCGCCAGCCGGTAACGTGAGAGCTACCGCAGACTCAGGTCATCTGAAAGTCTTCACTTAACAGCGCATTTAACAGTACATTCGCTCTTCCCTAAGTCGGGGCACTCGGCATATCCTTCACGTTATGTCGCACACCCATTTTCTCGGCTGACTCGGTCCCGGTTGGATCGTCTTTGGCTCGAGGTACGACCCTTGGCGACAGGAGCACTCAACCATGCCAGACATTCCGAGCGACATCGAAATCGCACAGGCCGCCAAACTAAAACCGATCACCGAAATCGCGATGAAGCTTGGGATCGGTGACGAGGATCTCTACTGCTATGGGAAATACATCGCGAAGCTAAGCCGCGAGAAGTGTTTCTCTCCGGGGAGCGACGACCGCAAGCCGGGAAAGCTCATTCTTGTTACAGCCATGAGCCCGACGCCTGCGGGTGAGGGAAAGACGACCACCTCCGTGGGACTCGCGGATGCGCTTTGCGCATTGGGCAAGAACGCCACGCTCTGCTTGCGCGAGCCGTCGCTCGGTCCTTGCTTCGGAATGAAGGGAGGAGCGGCTGGCGGGGGATATGCTCAGGTCCTGCCGATGGAGGAAATCAACCTCCACTTTACCGGCGACCTTCACGCGATCGGCCTGGCCAACAATCTGCTTTCGGCGATCATCGACAACCACATCCACCACGGCAATGAACTCGACCTGGATCCGCGGCGGATCTCCTGGCCTCGCGTCATCGACATGAACGACCGCTCGCTTCGCGATATCGTCATCGGCATGGGCGGGACGGCGAATTCCATGCCGCGACAGGAAACCTTCCACATCACCGCTGCCTCCGAGGTCATGGCCTGCTTCTGCCTGAGCTCCGACCTGGCGGACCTGAAGCGACGCCTGGGCAACATCGTCGTTGGCCAGACGCGTGCGGGGTCCGATATCACCGTGCGTGATCTAAAGGTCGACGGCGCAATGGTTGTACTCCTCAAGGACGCGATTCGCCCGAATATCGTCCAAACGATCGAGCACACGCCGACCTTCATTCATGGCGGCCCCTTCGCCAACATCGCACACGGCGCCAACTCGATCATCGCAACCCGGACCGCGCTCGCGATGAGCGACTATGTCGTGACAGAAGCGGGCTTCGGCTCCGATCTCGGTGCCGAAAAGTTCATGAACATCGTTTGCCGCAAGGCCGGCTTCCAGCCCGATGTCGTCGTCCTGGTGGCGACGGTCCGTTCGTTGAAGATGAACGGGGGGCTCCCGAAGGATGCGCTCCACAAAGAGAACCTCGGAGCAGTGACCAAAGGGCTGGCGAATCTCAAACGCCACATCGAGAATATCCGCTCCTTCGGATTGCCGGTCGTGGTCGCATTGAACCGATTCACTCAGGACACCTCCGCAGAGGTCGCAACGGTGATGGAAAAATGTGCCCACCTCGGCGTATCCGTCATCGAGAGTACAGTCTGGGAGAACGGATCGAAGGGGGGCATCGAGCTCGCCGAAGCGGTCGTCGAGACGATCGACACGATACACGCCGACTTCAAGTTGCTCTACGAGGACGACCTGCCGCTTTGGAGCAAGATCGAACGAATCGCAAAGCAGATCTACGGCGCGCGCGACCTGGAAGCGGACAAGCGCACTCGGAATAAACTCAAGAAGCTGACGAAGGCCGGCTACGGACATCTCCCGGTCTGCATGGCCAAGACCCAATACTCCTTCTCTTCGGACCCGAAGCTGCTGGGCGCGCCATCGAATTTCGACCTGACGATTCGCGACGTTCGTCTGGCCGCAGGTGCCGAGTTCGTGATCGTGTACTGCGGCGATGTCATGACGATGCCCGGCTTGCCAAAGCACTCGGCGGCGGAGTCCATCGACATCGACGCAGAGGGGCGGGTGACAGGTCTGTTCTGATTCGAGAGCGAGCGGACTGGAACACCTCAGCCGCGATCCAGCTCCTCGATGGCACGCTGTGCCTGGTTGATTGCCGAGTCGATCGTCGCGCTCCCACCCGCATCGGAGTTTGCGATCGCGATCCGCCCGAAGCGCGCGCGGCCGATCACATGCGGGAGCTCGCCGTCAGCGTCGACGTCATCGAAGAGCGGGTTGGGTGAGTAGGCGTATCCGTGAGCCCAACGATTGACGGTGATGGCCTCGATGTCGCGTGCCGGATCGAAGCCGCCGCTCGAAAGCGTCCCAGTCAGCTGCGTGCGGATCTCCCTCTCGATTTCGGCGAAGGGCGTCACCAGCAGCCGGTGGCGCTCGGTCCGGAATTGCTCCCGGGGCGTCAAGCCCGGGACAGTGCTCTTTCCGAATCGCTCCATGTGGACGAGGATGGGCTCGTCGGGGCCGCTCGAATATTCGTAGCCGCCTAGACTCACAGGGAAGTCGAGCATCGCGTTCGAGTGGAAGCTGCCGGGAGCCGACACCGCCGCGATTCCGAGCTTCTGCCAGGCCTGCCAGTTGCGCAGAAGTACGTTGGAATAGAGGATCGGCACCTTCACGGCGAGCGCGAGCGCCTCGCGTTGGCGCGATGGAAGCTCGGGGCAGAGATAGGGGATCATCGCATTATATCCCGCGAGCACGCACGACTGCGCGTAGACACGATAGGCGCGGCCCCCACGCACATAGCTGACCGCCACCCGATCCGCCGATTCCGGCGCGCCATCGTGCTCGACGCGAACCACACTGCTCTCCAGTCGCATTCGTACGCGCGAGCTCGACTCGTCCAGCCGCGAATAGTCGAAGTGCGCGCCAACGATGTCATCCATCGTCGAACCGGAGGCGACCTCTGGAATCATGGCACGCACCAACAGCCGCGCGATCGACGCGTTACCGTCGGGAAAATGCGCGGTGTAGGGATCGTCCTCGAAGCCTTCGCGCGAAAGCTTCGTCGCCCCGATACCCGGCAGGCCGACGTACATCAGCGAATCCGCGGCCACAGCCGAATCGATCGTGACGCCCAGGTCCGCCGAAATTCCCTGCAGCAACGCGAAGACTTCGGGCTCGCTGATGTCGAGGTAGCGCTCGAGGAAATCCCGGTAGCTGATCGTCGAAAGATAGGCTTGCTGGCGATCGGCCGGGACCTCGATCAGTCGGTTTTCCTTGACTTCGAGCAACCTCAGGAGCTCGGACCGCGCAGCATCCGAAAGTGGCATCTGCGCAACGGCTTCTCGTGCCGTGAGAATGGACGGGGCGAGGGGTAGATAGGCGGAGTAGTCGACAAGCTCGTATCTCACGATTCGATCAACGCCATAGCTGGCACGGTCGAAGAAGACGCCACCCCCAAGACCGTGTCGTCGGAAGAAATCGAGGTCGTAACTCGCGTCGAGGCGCTTCAGGTCGACACCGACATCCCTCAACAGCTCCTTCGTTACGTTGCTGTAGAATTGGGGACTCTCGAGCGTCTGGCTCCCGCCATATCCGATCAGTGTTCGCTCTCCGACTCGAAACTCGTTTCGCTTTGCGTGCCCGCCAAAGTCATCGTGGTTGTCGAGGATCAGGATGCGAGCAGAGGGGTCTTTGCGGAGGTGGAGGTATGCGGCCGATAGGCCACTCAGGCCGGCCCCCACGACAACCAGGTCATAGCTTCCCGGCTCTTCGACATCGACGACACCCCAATCCACACGGCCTCTCATGGCCAGGTCGTGGGCGACTTCCATGGAACCAGCGTGATTTCCGCGCATACCGACACGAGCGGGCGGGTAGACGCCATGGGTCCTGTCGGGCTCGATTCCTACGCCGCCGGTCGGGTCCGTACAGCCGGGAACGAGCGCCCCCGCTGCAATCGCGCCGACACCGTTCAGAAAGTCGCGCCGCGAGATCGCGCGGCCCATTCCCAGATGCCGATCGTTCGAGTTCAAGTCGAAACCTCCGTACGCAATCGCAGCAGTGCAGCACGCGTTGCTATTTCAGCTTTCAGATGACTGGGCCGGGCCGCCTGGCCCGGCTGTAGACCTGGAGCATCTCGCCCTTCTCACACACCACGAACATCGCGCGCCAGTTCTCGATCGCGTGATCTGCTGCCGCCTTGCCGACGAGATCCACCAGTCGAGCGTAGTCACGGGTCCGCAATCGTTCGTACTCGTTGCCCACCTCTGCGCGGTACCAGGCCGAACCGTCCACCACCTCGACGTCATCGAATCCCGCTTCGCGCAGGATCGTTTGCTGGCGCTCGGGGGTCTCCATCGAATAGCTGAGGCCCTCCATCTCGAACCAATATCGCATATCCTCGCTGTACTCTCCGTCGCATTTCATCCAGTCGTAGCCACTGAAGCAGCCGCCGGGTTTCAGTACCCGGAGGCACTCCCGAAAGATCCCCAGTTTGTCCGGTGTCTGCGTCACGCCACCCGAGCTCATGACGAGGTCGAAGGACTCATCCTCGAATCTGAGCGATCCGGGAGTGACGACCTCGAACTCAGTCCTGTCGTGGACACCCAGCCTGGCCGCGCGACGTCTTGCTCGCTCGATGAGCGGGGGTTCGAGGTCGGTTCCCATCACATGGGCCCCATACTTCCCAGCAAGGATGCAAGCCGGTCCGCCCAGTCCGCAACCGATGTCGAGCACGCGCCGGCCCTCTAGCTCGAGGCTGCCGACCATCTTCGCGACGTGGCCCTCGCCGCCCGGAGCCATGAAGCCCTCGCCCCAGACCAGCTCCAACATGGCGACCATCGTGTCGTGGTACTCGTTCTCGTGTTCCATACGGATGAGATCCGCTCCGTCTCCGGTTTCAGTTTCGGTTTCTACTCGCCGGAATCGCCGGAACGACGAGGGTACAAAGAGACCGCAGCCCCGATCAGGACGCCGGGGAGCGTCATGAGAAGGAAGACGCGTGGGCGACCCGCGTCAAGAGTAACCCACACTCGCTCGCCGAAGACCATCAGCTGCGCCTCGACGCGACCACCCCAGCCGTGCAAATAGACGATCCCGACAATGAACGCGGTCGCCAGAAGAACTAGCATGCCGGCAGCCGAGATGCGTAAACGCCGCTTCATCGACGGCCGCCGCGGGGCCGGACGGGGCGTGCCGCACAACGCCGGGACTGGCTCTCGGCGGGCGACCGCGGCCAGAGACAGACCGTCAGCGGTTCTGATGAGTCCCGTGTGTGGCAGACGTTGCAGCGTTGGGACTTCATGGCGTCCATGTTCTGTGCATCTCCAATCTTCACGATACACGCGATCACGAGGAGCGGGCGTGGATAGTCTAGCGATTCCGGGATCATGCCGACGAACTCCTGGTGCCCGATGAACTGGTTGACTAATCCTGCTCGCTTCTGAGACAATGGGTTGACGTCGCTACGAGGTGAATCCCAAGTGCTTGCCCGGAGATTCTTGTTGGCCTGCGCGATCGCTCTGGCATCAGTCGGTACGGCCTACACTCAGCCAATCCGACGGGTTCCAGCGGAATTCGAGCCCCAGGCGGAGAACCCGACGCACTGGACGTGGGACTTCGGGGACGGCGAGTCGTCCGACACCCAGAGCCCCGTTCACAGCTACGTCGAGGAGGGGGTGTACACGGTCAGCTTGACCGCAAGCAGCGCCTCTGGTTCCGATACGATCGTGCGTACGGAGTACCTCTCCGTACCAGAGCCCGACACATTGGTGCAGCTTTGTCTGGGCTGTGCATTTCTGTTCGCACTGAACAACCGCCGCGAAACCGGCGGCTCGGAGGCATGCCGTGGGTGAGTACGAAGTCACGCGGCGCAATCGCGTTCGGCAGATCAAAGACTATGCACGCTACGACGCCCGCGTGGTGCACGAGATCCTGGACGCCGGTTATGTGGGCCACGTCGGGTTCATCGACGAGGGGCAGCCCTTCGTGATCCCGATGCTCTACGCACGGGAGGGCGATGTGCTGTACCTCCACGGCGCGAAAAAGGCCCGCGTCATCAAACTGCTCGGCTCGGGTGCCCCGGTGTGTGTGAACGTGATGCTCCTTGACGGAATCGTCGCCGCACGTTCCGCGTTCAACTCGTCGATGAACTATCGCTCCGTGGTGGTCTTCGGGACCGGACAGATGCTCGAAGATCGTGCGGAGGTTCTACACGCGCTCGAGGTGGTCTCCGAGCATGTGTTTCCGGGTCGCTGGCAGGAGCTGCGCGCGCCACTCGAGCGAGAGATCTCGATGACGGGCGTCGTCTCACTCGCCATCGAGTCCGCGTCGGCGAAAATCGCCGCGGGCCCACCGGAAGACGAGGAGGCGGACTACGCTACGCGTATCTGGGCGGGCGTCGTGCCGATCGTCACGCGCTTGGGAAAGCCACAGGCTGACGATCATGTCCTGGACGGTGTCCCGATGTCGCCGGCCATCGGCGCACTCGAAGGCAAGCGGTTCTAGCCGCGCGAGCCGGCCGAGCCGGCCGCTGGAGCCAGACAGTCTGGCCGCGAGACTGCGACTACTTGCTCACGACGGCATGATAAAGCGCTTCGCGAATTCGCGGGGTCGCGCGCCCGCGCAGCTCCGCGGCGTCGAGCGACTCGCCAAGCCGGCGTACGCCGGCCACGGCGAGCCAACGAAGCGGCTCGCGCTCCCAGGGCGGAAACGGCGGGCCAACCAGCGGCAGATCGGTCCGCTCGCTGTCGAGACCGAGCACCAGATCCGCCAGGGTGCGTGCAGCCAGGTTCGAGGCTGCGACTCCCTCGCCCACATAGCCACCCGCCCAGCCGAGTCCCCGCGCGCGATCGATTCCCACACTCGGACGCCAGTTTCGTGGAACCCCGAGCGCTCCCCCCCAACGGTGTGTGACGCGGTACTCGCCCAGCACCGGAAACAACGAGTCGAGGGTCCGCTTGACTTCATCGAAGACTGGATCGTCGGGCGAGAAGAGGTCGTGAACTCCAGATCCATAGAAATATCGACCACGGGCGCCGAATGCGAGTCGGTTGTCCACGGTCCGCTGGCCGTAGATCACCATCCGTCGCGGATCGGCGAAGGTCTCGCGATTTCCGAGGCCGATCTCCTCGAAGACATGCTCCGGCAGGCTTTCGGTCGCGATCATCATCGAGTGCAGTGGCAACAGAAGTCTCTCGCTTCCACGAAGCGTTCCGGAATAGGCCTCCGTGGCACGCACGATCATGTCGGCTCGCAGGCGGCCGCCATCCGTGACGACGACACCCTGTTCGATCGAGCGCGCCGGCGAGCGTTCGTAGATCGGCACGCCCATGCCCTCGACGACATCGGCGAGGCCGCGCGCCAGGCGCATCGGGTGCATCGCCGCGCAGTGCGCGAGGAAAAAGCCACCCAGGTTCTGTGCCGTCCCGACGCGTCGCCTACATTCCTCGGGCTCGAGCCAACGTACGTCCTCTTCACCGAACCCGAGTTCACGCCAGAACGCGACGTCGGCGCGTACAGAATCGACCTGCGCCGGTGCGATCGCGAACGTGACGTTGCCACCCCGGGCCCAGTGACAATCGATCTTCTCGCGTTCGCAAACACGCTCGACTTCCCCGACCGTGTCGAAGATCGCACGCTGAAGGCGAATTCCTGCATCGCGCCGCGACCCATCACTTCCCACGAGTTCCGAAATGCCCGCGAGCGCGCCGAGGCACCAGCCTCCATTGCGCCCGGAAGCTCCGAAGCCGGCGATCTCTGCCTCGACGATGGCAATGCGCAGACCAGGATCGAGCGACTTCAGATAGTAGGCGGTCCATAGGCCCGTGTAGCCAGCGCCCACGATGGCCACGTCCACCTGATCATCCGAGGCGAGTGGAGCGCGCGGCTCGAGCGGATCGGGGGCAGTTTCGTGCCAGAACGACTGGGAACGGTATCGGGTGGTATCCATGGCTCGTCCCCAGCGTTTGAATCCGGAATGCATCAAGCATCGCGAAACCCGGCCGGCTACGCCAGCGGTGCATCTCCGAGCCCGACGAGCCCGTAGAGACAAAATTGTCGTCGCGAGCCGGCCGGGAGTATACTCCGGAGCATGGACCGAATCGCCTCGCTCATCGAAGGTCAACCCAAAGGCTCTGCGCTCGCCCAGGAATTCTATTCGGATTCCGAGATCTTCCAGCGCGACATCGATCGGATCCATCTCCGCCACTGGCTCTGTGTCGGCCACCAGAGCCGTATCCCGAACAAGGGAGACTGGTTTCGTTTCGACATCGCCGAAGAGTCGATCATTGTCGTGCGCGGACGCGACGACGAGATCCGCGGACTCGTGAACGTGTGCCAACACCGGGGCTCGCGCGTCTGCTACCAGGAATCGGGAAACTCGCGCATGCTGGTATGCCCCTACCACGCATGGACTTACGAACTCGACGGCCGACTGCGTACGACGCGTTACATGGGGGAAGGCTTCGATACATCGGCACACCGATTGCCGCAGATCCACGTGCGAATTCTCGAGGGCTTGATATTCGTGTGCTTCGCCGAGAATCCGCCCGGACTCGACGACGCGGCGAGTGTTCTGAAGTCGACTCTCGGACGCTACGGCTGGGTGAACGCGCGCGTCGCACACCGACAGATGTACAGCGTGAACGCGAACTGGAAGCTCGCCACCGAAAACTACCAGGAGTGTTACCACTGCACGCCGGCGCACCCCGAATTTTCGCGCTTGCACGCGACCGAAAAGCCAGACGCGGAGGTCGCCGAGTTGCGGGCCGAGGCGGCCCTGCGTGCGCGGGCGATGGGCATCGAGATTCCCGAGGTCAACCACTGGCCCTACGGCGCCCCAGGCGAGGAGATGGTCGATGCGTCCTACGACGCAATCTATCCCGGGTCGGTGACCGGCAGCGAGGATGGTCAGCCGGTCGCACCGCTGATGGGCGATTTCACGGACTACGATGGTGGATTTTGCTATGCGGACGTTGGCCCCACGAGCTTCTTCCTCGCCTACCCGGATCATGGGCTGATGTATCTCTTCATTCCACGCGGACCGCAGAAGGCAGACATGGAACTCTTATGGCTCGTCGCAGGGGACGCACGCGAGGGTGTCGACTACGACCGCTCGAAGCTCACATGGCTCTGGGACATCACCAGCGTGGCGGACAAGCTGATCATCGATCAGAACCAGCAGGGCGTGAACTCACGCTACTACCATCCGAGCGCCTACGGCCCGATGGAAGCGCAGACCCGTTCCTTCATCGAGTGGTACCTGCAAGAGATCAGCGATTCGCCATCCAGCTGACACCGCAGCCGGGGATTCGAATGAGTGAAAATTCGACTGCAGCACCTCTCGAAGCCGGATTTCGAATGCCCGCCGAGTGGCAGCCTCACGCACGCTGCTGGATGGCCTGGCCGGACCGTCAGGATCTGTGGGGCGAGAACCTGGCCGAAACCCAGCAGGCCTACGCACAGGTCGCACGCGCGATCGCATCCTTCGAGCCGGTCAGAATGATCGCCTGCCCTGGTTTCGTGTAGCATGGGCGGGCTCGATTCGGAGGTCCTTTTGGAAACTCACGACGCAATCATCATCGGCGGTGGCCACAATGGACTCGCCTGTGCCGCCTACCTGGCACGGGCGGGAATGGATGTCCTGGTACTCGAACGGCTCAATGTCCTGGGCGGCGCCTCGGTTACGGACGAGCCATGGCCCGGCTACAAGATCTCTTCCGCGGCCTACGTGGTCAGCCTGATGCCGCCCGAAGTGGTGAAGGAACTCGAACTCGAGCGCTTCGGTTACCACGCCACGATCCTCGATCCCGACTACTGGTCACCCTTTCCCGACGGTACTGCGCTCACGCTGTGGGGAGACCTGGATAAGGCCACCGAGGAAATCGCGAAATTCTCGAAGAAGGACGCGGCGGCTTATGTCGAGTTCGACAAATACTTCTCACACATCGGCCAGATGCTGAAGGACCTGATGTTCGTGATCCCACCGAACTTCACCCTGCGCGACGCCCCCCGCTTGCTCTCGGTCGCCGTGAAACTCCGCCATTGGAGCGCCAAGGACATCGCGGAGATCGTCAGGCTCTTCACTGTGAGCGGTAAGGATTTCCTCGATGAGTGGTTCGAGGACGAGCGAGTCAAGGGCGCACTCGGAACACAGACGATCCTCGGCGCCTGGTGCGGGCCGATGAGCCCGGGTTCGGCCTATGTGCTGCTGCACCACTGGATCGGCCAGGTAAACGGTCGGGCGGGGGCCTGGGGCTGGGTGCACGGTGGGATGGGAGCGGTCTCGCGCGCCTTCGAAAACTCAGCGCGCGAGGCCGGCGCGACGATTCGCGAGTCGTCACCCGTGCGTCGCATTGTCGTGAACGACGGACGTGCGACGGGCGTCGAGCTCGAAGACGGCAGTGTGCTCAACGCCAAGCAGGTGATTTCGAATGCCCACCCGATCACGACCTACCTCGATCTGATCGGTGAAGAGAACCTGTCGGACGACGTCGTGCGCAACATTCGTCGATACCGCACGAAGTCCGGTTCCGTAAAGGTCAACCTGGCGCTCAGCGAACTACCGCGGCCCAGCGCGTGGCAAGGTCCGATTCCCGGAGCGCCGCATACGGGAATCATGGCCATCTCCCCCTCGCTCGAGTATCTCGAGCGTGCGTGGGACGACGCAAAGTACGGACGCACTTCCGAGCACCCCTACATCGAGGCGGTCTTCCCCACGGTCTTCGAACCCGATCTCGCGCCAGACGGGAAGCACATCATGCTCTGTTTCACTCAATTCGGCCCCTTCGAGCTGCGCGACGGCTCGTGGGAAACCGAGCGTGAAGCCTACGGAAGGAAGATCATTCGGACGATCGGCGAATACTGTCCCGGTTTCGAGGACTCCGTCGAACACATGGAGGTCCTGGCCCCGCCCGACATCGAGGAGCGTTACGGTCTGCTCGGTGGAAACATCATGCAGGGCGAGATGGCGGTAGACCAGCTCTTCAGCTTCCGTCCGATCCCGGGCTACGGCGACTACCGAACACCCATCAAGGGCGTCTACCTGTGCGGCGGCGGAACGCACCCTGGCGGCGGCTTGTCCGGAGCGCCCGCGCGCAACTGCGCGAAAGTCGTCACGAAGGATCGTCGTCGCCTGAGTCGCCTAAGCCGCTAGAGTCAGGTCGAGACGGTCGATATTCCAGGTTCTCCCAGACGATCAGGGCCGCATGATTGTCGAGCGCCGGTTCATCGAGATAATCCGCAAGAATACCTCGGGCCTCGAAACCGTTGTCGAGCTGGAAGGTCAACGTGGCATCATAGAGCTCGCGCTTCGTCACCTTGTCGACATATTCGGCGGCCGACATCTCGTGCTTCTGGTCAGCGAAGCCGACGATGTGGCCACCGGCGATGATTCCCTTCTTGTTGTAGCGGCGTACGACGTCCTTGCGCAGCTCGTAGAGTTGCTTGCCGATCCCGCGCCGGCGGTAGTCCGGACTCACGACGATGTCTGTTCCGTAGTACCAATCGCCGTTGGGGTCGTGATTTCCGCACTGGTGCTCGCCCGTGATCTCCGCGATCGAATGCTGGGGATGGTCGAAGTCGAAGTCGAGGAAGATCCCGGCACCCTGTCCCACCAGACGGTCGCCGTCCAGGCACAGGAAGAAACCCTCCGGAAAGGTTCTCGCGTAAGCGCGAAAACCCTCCTCATCGATCAGGTCCGCTGGCTTCGTGTCCGGAAAACTCAGCAGCTCGAGCTTCTCACATTGTGATGCGTATTCGGGCGTCAGGTTGACGTAGCGCAGTTCGCCCATCGCGGTTCAGCTCCCGCGCGTGTGCTCGAAGCGGAACGCCTCGTACTCGTTCTCGCTCGGCAAGCCCCAAACCGCCCACAACTCACCGGTCCCCGGTCGCATGATCGCCGCACCCGAGGACTCGATGTGGAAGGGCGGCTCCGAGCGGTGACAAATCGCTACGCTATCTCGGGTGAGTTCGACGAGTCGATCGAGCGTGATCGGATCATTTCCGTAGAGCAGCTCGTCAGCGCGAGCCAGACGGTTCTCTGAGGACTCCATCAATGCGGGCGGACGCTCGGCCTGCTCGCGTCTGGCGGCGACGTCCAGACAGTGGTTCGTGTGTATGAGCGGCGACTCTTCGAGCTTCGTCACCGTCCGACAATCCGGCATGGCCTCGACGTTGTAGCCGCGACCGTGGGCATCTAGAAGTAGGTAGTTATGTGCGCCGGCCAGCTCGGCGTCGACCACACAGGCAAGCGCCGCCTCGATATCCGTTTGTTGAAGCGCCTTGCGCACCACGAAGGGCCAGGTCACTCCGACGCGGCCCGTGGACGCAGAGAGGTTGTTGATGCCGATCGCGATTCCGGCGTCGTTCAGACCGATCTGCCCGAGACAACCGACCGTGGAGTAGACGAAAGCGCGCGGGCCCCGTTCCGGCTGGATATCCATGAGCACGACGTGCTCGGTGGCCGTGTCGTGCATATCCCAGGTCTGTGCAAGGAACCCGTGGCCCGCGGCGAGCGCATCGGGGACCAGCACTGCGGTGCAGTTGTCCTCCTCATGCACAGCGTCTGTTTGCGCCCGCACCGTATCGACGAAGTCCGTAAAGCCGCCGACGATCACGGCCTCGGCCGCTGACAGTCCGCTGGCCGCCGCCATCTCTTCCATCTCTTCGGTGAGATCGGGCGCGTACACCCGGTGTGCCGGCAGCATGGCCTCCGCCAGACTCAATACATCCTCGCGTGTGGCCGGCCGACCGGCCCAGCTTCCATTCGAAGCGAGCTTCACCCGCTCATCGGCATAACGCCGGATATCCGCTCCAAAAGACCGGCCATGCTCGAGGCCGAGCTGCGCCGGCCCGCCCTGCAATCGTAGGCGGCGGATCACGAGTCCACCGCCCGAACGGCGTCGGCGACCACGTCCATCGCTTCGTCGAGTTCGGCATCGCTGATGTTGAGCGCCGGCAGGAATCGAACACAGTTCGAGTAGAGGCCGGCTCGAATCGTGATGACACCTCGCTCGAGAGTCGCCGCGTTGATTGCGGCGGTCGCTTCCATGGACGGCTTGCGGCTCGCAGCGTCGCTCACCACCTCCATTGCGAGCATCGGACCGAGTCCGCGCACGTCGCCTATCAGATCGGAATGCTCTGACTGGATCTTCTCGAGGCGCGTACGCATGCGTACGCCGACCGCCTGCGCACGGCTCAGGAACTCAGGACGCGCAATGCTGTCGAGCACCTCGAGGGCGGCGACGCAGGCGAGCGGATTTCCAGCGTAGGTGCCCCCGAGTCCACCGGGGTGCGCGGCATCCATGATCTCGGCGCGACCGGTCACCGCGCCGAGCGGCATTCCTGCGGCAAGCGACTTGGCTGTCGTAACGATATCCGGCACGACCTCGGCATGCTCGACGGCGAAGAGCTTCCCGGTTCGGCCCATGCCGCATTGCACTTCGTCCGCGATGAAGACCATGCCGTGTTGATCGCAGAGTTCGCGCAGGCGTCGTAGCCACACATTCGGCGCGGGCCGGAACCCGCCCTCGCCCTGTACCGGCTCGATGACGACGGCTGCGACATGCGCGGGGTCGACGACGGAGATGAAGCAATCGTCGAGCCTCTCCAGGTGCCAGTCGATCCACTCGTCTTCAGAAAATTTTCGAGGCCGCCGGTAGATGTCGGGAAACGGGAAGCGGTAGACCTCGGGTGCGTAGGGGCCGAAGCCCTTCTTGAAGAGCGCAAACTTCGAGGTCATGGCCATCGTCAGGCTCGTGCGACCATGATAGGCACCGTCGAAGCTGACGATTCCCTGGCGCCCGGTGTGGTAGCGCGCGAGCCCCACAGCGGCCTCGACCGCCTCCGCGCCCGTGCTCGTGAGCAGCGTCTTTTTCTCGAAGTCGCCCGGAGTCAACTCGTTGAGCCGTTCGGCGACTTCCACGAAGGGTTCGTAGGTCGCGACGATCGCGCACATGTGAACGAGTCGACTGGCCTGTGCCGACAGCGCCTCGACGATGCCCGGCGGGCAATGGCCCACCGCGAGTACGCCGATGCCCCCGGCGAGATCGATCAGGTGATTCACGTCCACATCGACGACCACCGAGCCCTTGGCCTGGTCCACGGCGATCGGCGTGAGCTTGGCGACACCGGGCGGTGTCGCGGCCTCACGGCGAGCGACGATTTCGCG
>Ga0114950_10001735_pt1 | contig 16534 bp, 20 predicted proteins | sample N075metaG_FD_83503 | JGI IMG/M metagenome (GOLD analysis project Ga0114950, IMG submission 83503) | Deep subsurface microbial communities from Kermadec Trench to uncover new lineages of life (NeLLi) - N075 metaG | ecosystem: Environmental > Aquatic > Marine > Ocean trench > Sediment | place... | reverse complement strand
GGAGAACCTACAGGTGCGAGACGACTCGACGTTAGGCTTAAAACTGAGAAAAGCCAATTCCTTCCGTGACCTATGCTATATTAGCCTCATAGAGGCTATTAAAAGTCACAGCCTAGAGTTTGGCGAGTTTCAGTTGGCAAGCGGTGCCATTTCTAATTATTATCTTGATCTGCGATCATTGGCTTTAAGTTCTGATGGTCTGTTCTGGATAGTATTTTGCCTACATGATCTTCTACGTGTAGAAGACGCAGGTCGCTCAATTAAGACAGAGTTTGACGCAATAGGTGGTCCGTGCATTGGTGCTGATCCTATCGTGGGGGCGTTTTTATATAATCAAGGCAGAATTAGGAATCATCTTCGTGGTTTTCTTGTCCGTAAGGAAGAAAAGACTTACGGCAAGAAGAGCATGGTCATAGGCTCTGTTAAGCCCGGTGATAAAGTTGTAGTTATAGAAGACGTTTGTTCTACAGGAGCTAGCTTATTAAGGGCTTGTCAGTTGATAAAAGAGCATGGTTGCGAGGTGGTTCAGGCCATTTCTGTAGTAGATCGCCTTGCGGGTGCCGCACGTTTATTTGATGCTTGTGGCATTCCTTATAAATCAATTTTAACAATTAAAGATTTGGGTATAGATGATGGTTAAATTACATGGTATTGCAGGTTATGAACTTCGACGTGGCAAAAAACTTAAAGACGGCGTTTGGTTTGATGCCGCAATATCTGAGCCACCACCAGTCCCGCCTGCGCCTCCTCCTGCGCCTCCTGCTAGTTATGCGACACTTCCTGCGCCGCAGTTTCAAGATATTCTCCGTGAAATACTTACGGAGATGAAAAAGCAGACAGCGCAAACTGGACGGCAATTGGCACAAATAGCCGCGCAATCAATAAAACAGAGCGGACTATTAGAAAACCAAGGCATCCTCCTTTTTGAAATGAGAGAGGAGATGAGACAACAGAAACTGGTCCAAGAGGGGATACAAGATGCCTTGGGAGACGCCAATTCTGATATGTGGGAGCAACTAAAGCAATTAAATGAAAGATTTGGGTATAGATGATGTTTAAAGACTTTCCTGAACGTCAGGCGAGGACAATTAAAGACGGCGTTTGGTATGACGCCGATCCAATATCTGAGCCACCTCCAGCACCTCCAGCACCTCCTCCAGCACCAACTGGCCGCGCCGACCCAGCAATTTTCCGTGAAATGCTTACGGAGATGAAAAAGCAGACAAATCAAACTGGACGGCAACTGGCGCAAATAGCTGCGCAATCAATAAAACAGAGCGGACTATTAGAAAACCAAGGCATCCTCCTTTTTGAAATGAGAGAGGAGATGAGACAACAGAAAGTGCTCCAACAGGAGATGCAAACTACCCTGGTAGACGCCAATTCTGATATGCGGGAGCAACTAAGTCGATTAAATGAAAGATTCAAGACAGTAATGGAGGAGTTAGATATTGAAGCACCCGAAGACAGGGTTTGAAAACCTGCACAGACACACCGATTTTTCTCTATTGGATGGTTATGGCACAGTTGAAGAGTATGCCGCTTATTCTAAAGAGGTAGATCAAAAGTATCTTTGCATATCCGATCATGGCATGATGGGCGCAATTCCCAGACAAATTGCAGCATGTGATGAATATAATTTACATCCAGTATTTGCGTGCGAATTATATTGTAATCCTTATCAAACCGAAAAGTCAGAGTGGCAGTATTTTAAAAAGCAATTTTCTGACATGACCAAGGATGAGGTTAAGAAGTTTCGGAAAAGCTATCACTTGCTTGCAATAGCGTATACTACGCAAGGATATTCCAATCTTGTTAGGCTCACCTCATGGGCCTGGACTCAGGGATTTTATTACAAGCCACGAGTCAATCACGAACTTTTGATGAAATATAAGGAGGGTATAATATTTACCTCCTGTTGTTATATGAGCGAGATAGGGATGGCTTTTGACACAGGCGGGGAAGAAGCGGCTGAGGAAAAGGTGAAGCAGTATTATGAAATGTTTGGCGAAAATTTTCGTTTAGAGATAATGCTTTTAGATTTTGTAAAGCAAAAGCCCTATAATGCTTTTATAATTAAAATGCGCGGCAAATATGGAATTCCACTTATCGTAACTTGTGACTGCCACTATTGTAAACAAGAGGATTCTCATTATCAAAGACTCATGTTGATGGTTAGTCAACGAAGCACAATTGCACAGGTTGAAGCTAAAATTAAAGCGGGTAAGGCAGAGGATTTATTTGAATTGCAAGATCAGAACTTATGGATGAAAAGCGAAGATGAATTAAATCAAAAATGGCAATCTGATTATGCTGATATTGTGCCTTATGAATTGTTTATGGAAGCCAAGACTAATACTGTTAGCATCTGTGAGATGGCACGCGGTGTGAAATTAGATCGTTCTCTTAAATTACCGCAGTTTCCTGATGCTAATGCTAAATTTAAGGAGGCTATTATACGTGGATTTGAGCAAAGAAGACTGCCACAGAATGCAGAATATCTTGGACGAGTTAAAGAAGAGTTTGGCTTAATATGTCGCAAAGGTTTTGCAAGTTACTTTTTAATTCAGAAACAAATGACGGATGAAGCTCGGCGTGTGTGCCCAGAGATTTTGGGATGGGGCGATGGTCACGAGGCAGTTGGTCCAGGGCGTGGAAGTGCAGTGGGCGCTCTGGTTTGTTATTGTCTTGGTATTACTGATGTTGACCCGATAAAGCACGATCTGTTATTTTCACGTTTCTTGAGTGAGGCGCGTGGTGGGTCAACCATGAAAACACGCTTTAAAAATGTTGACCCTATAAACGAGGCTGCATGAGTTATATATTGTGCGTATTAGGGCTACACGTTATTGTCTTTGCAGGGTTATTTGTGACCGCGTGGTTTATTTCCTATTTTCTGGGTTGCAATGACTAGAAAAGATTATGTGTTGTTAGCGGCTGCTGGCGTAGGAGCATGGCTTGGCTATATGGTAGGTTTGTTTTTAATTTATGTAATAAACTAATTCTGAGGTTGCAATGGTAATTAGATGCTATGAGGATTTGATGGATCGCGTTCAGTCCTACAGGATTTTAGAAATGACCGATGTTATTTGGCTCTTTGAAGCTTTGGCCGATAATTACTATCGTGACAATGGCATGGCCGAGAGGTAGAAAAATGTTTGAAGATTATGGGTCCATTAGCGATTTGGGTCGTAGCAGTCCACGAAGTAGTCAAACTTTGTAAAATCAATTGTGTGAGTAATAAGCGTCCGTAAATTGGCCGCTTGATTTTCCGTGACTTCGTAACATTCATATGCGGGGTCGTCTGCATCGAGATCGAACCATTGACGAATCTCATCAGGAGTTATGTTAAGTTTGCCTTCACCCGCCAACTCGTCGTCCTTAGAGAACCACGACAGGCAATATGCAACTGAGGTCAATGCTTTCCCATCCGGTCAAGCATTTTTCGCATTTGATCCATTTCATCTTCATCTTCATCTTCATCATCTTCATCGTCAAACGTAATTCCGTCACGTTTTTCATCGGGATGAATTCCATATCCTCCTAGATCGTCGTCTTCGTCTTCGTCTTCGTCTTCGTCTTCGTCTTCGTCCTCATCGTCAAAATCGGGTTCTTCATCTTCATCTTCATCTTCATCTTCATCTTCATCTTCGTCATCCTCAATCCCTAGATCGTCGCCTCCCATTTCACCAGCGTCTCCGGGTACTCCCTCTTCTTTATCGTCTAATTCAGGTTCTTCATCATGGAAATGACTTTTGTGCATTGGAGGGCCAACGCCTTCTAGGCTGATGCCCGGCGTGTTAGCGAGTAATTCTAAGAAGGTTTTCAGATTTCCATTGTTTTTTAGTTCGCGTATAAGAGCGTGTTGTGTAATGGGGTTACTTGCAATATATTTAACCGCGTCTAATTCCACGCCACTCCGTACAGTTCGTTCGCCCATATATTGTGCAAACTCTTTTGTGCTCATGCCTTTTGTGTCTTGTAAAATAGCTTCGGTTGTGGGGAAGCTGCTCTTTTTTGAACCACCTTCTTTTGAAATTCCACTGGTTTTGGGCGAATATTTTAATTTGCTGTCACCTTCATCACCAAAACCGCGTGAATACGATTGTTGGCCTGGGTCAGTACCGGGGCCTTCGTAGGGTGCCGGTGCCCCAACCTCTTTGTTTTTGTCTTTGTTGTCGGCGTCTACAGGCCAGGCAGCAGATTTATCGGGTTTAGATTTTCGTGGACCCTTGTAGTCAGGCACTTCTTCTACAGGCGGTTTTTCTACAATATTGCTGCCTTTGCCGCTTAAATATTCTATGAATTTAGGTAATTTTTTGCTCATCGTATTCCAAATACCCTCTTCAAATCTTTGGGTTGGTTGTTGTCTTTAGGTATGCAAATCCACATTAAAATGTAAATAAGGAATGCCGTTCCCCACATAAAGGCCCCTAAGACAAATGCAATTCTGATAATACTAACATCTATCTCAAAGTGTCGTCCGATTCCTGCGCAGACGCCACCAACCATACGGTTGCTCATGTCACGCATTAAAGTTTTCATATTTGTCCTTTTATAATCTATTTATGCTGAGGTTAATAGATATTTCATGTCTATATCTATTTTGATTGGCCATCGTGGTTCCCCCACTATTAAGCCAGAAAATACCATTGCTTCATTTAAAGAAGCTCTTGATGAAGGTATGAATTCCATAGAGTTGGATGTTCGTGCTGCTCTTGATGGTATAGTAGTAATGCACGATTGTTCCGTGAACCGGACAACGAATGGGGCCGGCACTGTAGCATCTCTAACTCTTGAGAAAATTGCACAATTAAAGTCTCGTGAAGAATCAGTTCCTACTCTTGGCGAGGCCCTTAAATTCTTGAGTTCTCGGTGCCATAAGATATTTATTGAAATTAAGAGCGAAGAATTGGATATTGAAGAAAGAGTTTTAGAGGTAGTGGCAAATAGTTTAAAAAATTACGACTCCGTTGTAATTACTTCTTTTTATCCCGATATATTAGCTAGGGTAAAGGAATTGCAGCCAGAGTTGGAAACTGGGATTATTTTTCATTTTTTAAAGCGATACAAAAGTCTTTTGGCGATACATGAACGGATAGAGACAGATTATTTGATTGGCGGTGGAGCCATGTTGCAAATGAGTCATTTTGTAACAGAGGCAAAGTGTCGTCATTTTAAGCTGATAGTGTTTGACATTAGTTCTCGTGGGATGTTTAAAAGGGCCGAAAAACTCGGTTTGGACGGGATAATAACTGATTTGCCCCATGTTTTACGGGAAATCAGTATTGACACAGACTTAGAGTGAGATTATAATTGCGTTTTATAATAAAATATTAGAGGATAATAAAATGCCTTATATTAAGCAAGAAAGACGTAAAGAAATCGTTGCAGGCGACAGGCCGCAGACTGCGGGGGAACTTAATTTTTCCTTGACGATCCTTGTAGATCAATATTTGCAAGACAAAGGTGGGATCAGATATGCTTCTCTCAACGAAGTCATCGGTGTGTTGGAATGTGCAAAATTGGAGGCATACCGACGTCTTGCCGCCCCCTATGAAGATGAGAAAATCAAAGAATCTGGCGATGTTTATGATGCTTCGCTTGTGCTAGACATCGACAGATCAATTCGTCTGCTTGCAAAAAAAAATTAGCCAGACACTTGGCCTTGGTTTCACGGGTATGAAACCTTTAACTCCATGCAAAAATTAGCCAGAAAGTCGTAGAATCTAGTTGACAACCAGTACATACGAAGTACAATACACGGAGTAAACCGGGGGTAAAATTGGTTTCGACTGATACGTTTAGCCCTTGAGTTGCGTGCCAGAGTTGATCGGATGGCTCTGTAAAAATCCGATCAAAAAATTTATTTGCCAACACTAGTTTGCAAATGGCTGCTTAGAAATAAGCTGCCCAGGTTTAGGAAGCCTGCCGATGGCGTCCGAAAACCTGTCGCCAAATATCGGATGCGTCTAAGTCAAGCGAGCTACGCTTAGATTAAGAAAGTTGCTTGTTGGCCCGAAGTCAGCTTTGTTTGTTGTGCTGATAAGGGTGAGATTCCGAACAACGAACTATGCACGTAGACGCTTTTTGGCGGTTTAGGCAGGACGCGGGTTCGATTCCCGCTACCTCCATTCGCGGATGGTCTGGCGACTGTGCCGCAGATGGTGAACAGGAATTGGGGTGAGATGTTGAGTGAATACTGCATTGAACCGCCTGTTCCCATTGGACGCCCGATTTGGGATTGTTTCTCCGTGTCGCGGGTTTGCAAGCCTGGTCGGGCGTTTTTATTATGATTTGTGTGCGGGGATGGTTTTCGCGAACTTGTTGCCGCATGGGTGGCGAACAGGAACGATTCGGCTGCGGCTTTCGAGCCTTAGTCATCGAAGCACCCTGTTCTTCATCGGACGTCCGATTAGGATTGTTTGTTCGTTTAGATTACGATGGCTCGTAAGTCGGCGGGCTTGTAAGCCTGGTCGGGCGCTTTTTTTAATTTTGGTTCGCCACTGCAAGGCGATGAAAGAGCGGGAAGCCGATAAGGGGAAGCCGAGAGGCCCGGACGAAAGTCTTCACATAGCCCCGCCGCCAATGACGTAGCCTAGAGTGGCGAACAGATGGTGCCAGCCATAAAACGATCTGTTTTTCACTCGATGCCCGATTCAGGTCTCCGTGAATGGCCACAACTTGGGTCGGGCGTTTTTTTCAAGGCTCTGAATGTGCTGGATTTGGAACTACATCCCCGCTCACGCGGTCTGATCTGTGCGTTCTTGAGCCGATGCCCGATCTAGTTGCGGTTGGTGAGTATGGGGCTTCCTCGTAACTGGTCGGGCGTTTTTTCCCCTTAGTTGCTGCTGGTTAGGTGCTGAATGGGTTTGTCATACTCCCTGTTCTGCATTTGACCGACGCCCGATCTACGGTTGGTGGCTCCTTGCCCAGCAGGCGTTACTGGTCGGGCGTTTTTTGAACCGTCTGTGGCGCTCTTGTGTCCAGTCTTTGCCCCGCTGGATATGATTGAAGCGCCCGCTGCTCGGCCCGATAAATTTTCGGGCCGAGCTTTCTTATTTTAAAAATTAAGATGCAAGTCCCTTCTATGTAAGGATTTGTGATTTAATGTGAGGGAGGGTTGCAATGGTCGTTATTCTGAGTTCGTATTGCTTACAGAGGTCAATTCATAATACGCAAGAAAGAGGCAGCCACATGACAGTAATTGAACTTTCTCTTCGCATTGACAAGGAGTGGCGGGACTGTTTTATTCTCTTCGTTCGAGGCGAAGACTTCGACAGTAAATTTCTCAGTTATCTGGAGAAGAATCCAGATGCTCAAAACGTGGTAGAAGATGCGATAGCAGTGTTGATGGGCGTGTTTCACTTTTAGCTGAGCTTTTTTATTTTAAAAGCTATATAGATTCATGGAGGAATCGTGAATTTCTATGAACTTTCTGAGTTGCTAGATCAAAAGAAGGAAGAACGGGTTCTTTCCGAAGCTATTCGGTTGGATGGCATTGAGAAGGAGAGGGCTAGTAAGCTTCTTTTGCGATTGGAAACAGCCATTATAAAAGAAATGGAAAGATACGGACGCACGTCGGCGTCACCGATCAGTGTGCAGATGATGGAATCACTGAACGCCGTTAAAAACGCTATGATTCCACACATGCAAGCAACCGGCATTGCCGCTGTCAACGCCTTCATCGAGGCAACTCGCGGACACTTTTACAGTAGCTTTGCTGTTCTGGCGGGATTACAGAGAAAGTACCGCATTCCTGTTGATTTTAGGGGAAATCTTGAATTGATCCCCTTTGAAGAGGGTTTGTTTGGTGCGATTGGCGGGGCAGTTGGCGGGGCCATAGACGGCACCATCGGCAGAGGCGTGAGGGCAACGGGCGCTTTTCTTGGTGGGGCCATTAAACGATTTGCCAAATGGGGCATCACTTTAGCCTTCGTGGGCTTGTTCTTTCCTGGTATTGCTGCGGCGGCACTGCCGGCAATAGGCGTTTTGGCTGTTGCTTTGGGAGGGAAGGACGCCTTGCTTGCTTTTTTCAAAAGTGCTTCTCCAAGTCAAATAGCGGCTCGGCCAGAGATACAACAATTGGCGCAACAACTTGGGAAGCCTCCCGAACAATTGGCGGTCGAGATACAGTCAAAAATGCGAGACAACACGCAAAACAGCCACAATAAAATAGGCAGCCACAATAGATCCTTTGCTTATGACAAGGCTCAGTATTGAAATAGTTCTAAAAATATCGTAGCTAACCTTGACATCTATAGTTCTCAATGTAGAATTTGTAAAGTAACTTTTAGTCTCATCATCACAAGAAAGAGAGCAGCGAGATGTCTAAGACGAATGTCAGTAACGTGATCAGGGAGTTCATTGTCAGCAAGGGCAATTGTATGCCCGCTGACGTCAGATCGCACTTGGAAGGGCGGGGATTAAAGGCTTCTACGTCTTTACTTACGAGACTGTTGTTGGAGTCCAGAAGATCCTCATCTAATGAACAGAAGGTGACATCTGCCGTCCCTCCTCTCACGACACCCACGACACCTACGACACCCACGACACCTACGACACCCGTCAGCAACCTGACCCAAAAGCCCAACGTCACTGCGGCAATCAGAGAGTATATTGAACGTCATCCAGATTGCTCGAAGAAAGCAATCAAAGGTCACTTGGGACGAAAGAAACTGACATGCTCTGATTCTTTGATTGCGCAACAGTGGTACAAGGCACGTTCTGACACGATGCCCGGCGGTGCATTGATCGCATCAAGTGTTGATGGCCAACCTAACAGCAAGGCAGATCACGTTCGTCTGTGGTTCGAGAAAAATCCAGATGGAAAACCAAAAGAGTGCATCGCAGAACTTGCCAAGATTGGCGTGGAGATTAAATACCACAACATTGCGCAAACCCAATCTCTGGATCGTCGGCGGAAGGGCCGCAAGGCGATGGATTACGAGGCAATCCTTGCCGTTAAGGAGTTTGCTGATAGCCTTGGTGGCATAGACGCAGCACGGAAAGCTATCACAGCTTTGGCCCAGCTTACGGCATAAAAGTTTCCATTTGGGAATAAAAAACGCCCCTTGTGGGGCGTTTTTTATTGCGACTACATAAATAAAGCATGTTAGATTTTAAGCATTTTGTAGAAGACGTAGAGGGCGGCGCGATAGGTCAATCATCACCGAATCAAATGGCGACTTTACAGCGGCAGGGCGAGAGGCGAATTGCCGATCCGAATATACCGAGCGATCAAAGTCAAACTCGTTATAGTCAGATCACTATTCCAGGCCAAGTTGGGGCTAAGTTGACAATGTTTTTGCAAACTCTTTCTTCTGATCAAGTTCAAACATGGGATTTTAGGAAAAGGGGCGCAATTTTAGAGAAGGTAATAGCGGGCCTTGGATTCTCAGATGAAATGGAAGCTGTTCGTGTTATACAGCAAATGAGACAACAAGTAAAAGTTGGCGATTTAACCACACAAGCATCGCAACAAGCACCACCGGCACAACAAGCACCGGCACAACAAGCACCGGCACAACAAGGGGTACCGGCACAAACGCCTAGTTAGTAACATTCAGCCTTACTATCCGCTGGAGACAATGAATATTGTTGATCGAAGGCTTTTAAAGGCCATTTTATTCCAAACTTAGGGTCATTGTATTTCCAATTTTTTTGGCCTCCAGGTTTATATACGCCATCTTGCAGATACATCAGAATAGAATTATTTTCAGCCGAAATGAATCCGTGTCCACAGCGTGCAGGTACAAATATTTGTTTTTGATTATTTGGATCGAGCCATACGCCTTCCCAAGCTAGGTAAGTAGGCGATTCTTCTCTCAAATCTATAACCACGTCCCATATTCTGCCTGCCAGGCATGTGCAGAGTTTTCTAAAAGGGGCTTCGTGAATTCCTCTGATCACGTATCTGTGGGACACTGAACAATTTATTTGTTCGATGTTATTTTTAAGTTCGCCGCACCAATCATATGTCGGATTTCTAGCGGAATATAATTCTTGAAATGATCCTCGATCATCTTCGTGTTTGTCATATGACATTTCATATGCCCCTGTTACTTTTAAATTTCTTATTGTCATTTTTATACTCTTTTATAATATGAATATATTAGTAGTTCCGACAATAAGAGAGAATTGTATCAAGGAATTTCTGGAAGCCTGGCAGGATCAAGGTGATTGGGATGATATCATAGTGGTTGAAGACAACCCAACTAAAACTTTTGATATAGACGTTAATCATCATTACTCTTGGTCGGAAATTGAAGAGGATTTAAAGGAAGATGCTTGGATTATTTCTCGGAGGGACAGTGCAATCCGCAGTTATGGATTTTTGAAGGCTTATCAAATGAAGGCGGATTATATTTTTACTTTAGATGATGATTGCTTTCCAGACCCTGATAGTGATGAAGGTTTTTGTGAAAGTCATTTATATGAAATGAAATCCATGCAGACCTGGACTGAATCAGTGCCAGGCGTGCGCACGCGAGGCTTGCCGTATTATAATAAAGGTACGATGTGCAATGTGGTTGCAAACATGGGATTATGGAAGTGTGTGCCGGATTGGGATTCAATTCAAACACTTTCTGGAAGTACAGTTGATTTTGAGACTCCAGAGCACAGCAGGTTAATCCCTAGAGGCCAGTATTTTCCTTTTTGTGGCATGAATTTTGGATTTAGATCAGATATGGCGGTGGCATCATATTTTCCTTTGATGGGTGAAGGGAGTCCTTATAGTAGATTTGATGACATTTGGTTTGGCATCATATTTAAGAAAGTGGTTGATTATATGGGCTATAATGTTTCTGTTGGTGCCCCTGCTATTCAGCATCTTCGAGCTAGCAATCCAATGGACAATTTGGTAAAGGAAGCCCCTGGAATTAAAGCCAATGAAGTATTTTGGGACATTATAGACAATATTCCATTATTTGATTCTTCAGTTCCCTTTCCTAAGTCTGCGATGAAAACAATTGGCGAGGATTTAACACAAATTGCTCGCCATCCTACTCCTGGGTTTAATGACGAGTATTTTAATCGGTTGGGGAAAGCCATTCTTACCTGGATTAAATATTTTGATTAACATAGTTGTAGTTGGCACTGGCCGATGTGGCTCGGTTTATATGGCCAAGGTATTAACTGGGCTGGGAATTCCCTGCGGGCATGAAAGCATATTTGATTATGCACCTGGATATACAGTAATGGGCAGATTTCATGGTCGTGCGCGACGAACTTTGAGTCGTGTTTCTCAAAAAGAAGGCAAGAATTGGGTGGACATTGAGCAATTAGAGGCCGACTCTAGTTACATGGCAGTTCCTTATTTAAATCAACCATGGATGCAAAATGTTAAGGTTTTACATATTGTTCGCCACCCCATTGAAGTGGTTTCGTCATTTTTGTTGGATTTGGATTATTTTAAATCGTATCGTACAAATTATGAAAAATGGATTTTGTATCAATTGCCTAGTATCGAACAGTTTGACACACAGCTTGAAAGGGTTTGTTATTATTACATTCAATGGAATAAAATGATTGAGACAAGCTGTAAAGATCGGCCTTATTTTCGGCACCGTGTTGAAGATCCATTATCAGATGAATTTTTTAAATTCTTGGATGTAAAACCTAAACCTACTTATGATAACAACAAATCAAATTCAATGAGAAAAAATCGTCATTTTGGGGCAGATATTAGCTTGACTGGAGCATTGGGGGATGAATTTTTAGATTTGATATTTCGTTATGGTTATGTTTTACCTAAATTTTTATAATTCTCTTGGCGCAGCCTGTTAAATTAGATAAAATTCTTTTATGAAAGAAAGAGCTAGATTAGTAAGCTTATGCGTGGAAGCTTTACGACAGAAGGGGAGCTATGACGATCAGCATAAAGCGCGTTTGAAATTTGAAATGCGCGAGGTAGATGCTAAAGATGAGCATGAATACTTTCTTGACTTACTGGATCGAGGGGTTAAATACCCTGAAAACGAGCACAACTTGCTGATAGTTGACTTGCTTGACATTGCTCCCGGCTTCGACATTAGCGAGCAGCCATCTATGGATGTGGGGGAGTTTCCTGATATAGATGTGGATTTTTTAGCGTGTATACGGGATTATCTAAAGAATGAATGGTGTCCAAAATTTTATGGCGAAGAAAATGTTTGTAATATTGGCAGTTATAATTCTTATGGCCTAAAGAGCGCTCTTATAGATATGGCGCGGGTTCATGGCTTAGATCGCGGAGAAGTCATTGGCCTTACCAAAAAGATCAACCTCAAGGATGAGGAGGGTAAGGCGATGACATGGGACAAGGCAAAATTGATTTATAAAGATTTGGCTGCCTATTGTGAAAAGTATCCGCAGGTCGCAGATGCAGCTAGTCGCCTTGTTAATCGAAACCGTAGTCGGGGAAAGCACGCCGCTGGTTTGATCATTTCTAGTAAGCGGTTAGACGATCTGGTGCCACTGACTGTTGATAACGCGGGTAATATAACCTCTGCTTGGGTTGAAGGCTTACATTCTACCGATCTTGGGCCGATGGGTTTAATAAAGTTTGATTTATTGATCATTACAAATATAGACCAGGTTGCAACGATTGTGGAATTGATTAAACAGCGCCATGGACTAAACGCCATATCCGCCTTGCCCGGCAGCCATGACTTTAGCGACACAACATATTTAGATGATGAGAAGGCGTTGTCAATTGCTAATGATGGTAGGCTTAAAGGCATATTTCAATTTGATTCTCAAGGCATTCGCCAGCTTGTTGTTAAGGGAGGAGTTCGTACCTTTGATGATTTAGTTGCTTATGGTGCTTTATATCGTCCCGGTCCTCTTCATATGGGTATGCACGAACATTATTGCAAACGAGCTAAGGGCCGCGAGCAGTATAATATACATCCCATTATGAAGCCTATTCTTGACGGAACTTACGGAGTCCTTGTATATCAAGAGCAAGTAATGCAGATTTTAAATAAAGTGGGCGATGTTCCGCTTAAAGATTGTGAGATTGTTCGTAACGCTATTACCAAGAAAAAGGAAGAAATTTTTGGAAAATATAAAATTATGTTTATTGAAAATGGGCAGAAGAATTTAGGGTGGGAAAAAGAAGCGGTTGTTGAGTTGTGGAATCAGGTCTTGGCGTTTAGTGAGTATGGCTTTAATAAAAGTATGACCATAAATACTCTTGTGCCCTATCCTGGTGGTGTGAAAGAAATAGCGTTATTTAAGTCTGGAGAAAAAGTATATTGCGTTGATGAAAATGGAGATACAGTTGAGACGGATGTTATTGCAGTTCACGATCATGGCATTCTTGATGCTTATGAAGTAACTTTTGATGATGGTCATTCTGTGATATGCAGTGAAAACCATAAATTTCTTACAGAAAAAGGTCAAATGTCTTTGTGGGAAATTTGCAAAACACGCTCTTCTATAATGTGTGACCAACAATATAGAGGAAATTATGCCGACGAGAAAAGCGGGTGGATGGAAAGTGACTTGCGGCGAGTTTTTGCCGACCAGGAGAGCATGGGAGAGTCACCGCATAGATTGCAAGAATTGCAAGAAGTTAAACGAGAAGGACAAATTGAAAAAATCGAAGCACATTGCTCGGTGTGGAGAGAAATTTATGATCAAGATGAAATTGGAGGAACATCATCGAATTTGTCGTCAGTGCAAGAAATTGGCTTGGAAAATAAGGCAAGATGGAACGAAAGTAATTCACAGGTCGCGTTGCGGGAAAGAACTTCAAACTTGCGTGGAGATGGAACAGCACTGCAAAGAGTGCAAGGAATGCGAAATAATAAAGAGGGAAAACATTCGTGTTCGCATGAAGAAGCTAAACAAAGACAACGAACATCCAGACAGAAAAAGGATATTTTCAGAAACAGCCAAAAAAACTTCTGCACGACCGGAAATTCAGGCTCGTCGCACAGAACAACTTCAGAAGTGGAGAATAGAGAATCCAGAGAAATTTGCGAAATGTACAGAGGCTGCTTGGAAGAGTTCCAAAAAATCTCGAATGGAAGCATGGCTTCGCAAAGAGTTGGGTTGGAATACAGAAAAAATTCGTTGTGGAGAGAAGCGAAAGCAAGTCGATTTTGTGAAAGACAGAGTTTGGATAGAGGTGGATGGCTTTTATCATTTTTTCGAGCATTCAAGCAATGGCCCAAATCAATTCCGTCTTCCAATGGTTCAACAAAGGGATCAAATGTTGAGAGAAGAGGCGATACTTCGAGGGAATGTGATGTTAATTCGCATAGACATGACGTGTTTCAAAAGTTCAAAAGCGATGAAGGACGATTGGTACAAATTATTGCAGGACATGCTCCGATTTCCAACATCAGGCGTTTGGTGCCTCGGAACATTGTACGAGTCTGTGCCGTGGGCAAACGAAGAATGTGTGATCTTGAAGTTGCCAACCCTGCCCACAATTTTCTCCTACTAAATGGAGTAGTCACTTCTAACAGTCACGCAGTGGCATATACTTATCTTTCTTCCCGACTCCTTTATTTGAAGGCTCACTGGCCTTTGGAGTTCTTCGCTGGTGTATTAAGCCATGAAACAGATGCGGATAAAATTAGAGAATATAAACAAGATGCTGCGACGTTTGATGTGCGGATAGTTCCTGTGGATATAAATAAGTCAGGAGTGGATTTTAAAATTCACGATGAGGAGGATGGCTCGAAGATTTATTACGGCCTGTCTAATTTGAAGGGCATGGGCAAGGATATTTCAAAGAGAATCGTAGAGAGTCAGCCTTATGTGTCATTGGAAGATTTTTTAGATAGATTCGGCACAGAGGCGCAGGTGTTGAAGCCAGTAATTGCTATGCGTTTATTTGAGTCTCATTACGACTCAGAATATTTGTTTCAGTTTTATGAGTATTGTAAAGATTTTTTCAAAAAACGAGAAGATCGTCGTAAACGATATGAAGCAACTCAAATTAAGTTACAAAAAGAAATAGATGCTTGGCAAAAAGAAATAGATATCTCTGCGGTTGCATATGAAGTTGATGAAGAGGGAGGCAGGGCAGAGTTTTTGGAAGAGGACGTGCAAGAAGCAGCCTATGCTAAATTGCTTGCAGAAAAGAAAAAGACTAAATCTGCGCTCTCATATGAAAGTAAAGTTGCTAAAGATGTTACTCCTGTTATGGGATCGGTTCCATGTGATAAGATTTACATAGATGAGCGTATGCGAGAAATATTGGGGTCGGAGCAAGAAGCAGAGCAGGAATATTATGGTTTTCGGTGGATACATCCAATTACGCTAAGCCCTGATTGTCAAGGTGGGCTGACTTTTGAGAGATTCAGATATATAATGGATGTAAAAATGGTGGTTGTTGCGCCCGTTGAAGTTCAAGTAGAACAGGTTGAAGCAAAAACGTCAAAAAACAAGAAAAAAACTAAGTATCATCAACTTGTTGTTAAAGATGAAAATGATGAGACCGCTAGAATAAATATTTGGAGTAATGAATGGGTTACTTGGGAAAGTGTTTTTAGGCAAAAGGGCGTTCTTTTGAGAATGAGTTTAAAGCCACCCACGCCACCTTTTACAACTTATTCGCTGGCGAATCTTGGTTCTGGGCGTGATGCCTGGGGCAGAAGGAATAGAAATATAATAAAACAAGAGGACGATCCTCGTATAGTTGTATATAAACCAGGGCAGGTTGGAGAAGTGTTGAATTTTAAAACAAATGCAGAAGTCCTAGAATATATTGAAGGGGCTATTGTGGAGGGAAAATGAGCGAAGAGGTTGTTATCACTGATGATAATTTTGAAGAGTATTTTTTTGACGTGAGAAAAAACAGTCCCCAGAAGGGGCAAATTATGGCCTGTTATACAGCCTGTGCAGATTTTGTTGATACAAATTATAAAAGGCATATGATTGGTTTGCTTAAAATGGACAAGGCCGTTCCAGCTACAAAGTTGATGAAAAATTTTCACGGTGCTACTGAGTTGGGTTCTATTCAAATTTCATTAGAAATGGCTGAAGATTTATATTCTGGAATGTCTGACGACGAGGTAGCTGCTAAAGCTTACCCCTTAGTTGTGGAATATTTCTTTTATACGATGAAGGAATATATTCCTGTGGATGATCCTCATTGGAGTTCAATATCACTCCGTAATTTGGATGATATTATAGAATCAGATAATGGATTAACTATAAAATCTAAAATAACATTAAAGGAAGATAATGTCTCGCCTAAAGATGTTAGTAAAGCCTTAAATATAAAAAACGTCCCTATATAGTTTCATGGATTTTAAGTTTTGGTTATTAGAACAAGAGTCAAAGGCAGTTCTTGAAGAAGGGCCGGTAGCTTTGGCAAAATGGTGGGCGGGCAGAATTTTCAAAATGCTAAATCCATCATCTTATCCCAACTTGATGAAAGAGTTAGGCAGATTTGTCAGCGGTCAATATGGAAAAGGCGAAGACTTCGACAGACATGCTTTTGTTAGCAACCTTGTATCTGCGGCTGGCATGGCTAGTATAGGCACGTTATTGATGGGATTGCCTGGGGCGGTTCTTGGTGGACTTGCCG
>Ga0114950_10001727_pt1 | contig 16578 bp, 14 predicted proteins | sample N075metaG_FD_83503 | JGI IMG/M metagenome (GOLD analysis project Ga0114950, IMG submission 83503) | Deep subsurface microbial communities from Kermadec Trench to uncover new lineages of life (NeLLi) - N075 metaG | ecosystem: Environmental > Aquatic > Marine > Ocean trench > Sediment | place... | reverse complement strand
CCATAGGTCAACGCAAGCATCCCAACGGGCCGGGGGCCCAACAAGTGTTGCCCTCTTCGGCTCCCCGCCCATGCCGCACAAGACCCATGTGTGCTACCGGCGGGAGCCCTCGAGCAAGCGCACCGCTTGACAGGGTGGCGAAGGACTCCCAGGGAGTTTTTACGGCATACCTCCGTCCGGTTTGGGCGCGCCGCCTCGGCCCCGGGTACGGCGAACGGCCGTCCGTTTGGAGCCACCGCTTGAACCCGCGGGCGCCGCCGGGCGAACCGATGCCCCGGAGCGGCCTCCGGCAGGTTGAGCCCGGGGCGCGCTGCGCACGGTTGGCGCCGACCGCGAAGGGGTTGCCGAGCGCACCGACGGCGAGGAGGCACCGCTCGAGCGGGTCGGCGAACGAACCGCGGACGGACGTGAAGCCGGGCGCGATGGTGTCCTCGCGCCGGCTGTTGCCGGGCGCGACGGCACGGCCCTACGGGCCGTCGGGTAGCGGGTCGCCCCGGCGGAAGGCGTTGCGCGCCGCGCCGTCGGATATCGGCTAGCGCCACCGGTGGTGTCCGCGTTGCTCCGCACGGTCGGGTACCGCTTGGTCGCCGCTGCGGGAGTGCGACTGCGGGTTGCCGACGGTGTCAGGGCGCGCCGCACCGCCCCGCTGACCGCCTGGCTGGTGGACGCTGGGGCGACGGTGGCGCGGCGCGGCGTAGCCCGCCGGGTGGCGCTCGAACTCGAGTCAGGGGTCGCTCGGGTGGCTACGTTGGCGCCGCGAGAACGCCCGGACGTAGGGGCCCGAGCCACACCGCTCACGCCATTTCCCTGTGCTTGGCTACGGGTCGGAACGGCACGCCGCGGCGCCACGGTCGAACCCGCGGTGCTCACGCCGTTGGTCCCGAGCGTGGCACTATCGAGTCGTGGCGTCGCCGACCGTCGTTGCGGTACCGGGGTGAGCGTATCGACGGCATTGCGGCTCGTGCTGGGCGCGATGCCCAAGGCTCCGCCAGAGGGAACGGCGCGACGAGCCGAGAGCGCCGTTGGCGTCGTCGCTCTGCTTGCTTGGCGGGGGATCAGGGTCGCGGGACGCCGGGCGCGCAACGGCCCCGACACCAACGCCTTCGAAGCTTGATCCAGGCCGCGCGGTAGCGCCGAACGCGCCACCGCTGCCCGCCCTACGTTGCGATCGCCGAAATCCTCGGAGGGAACCACCGTCCAGGCCGCGCCGAGTCCGGACGCGTACCCGGCGTTGTTGACCACCCGCCCGGTGCGAGACGCCGATCCGATCGGGCCGACTCGGACGCCGTTCCCCCCCCGGCCGCCGGAGTATGAGATCTGGTTGTAACCACTGCCATAGCGTCCGCCGTAGCCATGGTGGCCGCCGTAGCCGTAGTGGCCGGCGAACCCATAGTGACCGCCGAATCCGTGGTAGCCACCGTAGCCGTAGGAACCCCGGTTGCCGTAGTACCGATAGTAAGGATCGTAGCCGCCGTAGCCGCCGTAGCCGACGCTGACCCCGAAGCTGCCACCCCCGAAGTGCACGCCAAAGCTCACCGCGGGTCGCCCATAGTAGTTGAGCGGCACCCAGCCGACGTGGCTCAGACCGATGTACCAATGCACGCTCGCCGGCGTCCAGACGCGGCCGGGAAACCACATCCAGCCGCTGTAGGCGCTGTGGTGCCAGCGGCCGTAGTGAGTGGTTACGTAGCCCCACGAAGCAGCGGGAACCCACGACCAGCCACCGTAGGTGTACACCCAGCGACCGTCTCGGTAAGGCGACCACGACACGGCGGCGTACGGTTTCCAGTACCACGAGCCGTAGGTCGAGTGGTAACTCCAGCTTCCATAGGGTTCCAGATCGGCGGCGTAGCGAACGATGGTCTCGGGAACGTAATCGCGCTCGCGCACATACCGGTACGACGACGCGTACAGGAGCATTCGCCCGTCACGCCAGCTCGAGAACGCGTCCGCTTCCGCGGTGTTGAAGGCGACAGCTCGTGCCGGGGCGCTGTCGAGTTGCGCCAGCGTTCGTTGCCCGGCGGTAACCAGCTCCCTCAGCCCACCGGCTTCGAGAACCGCCGACCCGTCGTAGACCGAGAGCCAGAGGCTTTGGTCCCGATCCAGGTCGACACGGAACAGCCCGGGCTCGTCGAAACGCACGGCGCCCGACGGGGCGTCGAACCGTAACGGTTGCAGCGCACCGGTGATCGGCACGGGGCGATGGACGAAGACGCTCCCCGTCCACAGACGCAGGATGAGGCCTTCGCGGCCGTTGCGCGGCCGCAAACTCACCAGGTCGAGAGTGGTGTCGGCGTCCATCCAGATCGATGTGCCGTCCTCGAACATGAGCTCGACACGGCCGTCGTCTGAGCTCCAGACTCGATCGCCGGTGCCGAGCGGCAGGTTGATGTCCGCAGCTTCGGTTTTGCCGGCCGCGGCCCGCTGCACCGTGACCGTGCCTTCGAGGTAGCGCAGCCGGGCGGGAATCTCGTGCGGCGCAGCGGGTTCCTGCACCGATGACGGTGGCTGCGCGGGCGCCCCTTGGGTGGCGAACACACCCGTGGGGTGAACGACAAAAAGGAATCCGGCCCCGACGGCCATCCAGCGAAACGCTTTTCGACGCATCATCTGCCTTACCCCTGTCTCAGGCTTCACCTGCCGGTGACGGCCTGCAGCCGGGACGGGAGGGGTAGGTAATGGGCGGGGACCCACAAGTTCAGAATAGCGCGGGCCGGACCTTCGAGTCAACGTGACGAGCGCGCTTGCCCGCCCGTTTTCCTTCTGCTGCCGTTCTTCTGCACCCTGCTATGGTCTGGCCATGCATCCGCGCGGTGGCGGAGGTGGAGTCGGGTCCGGGAGGAGTATTTGATGAGCCAGCGGCGTGGTTCCCGGGAGCTGGCTCCCTACGCGGCGCGCGCCGAGGACTCGGAGGGAAGGCGCCATCCGGAGCCCACGCACCCCTACCGCTCTTGCTTCGAGCGCGACCGCGACCGGATCATTCACGCTCGTGCTTTCCGTAGGCTCGAGTACAAGACCCAGGTCTTCCCGAACTACGAGGGCGATCACTTCCGCACCCGCCTGACCCACACCATCGAGGTCGCGCAGATCGCCCGCACGGTGGCCGCGGCCCTACAACTGAACGAAACGCTGTCCGAAGCGATCGCCCTCGCTCACGATCTGGGCCACCCGCCGTTCGGGCACGCCGGTGAACAGGTGCTCGACGCTGCGCTTCGTCATGCCGGTGGCTTCGAGCACAACCGACACACCCTGCGCATCGTCGAGAAGCTCGAGGAACACTACGCCGCTTTTCCGGGACTCAACCTCACCTACGAAGTTCGCGAGGGAATCGTCAAGCACTCGACGCGCTACGACCGCTTCCGCCACGAAGAGCTGCAGGACTACCGACCCGAGCTGCAGCCTTTGCTGGAGGCGCAGATCATCGACTGGGCCGATGAGATCGCCTACAACGTTCATGATATCGACGACGGTGTCGAGGCCCACATCCTGTCGGTGGACGCTTTGGTCGCCGGGCTACCGGTGTTCCGCCGGATCTATGAGGGACAAGGGCTCCGCTACCCCGACTCGGACCGCAGGCAACGATTCAACGAGTCGATCCGGGCGTTGCTCGACATGCTGGTGACCGACCTCATCCACACCTCCCGAGAACGTATCCACGCCGCCGGCATCGACAGCGTGGAGGCGGTGCGCAACCACTCCGATCGCCTCGTCGGTCACAGTCCGGAGGTCGCCGGCCACCTCGAGTCGATCGCCAAGTTCCTGATGAAGGAGCTGTACCGGAGTCCGCGGGTCGAGAACGAGATGGATGGCGCGCGGCGGGTCATTACCGAGCTCGTCGCCGGCTATCGGGAGAATCTATCGTTGCTACCGGAGCGTCACCAGGCCCGGATAACGAGCCAAGACGAGGTCGTCGTGGTGGTCGACTACGTTGCCGGAATGACCGACCGGTTCGCTCTGGAAGCGCACCGCAAGCTGGCCGGCTGAGCCCGGGACCGCTCAGCCGTCGTCCGGATCGTCGAGGATGACGACCAGCGTCGCCGGCAACACGATCGACTGTTCCCAGCAATCGAACATGATCGAGTAGAACGTCTCCTGCTGCTTCGGATGGAAGCCGGCGGCGGCGATCTCGTCGCGGGAAAGCTCGCTTTCGACCGTGCCTTCCCAGTCCTTGCGAACAATCACCTTGTGCCCGATGCTGTCGCGCAGCTCTCCGGGTGTGCGAACTACCTTGATGCGCATTTCGTCGACTCAGACTCTTTCTTGGGGTGAATCACGGGCCCCGCGAAGGGGCCGGGGGAGCGGGGAGGCTCAGAACCTGAATTTTAGCATATGGTACCCTCGGGTGGTTCTGAGTCGCCTTCTGTGGCCGCCGACCTCATCGATTTTCTCGCTTTCTCACCCGGAGTTCGTTCATGTCCTATCAGGGTTTTATCGTCGAAAAAGAGAATGGGACGGCCGTAGTTTCGATCAACATGCCGCCCGCCAACACCTACAACTTCGAGGTCATGAAGGAGCTCGACGCCATCATCGAGGACGTTCGCCTCGATACCGACGTCAATGTGATGATCCTGACGGGCAACGAAAAGATATTTTCGGCGGGCGCCGACATCAACATGCTCAAAGAGAGCGAACCGGCGTACAAAGCGGCGTTCTGCTTGCATTGCCAGGAAACGCTCCTCGAGCTGGAACGCACGCCGAAGATCGTTATCGCCGCGCTCAACGGCGCCTGCGTCGGGGGCGGCCTCGAGATCGCCATGGCGTGCGACCTGCGCTTCATGCGCACCGGCGGGCAGATCGGCCTCCCGGAGGTCACGCTCGGCGTCCTTCCCGGTACCGGCGGCACGCAGCGTCTTCCGCGACTGATCGGCAAGGCCCGTGCCATCGACATGATGATCACGGGCCGCACCATCTCGGCCGAAGAAGCCAAGGACATCGGTCTGATCAACGACGTGTGCGAGGGGGACGCGCTGGAGTTTGCCAAGGAGTACGCCGCCAAGCTCAACGCCGGCGCCACCAGGGCGATCAGCCTGATCAAGGTAGCCGTGCAGGAGGGCACCGAGATGGCGCTCAACAACGGCCTTGCCCTCGAGCGCGAGCTACAAAATCGTCTATTCGTCACCGAGGACGCGCAAGAAGGCCTGCTCGCTTTCATCGAGAAACGCAAGCCTGAGTTCAAGGGCCGCTGATGGAAGTTGCTGACGCTGTCGCCGCAGCGCCGAACAAGCTCTTCATCGAAGGCGAGTTCCGCGATGCCGCAAGCGGCGAGACCTTTGCCACGATCAACCCCGCCACCGAGGAGTCGATCACCGACGTGGCCTCCGCCGGCCTCGGCGATATCGACGCGGCGGTCGCCGCGGCCCGCGAGGCGTTCGAGAACGGGCCCTGGGCGTCGATGCCGGCGCGCGAGCGCGGTCGCATCATCTGGCACATCGGCGAGCTGGTGCGCGACAACGTCGAGGAGATCGCCATCCTCGAGACGATCGATAACGGCAAACCGATCTTCGAGTCGCGCTACGTTGACATCCCGATGGTCGCGGAGGTGTTCCAGTACTACGCCGGCTGGGCCGACAAGGTGCACGGCGAGGTGATTCCGGTCAGCGGCAACGCGCTCGACTATACGCTGCGCGAACCGCTCGGCGTGGTCGCCGCGATCGTGCCCTGGAACTTCCCGCTGCTTCTGGCCTCCTGGAAAATCGCCCCGGCGCTGGCGATGGGCAACACGGTGATCGTCAAGCCGGCGAGCAACACGCCGTTGACGGCGCTGAAGTTAGCCGAGCTCGCCGCCGAAGCCGGGCTGCCCCCGGGGGTGCTGAACGTCGTTCCGGGCCGCGGCTCGGTGGTCGGCAACGCCCTGGTCGAGCACCCCGGCATCGACAAGATCGCCTTTACCGGTGAGACGTCGACCGGTCAGGGGATCCTGCGCAGCTCCGCCGCGACGCTCAAGAAGATCACCCTCGAGCTCGGGGGCAAGTCGCCCAACGTGGTGTTTGCAGACGCCGATCTCGACGCCGCCGCCAAGGGCGCGACGATCGGCATTTTCTACGGCAAGGGCGAGGTCTGCGCCGCGGGCTCCCGCCTGTTCGTCGAAAAGTCGGTGGCCGACGAGTTCATCGATCGGGTGGTGGAGCGAACGGAGAGGATGATCCCCGGTGATCCGATGGACCCCAAGACACGAATGGGCGCGCTCGTTTCAAAGAGCCAGATGGAGACCGTCCTCGGCTACATCGAGGCGGGCAAGAGCGAGGGAGCCAGGTTGCGCACCGGCGGCGATCACACACCGATCGAGGGCAAGGGATATTTTATGCGCCCGGCGCTGTTCGACCAGGTGGACAACAACATGAAGATCGCCCGCGAAGAGATCTTCGGCCCGGTGCTCGCGACGATTACCTTCGAGGATGAGGACGACGCGATCGCCCAGGCCAACGACAGCCCCTACGGGCTGGCGGCGGCGGTGTGGAGCCGCGACATCGGCCGCGCCCACAGAGTGGCGAGAAAGCTCAAGGCCGGTACCGTCTGGGTGAACACCTACAATCGCTACGACGCGGCGGCGCCGTTCGGCGGCTACAAGGAGAGCGGCTACGGCCGCGAGCTCGGCGTCCACGCACTCGAGCATTACACCCAGGTGAAAAACATCTGGGTGGATCTCGGGTAGGGGAAGGTCTCGGGAGGCAGGCCGAGGCCGCCAACCGGATTCCTCAGCCCGTCCGACGCAGCAGCACCTAACGGGGTGCTAAGCATGTTCGATTTTCGACAGGCCAGACCCATTGTCCTCGCCGGCGCGGTGCGCACCCCGATCGGCAAGTTCGGCGGCGCCCTGCTGCCGCTGAGCGCCGTCGATCTGGGCGTCGCTGCGGCCATCGCGGCGGTCGAGAGAGCCGGGATCTCGCCCGCTGACGTCGACGAGGCGGTCTTCGGGCACGCCCGCCAGGCTGGCGCCGGGCCGAATCCTGCGCGGCAGGTCTCGATGGGCGCCGGCATTCCCGCGTCGTCCCCGGCTTATACGGTCAACCAGGCCTGCGCGTCGGGGCTGAAAGCGGTCATTCTCGCCGCCCAAACCGTGGCCTTCGGCGCCGCCGAGGTGGTGCTTGCCGGCGGTATCGAAAGCATGAGCAATACCCCCTACCTCCTCCCCGAGGCCCGGTTCGGCTACCGGATGGGCAACTCGGAGGTGGTCGACGGCATGTATCGAGATGGCTTCATGTGCCCGCTGTGCGGCGACCTCATGGGCCGCACCGCCGAGCGGTTGGCTGAAAAATACAACATCGGTCGCGAGGAACAGGACGCCTATGCTAGGGAGACTCAGCATCGCGCCCAGGCGGCACGCCAGGCCGGTCGGTTCGACGCCGAGATCGTTGCGGTCGAGGTACCGCAGCGCAAGGGTGACCCGTTGGTGGTCGAACGTGACGAGCACCCGCGCGATGACATAACGATGGAGCAGCTCGCCAAGCTCCCCGCGATCTTCAAGCAAGACGGCACGGTACACGCGGGCAACAGCAGCGGTGTGACCGACGGCGCCGCTGCCATTGTGGTCATGTCGAAGGACGCCGCCGAGCGCCTCGGTGTCGAGCCGATGGCGCGCGTCGTCGCCGCAACCGAGGCTGGTGTCGATCCCGCCATCATGGGAATCGGCCCCGTGCCTTCGATGCAGAAGCTGCTGGAAGGGTTGGAGATCGGCATCCCGGACATCGATCTGATCGAGCTCAACGAGGCTTTCGCCGTCCAGGTCCTCGCCGTCGACCGCGAGTTGCAGCTCGATCGCGACAAGCTCAACGTCAACGGCGGCGCCATCGCCCTCGGGCACCCGATCGGCTGCACTGGTACGCGGATTCTGGTTACCTTGCTGCACGAGATGACAAGGCGCGGCTCCAAGCGTGGCGTGGTGACGCTGTGCGTCTCCGGAGGGATGGGAACGTCGTTGCTCGTGGAACGTGGCTGATGGCACCGTTCTCCACCCCGCCGAGCCCCCGCCTCTGCTGATCGCCACCGAACCCACGAATAACGAATGAGCGAACCCAAGGTCGATTACGAAGTCCGCGACGCGGTGGCGTGGATCACCCTGAACCGGCCCGACAAGCTCAATGCCCTGGTCGGCGACATGCGCGAGCATTTCCTCGAGCACATCCTGGCCGCGGTAGCCGACAACGACGTCCGTTCGATCGTCGTGACCGGCAAGGGCAGGGCGTTCTGCGCCGGCGGCGACATCGAAAACATGGTGCACTTGAAGAGCAGCGGCGATGAGGCCGGTTTTCGCAAGCTGCTGCGCACCGGCAACGAGATCATGCTGGCGCTGCAGGCGTTTCCCGGACTGACGGTCGCGGCGGTCAACGGCGTCGCCGCCGGCGCCGGGCTGTCGCTAGCGTTGTCGTGCGACCTGCGGCTCGCCGCGCCCGGCGCCGAGTTCACGGCGCCATGGATCAAGCTCGCCCTGGTTCCCGACTGGGGAGCAAGCTTCTGGCTGCCGCGGCTGATCGGCGTCGGCAGGGCCCTCGAGATGGTGATGACCGGATCGCCGATCGAGGCTCCGGAAGCCTTGCGAATAGGCCTGATTACCCGCATCGTCGAGGACGACGATTTCCAGGAGGCGGTGCAACTTCACGTTGCCAGGCTCGGCGCCGCCGGCCACGCCGTCGCCCACGCCAAGCGCCTCATCCGCCTCGGCGCCGAGGACTCGCTCGAAGCGGCGCTGGCCCGCGAATCGGAGTCCCAGGAAGAGTGCTTCGAGAGCGAAGATTTCCGCGAAGGCCTCGAAGCATTTGTCGACAAGCGCAACGCCGAGTTCACCGGACGCTAGCGCCCGCTCGGAGAGAACCGGACGATCTTTCCGTCGTTGCCCGCCGCCCAGCCCGTCCTCGCCGTTGGTGCAAAGCTCAGCGTATGGAGGCCCAAGGGCGAGGTTAGCGGCGCCCAGTTGTGGCCATCATCGCGAGAGATGTCCGCTCCCGTCGGGCCAACCGCAATCAGAGTCGGCGTCGCGGAGCCGGGTACGTAGCCAACGGCGGAGCGGAACCCGGAGAGCGGCCGGCCCTCGACCAGACTCCAGGTTCGGCCGCCGTCTTCGGTGATCGCGGCATTGTCGAGCGCCTGGTCTTCGAGCCGGTAGTCACCCCCGACGACGATGCCGTGATCAGCGTCACGAAAGGCGATCGAGAAGATCCCCGTCGACGGACCGGCGGGCAGGGGAGTGACCGCGATCTCCCAGGTACGGCCACCGTCGGTCGAGCGGCCGACGCGGGCCTGGGCTGCGGCGCCGGTGCCGAACCAAACGTGATCGGCCCCCCAGGTGGTCACGTTGGTGCCGCTGGCGGCGAAGTAGCCCTCGCCAGGAAGCGCAGCGGGCAGCCCGGCGGCGGGGACCCGTGTCCAGTTGCCTCCCCCATCCGCGGTGAGCAACACGTAGAAGCGCCCATCGATCGAGTCGCTTACCGCGACCCCACGTTCGGAATCCCAGAACGACATCGCGTCGAAAAACCCGAGCGGCTCATCGTTGACGAACTGCGTCACCCAGTTCGCCCCCCCGTCGACGGTCTTGAAGATACGCGAGTCCGTTCCCGACCCGATACTGAGGGCGTAGGCCGTGTTCTCGTCGAAGGCGTCGACGTCGCGCACGTCGAGCGCTTCGGCAGGGGTGATCCTGATTTCCTCCCAGCTGGCGCCGGCGTCGAGCGTGCGCACCACCGTTCCGTTCGTTCCGCTTGCCCAGACGACGCGGTCGCTTACCGCGCTGACGCCGCGAAGCCGGGCGGCAACGCCGCTGTCCTGCAGCGTGGCAACCTGGCCGAGCACCCGGCCATGCGACGAGCCTGCAGCCGTCGCGGCTAAGGAACAGAGCAGAATCGCGACCAGCCGAAACCGGCAGGGAGCGGCCCGCAACTCGCCGTCGGAGCTGCTCGAGACAGTCACCGAGGAGTTTGAGGGGTGGGGTAGTTTGTGTACAGGAGAGTGTTCGGTATACTGAACATCGTTCTGGATATTGAACATGCCTGATTCTTCACCACAACTCGTTCCCGCCGTCGATCGCGCCATCCGTATGCTAGCAGCGCTGCAATCCGGGGAGGGAGGCCGGCGGATTTCCGACCTCGCCCGCGACCTCGGAATCCCCAAGTCGAGCGCCCATCAGATCGCCGCGACGCTTCTGCACCACGGCGTCCTCGAACGCGACGAGGACACCCGCCGGTATCGGCTCGGGCCTGGGCTTTCCGACATCGTGGCGCACCGGCGCAATCGGGTCGACCTCCCCGCGCTCGCCGGCCCTTACCTCGAGGAGCTCGCCAGCGCCGCCCGGATGACCGCGTTACTCGGTCGGCGCGAGGGCGACAGCGTGGTGCTCGCGGCGAGGATTCCAAGCCCCGATCCCATCGACGTCAGCGCGCCGATCGGCCATCGTCTCGATGGCCGGGCCGGTGTGTTCGGCAAGCTGTTCGCCGCCGCGATGCAGCCGGCAGATCTGCAGGGTCTGCTCAGCAAGCCGCTCCCCGCGTTCACCCGCAAGAGCATCACCAGCACCGCGGCCTACGCGGAGGAGCTTCATCGCGTGCGCACACGCGGCTATGCGCTCGATATCGAGGAGTATCTCGACGGCGTCGTGGCGGTGGGTGCGGCGATTCGCGGTGACGATGGCAACGTACTGGGTGCGCTCTGCGTTATCGGCTTGGCAGCCTCGTACAGCCGGCCGGCGCTCGCCACCATTGGCGAAGCGGTGCGTGGCGCCGCTGAATCACTGTCGTACGACCTCGGCTTCGACGGCAGTCGGGAGACGCAACAGACGGTTGTGATGCCACGGTCCCGGGGTCTCGAATGAGCCCGTTCCGACTCCATCGACCCGCCGCCGAATCGGCGGGAGGTTGCCGCCCATGAACATTTCGGCAGACAACGGAAGCACGATCGCCGAACGCCTGCGCCTGCGCGTCAACGACGAGCGGCACGACCTGGTCGTGGCCTTGAACAAGACGCTTCTCGAAGTCCTGCGCGAGGACCTGGGGCTCACCGGTACGAAGCACGGCTGCGAGCTCGGCGAATGCGGCACCTGCACGGTGCTGATCGACGGCGAACCGATGCTCTCCTGCCTGCTACTTCCCATCGAGCTGCAGGATTGCGAGATCGAGACGGTCGAGAGCCTGGCCCAGGGAGGACACCCGCACGAGCTACAGATCGCGTTTGCCGAGTTCGGGGCGTCGCAGTGCGGCTATTGCACCCCCGGGATGATGATGTCGGCCAAGGCCTTGCTCGACGAGATCCCACGGCCGAGTCGTGACCAGATCAAGAAGCACCTGGCCGGGAACCTGTGCCGCTGCACCGGGTACCTGCAAATTTTGGAGGCAATCGAGATCGCCGCAAAACGCCGTGACGCAGCCCGGCCGATGCCGCTCGATGATGGTCTCGAGGGTAGCGACGGCGGAGAAGACGGCGTCGTTGAGGTCGCGGCGGAATGACCGATCGAGCGAGCGGCAACGGCTACAGTGTCATCGGTCGCTCGCTGCCGAAGGTGGACGGCCTGCGCAAGGCAACCGGCCGCACGGTCTATGCCGACGACCTGGATTTGCCCCGCATGCTGTACGGCAAGCTCCTCGGGTCTCGGCGACCGCACGCCCGCATCGTCAGCATCGACGTCTCGAGGGCGGAGGCGTTGCGCGGCGTCAAGGCGATCATCACCGGCAAGGACCTGCCGGTGAAGTACGGCATCCTGCCGGTGAGCGAAGACGAGTACCCGCTGGAGATCGATCGGGTGCGGTTTGTCGGCGATCCGATCGTCGCCGTTGCCGCCGTCGACGAGATGACCGCGGAAGAAGCCGTCCGCCTCATCGACGTCGAGTACGAGGATCTCCCGACCGCCTTCGACATCGAGGAGGGCCTCGCCCCGATCGACGAGGCCGACCGCATCCACGACTACGGCGCCCACGGCAACGTTCACAAGGAGGTCCACCTCGAGTTCGGCGATCTCGACGCCGGCTTCGAAGCCGCCACTCACGTCTTCGAGAACACCTACTTCTATTCCGGCAACAACCACCTGGCGATGGAGCAGCACGCCGCGGTGGCCGACTACGGCGCCGACGGCAAGCTGACGCTGTGGTCGTCGACGCAGACGCCACACTACGTCCACAAGGCGTTGGCGAAGGTCCTCGAGATGCCGGCTGGCCGCATCCGGGTGATCGCCACACCGGTCGGTGGCGGGTTCGGGGGCAAATCGGACCCGTTCCCCCACGAGTTCTGTGCCGCCAAGCTGTCGATGGCGACCGGTCGCCCGGTGAAGATCACGCTGACCCGCGAGGAGGTCTTCTACGCCCACCGCGGACGCCACCCGGTGCTCATGCAGGTGAAGCTCGGTGTCATGGACGACGGCTCGATCACCGCGCTCGACTTCCAGTCGTTCATCGACGGGGGCGGCTACGGCAGCTACGGCGTCGCCAGCACCTACTACACCGGCGCGCTGCAGACGGTGACATACAAGATTCCGGCCTACCGCTTCCGCGGCGTCCGGGTGTTCACCAACAAGCCTCCGTGCGGCCCCAAGCGCGGCCACGGCACACCGCAGCCGCGCTACGCCCTCGAGATTCACCTCGATCGTGTCGCCGAGGCTCTCGGGCTCGACCCGGCCGCGTACCGCAAGTCGATCTGCGTCGACGAGTACACCATGACCGCCAACCACATGCGGGTGACGTCGTGCGGACTGCGCGAGTGCATCGACAGGGTCGTCGAAGCGTCCGACTTCGCCGTGTTGCGCGACACCCTCCCCGAGGGCCAGGGCATCGGCATCGGCATCGGCTCGTATCTCTCCGGCGCCGGCCTGCCGATCTACTGGAACAAGATGCCGCACACGTCGGTCGATCTGAAGGTCGATCGCGGCGGCGGGGTTACCGCCAAGTGCATGCAGATCGACATCGGTCAGGGTTCGGACTCGGTGCTGGCGATGACCGTGGCCGAGGTGCTCGGCATCGAGCAGGATGACGTCAAACTGATCTGCGCCGATACCGACACCACGCCGATCGACCTGGGAGCTTACTCGAGCCGGGTGACGTTCATGATGGGCAACGCCGCAATCCAAGCGGCGGAGAAGATCCGCGAAAAGATCCTGGCGGCGGCTGCGGAAAAGCTCGAGATCGACGGCGAGGCGCTCGCCGCGGGCACCGAACGCTTGCGGGCCGCGCATGGGCACATCGTCCACGAGATCGACGGCATCCCTTCGGGCAAGAGCATCGCGTTCCGCGACGCCGTGCCGCTGGCGGAGGCCAAGTTCGGGCAGCTTTCGTCAACCGGTTCGTACACGCCCCAGAAGCTCGCCGGACCCTACAAGGGCTCCGGTGTCGGCCCGACGCCGGCGTATTCGTACTCGGCGGCGGTGGTGCGCGTCGACGTCGATACGGAGACCGGGATCGTCACCCCGGAGAAAGTCTGGATCGGCCACGACATCGGCCGCGCCATCAACCCAACGCTGGTCCGCGGCCAGATCGACGGTTCGGTGTACATGGCGCTGGGCGAGATCTTCATGGAGGAGCAAGTGTTCCGGAAGGGACTGCACCAGTTTCCGTCGATGCTCGACTACAAGAGCCTGACGTTCCTGGAGATGCCCCCGGTCGAGAGCTTCTTGGTCGAGACCGAGGACGCGGAGGGACCCTTCGGTGCCAAGGAGGTGGGGCAAGGACCGTTGCTGCCGATGCCCCCGGCCGTCGCCAACGCCATCTACAACGCCGTCGGCGTGCGCATCGACGAGCTACCGATCACACCGGAGAAGGTAATGGCGGCGCTCGACCGGAAGGCCAAGGGTGAATCGCCCCGCTTTGGTCCGGACGGAGTCCCGGACTACGAATGGCCGCAACCCATCAAGGTCGATCCGGTTTGGTACGATCAGCCGCCCGAAGAGTGGGTCGAAACCAAGAGGCGCAAGCCATGTTGAGACTCCCTCCCTTTCGCTATGTTCGCCCGAACACCGTCGCCGAGGCCGCCAAGGTTCTCGCCGCGCACCCCGGCGAGGCGATGGTTCTCGCCGGCGGCACCGACCTCATCCCCAACCTCAAGCGGCGGCAATTCGACGCCAAGGTTCTGGTCGCCGTCGGCCACCTCGCCGAGCTGCGCACCTTCACCACCAACGGCGAAATCGCCATCGGCAGTGGAATGAAGCTCGCCGACGTTGCCGCACAGGAAGATGTCCGTCGCCGGGCGTCGGGCCTGGTAGAGGCTGTCCTACAGATCGCCAACCCGCAGATTCAGCGACAAGGGACCATCGGCGGCAACCTGTGCGTCGATACGCGCTGCAACTACTACAACCAGACCCACGAGTGGCGGGAGTCGATCGGCTTCTGCATGAAGCGCGACGGTGATATTTGCTTGGTGGCGCCCGGTAGCTCCAAGTGCTGGGCTGTCTCCTCGAGCGACGCTGCCCCGATATTGATAGCGCTCGGTGCCCGCGTCGTTCTCGTCGGCTCCGAGGGCGAGCGCGATATCGCCGTCGGTGCGCTCTACCAGGACGACGGGATCGACTATCTGACCCGCAGGCCCGACGAGATCCTTGCGAAGATCCTCGTGCCCCGCCGAGAAGGATTACGAAGCACCTACCGGAAGGTTCGCCGCCGCGGCAGCTTCGACTTTCCGATTCTGGGGGTGGCGGCATGCCTGGCGATGCGGGGCAACACGATCTCACACGCCCGCCTGGTCCTCGGCGCCGTCCACACCCACCCCGTTGAAGTCGACGTTGCCGATCTTCTCGAGGGTGGCGAGCTGACCGACGACCGCCTGGACGCGGTTGCCGAGGCAGCTTCCAAGGCCGCCAGGCCGCTCGACAACGTCGACCTGATGTACCACTGGCGCAAGAAGATGGTGCGAGTCGAGGTACGGCGGGCGTTTCGGCACCTCGCAGGGCACGGCTAGCCGGGACTTCGCAACGGGTGGCTATCGCTATCGTGCGAGCGTGCGAATACCGCGTTGGGCTTGCTTGGCCGGCCAGACCGCTGACCGGTCATCCGTTGCTGGCGCTAGGACGCGACCGGCGGCACCGTCTGTACGACGATCGGAGCGGCCGGTCGGTCGCGACGAAAAAAGCCCGCCAGCCAGCTGAACATCGCGATGGCGATGAGCAGTGGGATGCCGATGATCAGCACCTTGAGGAACAAGATGGCCCCGATCATCACGAATAGCGGCAGCAACAGTATGCCGAAGAAGGCCACGAAGATGCCGGCGAAGCCGACCTTGATGGCGAAACCCAGGAGCCGGAACAGCAGGTAGAAGGGCAAAAGCACGATGCAGCCCGCCAGAAGGACCAGGCCAAGCGTAACGACCAGTCCGACCAATCCCATGAACTCGAACATCCCGTCTCCTCTTTTCAGGTTCCCGTCAACTCGTCGGGCTCGGCCCCGGGTGGCCCCGTGAACTCTTCAGCAGCCTGCTACATATCCGACGAAAAAAGCGGCCATAGGTTTCATAGATAGTAGCCGGCAAACAGCAGGTAGTTGCCCAGGAAGTGGGCGGTTACCGCGGATTCCCAGCCGCCGCGCAGGAAGGCCACCCCGAGAACCAGTCCGAAGACGGAAGCGGCAACCGGGTTGGTGCCATGGGCGACGCCAAACATCAATGCCGAGACCAGCAGGGCGATCAGCACCAGCCGCTTGGGGGGCCGCGTCGGTACCGCCGGTTGGGTCGAGAAGCCCGACTCGAAGCCGAAGCGCGGACGCCAGCCATAGAAGCGCATCCCCAACGAGACCAAGAACGGAATGGCGAACAATCGAAACATCGTCTCCTCGGAGAACGCCGCCCGTGCCGACAGCGTGAACACCTCGAGGTGGTTGTCGAGGCCGTAGACCGGGCCGGGGCGAAACGGAGCTCCCGTGATCTCCAGATACAGGCCGTTGGTCAGGTAGATCAGGAATCCTGTCCCGACACCGTATACGGCGAAGCGCAGCCACTTGCGGCGGCCGGAGAGCCGCGAGAGCAGGAGAAACGACGGCAGCCCGAGGCTGGTAGCGATCCAGACGGCGAAGGCGGCCATGATGCAGAACACCACGAAAAAGACGACGAGGGCCACAGGCAACGGCGGCAGACCCGAACCCGGGGGCCGGATCCGCCAGTCGAGGACCATCGCCAAGGCACTGAGGAGCGCACACGTCCCGACGACGAGGAGTGTCTGTGCCCAGCCTGTGCGTGCTTCGTTGATGGGCCTGAAATCCCGTGCTACGTTGCGCCCTTTCCCGATTGTAGCGCACGTTTCCCCGAAACCGTTGCGCCAATCGGTTGACCGAGGAGGTAGGCGTGGTCCGTCATACGGCCTGGGATGACATCCCGCAGGAGATACTTTCATCGAAGATCAAGCGCCGTATCGTCACCGGGGAGAAGGTGATGGCGGCGATCGTCGACCTCGCCGAAGGCGCCAAGGTACCGGCCCACAGCCACGAGAGCGAGCAGATCACCTACGTCATCTCGGGGTGCCTGCGGTTCACGATGGGCGATGGGAGCGTGATCGACGTTCGCAGCGGCGAAACCTTGGTCATCCCCTCGAACGTCGAGCACGCCGCGGTTGCCCTCGAGGACACGGTAGATCTCGATTGCTTCAGCCCGATTCGCGACGACTGGCTCAGCGGCGACGACGCCTACCTG